>Ga0209430_1001212_pt1 | contig 20050 bp, 17 predicted proteins | sample BarGraIncub1133A_FD_184504 | JGI IMG/M metagenome (GOLD analysis project Ga0209430, IMG submission 184504) | Arctic peat soil microbial communities from Barrow, Alaska - Barrow Graham LP Incubations 11-33A (SPAdes) (version 2) | ecosystem: Environmental > Terrestrial > Soil > Wetlands > Peat... | reverse complement strand
GCCACCTTTCATGGGCATCTTGCTTGGAGTTGGCGTCTTGTGGGTCCTGACAGAATTAATGCACAAGAAGAAACCTCATGAAATGCGGATGCCCTTTACCGTTTCTCATGCACTGCATCGCATAGACACGACCAGCATATTGTTCTTTCTGGGCATCCTGATTTGCATTTCAGCACTTGAATCGGTGGGCATTTTACCTTCAGTTGCCCTATGGATGGACAAGACCATCCACAACGATAGTATCATAGCAATGGCTATCGGTGTACTTTCCTCCATCGTGGATAACGTGCCTCTTGTCGCTGCAGCGCAAGGCATGTACAGCATGACCCAGTACCCAACCGACCACTTCTTCTGGGAATTTTTGGCTTTTACAGCTGGAACTGGTGGTAGCATCCTAATCATAGGTTCTGCTGCAGGCGTTGCTGCAATGGGTATTGAAAAGATTGATTTTATCTGGTATCTAAAGAATATCAGTTGGTTGGCGGCTATTGGTTTCTTTGCGGGTTGTGGAACATATCTTGCACAACACTATCTGTTTCATATTTAAAAGGAGTACTAACCAGTAGCCAATAATTGGCAAGTTCTAACTTTATACATTTGAGCATCGACAATCAGAAAGTATTTAGTCATGATACCGGTACATAGACACCGTTGAGGCATATTCTCCTCTACCCAGACCTACTATGAGCGTGCTATTGTAGTCGAATGCCACACCGTTGGTTGCCCGTTCAGGGAGATGAGCTATTTGTTTCCAAGATTGGCTCACTTCATCAAAAGAGTAACCATAATTCAGGCTGTATTCAAATCCGGATCCAAGTTCGACACCCCCTGCATAGTAAATCTTTCCGGCGTGGAAGGTTGCCATGCCACCAAGAGTGAAGAAAGGGAATGGCGCTGCAAATGATGTCCAGCTGTCCGTTGCTTCAGTATATTTCCAGCAATTCAGATTCATATAGTCTGTCGTCAACAGATAGGTCGTTGTACTGGTTGAGAATGTAGTGAAGTATTCACTCGTTCCAATAAAGTCGAATGGAAGATCATGGCTTTTAACTGACCATGAGTTGTTACGGATGTCATAACAAATAACTTTCCTTGTAGGTGAATAACCGTTAGTTATTCCACCGGCCATGTAAATCTTGCCGTTCAGGAAGAATACAAGGGAATTCTGTACCATCATTTCTTTAAAAGGCATTTTGGTGAGATTCTTCCATGAATTCTGCGAAAGGTCGTACTTCCATATATGATATTGGGCAAATTGCAGTGTGTCACTCAAATTAGAGACATTCATAATCGTATAGGCATTATTATCCACAATGACTCCTCCATACTTGTCCATCAAACTGTTAGGCTGAACATTCAAGGTCTTCAATTGCTTCCAAGTGTAATTTTCCAGATCGAATCTCCAGAAGTAGACCTCTTCTTGGCTGATAAAACCAGGTATGACCTCCTATCTTCAATAAAAGGTTGTCTGCAATCAGAATATTGTCGGTATGAATAAAAAAACCAAACCACTCACCGATATTCTTGCTGAAAACAGCCCTGCCAGTACTCGCTTCGTAAGTAGGATAGCAAGAGATTAAAAAATCCGAAAGGTTGGTGACAGAAACCAATATGCTCTTCTCGTTGCTGAAAACCGTATCGTTCAAGTTATGAATCAGATAGGATCTGACAAAATATGTGCCCGATGCCAGTCCCTCAAAATATACCGATTCTTTAGATTGCAAAGAGGATAAGTCGAAGGTCTGTTTCTGCTTCAGGGAGTGGTCATCCTTTTCAAGTTGAACACCCGCTTCCTTTAAAGTAGGATCATAATCCAAACTGAAAGTCATGTTGACCTTGACGGAAGAATATATGGTCACGGTCCAATCGTCAATAGTCAAGACATGTTCTGGGGGGGCATCGACAATCACCTGTTCTTCTACTTGTTCACAGGACAGAAGACAGAGAATTGAAAGAATCGAAGGAAACAGTTTCATAAATCGTTTCATAATCAATGATTTAACAAGGATGTGTTCAACTTATAAAAGAATTTGCTTTTGTAGTCCTCATCATGACCGATCAGATAAACGTCATCCCCAACTGTGAACCATGTTGTCAGAATCAAATGATCGGGACACGGTGGAATCATTTCCCAAGTCCCTGTCATTTTCTTGAATTCCCAAACATCATTGGCACAATATGTCGGCCAATCCATGTTTGCGCCAAAGCCCATGAACACACGACCTTTGCAAGTGAAGGAAAATCGGCTGAAGTCATCTTCTCCCATAGGATAATCGCTAATGGGAGTTTCAAAATCCCAAGACCATAGGTCATTAGTAATCGAATAGCTCCAAATGCGCCTGTTAGACGAATAATCATAGGCAACATTGGACCTTCGTACACCAATATGAATCTTTTCATCTTGATCGAACAAAAAGCTAGACATCACACCACCGTTGATCTCCGGCATGGGGCTCAGCGTTTCCCATCGGTTTTCCGCTAAGGAATACCTTCTGAATTCTCTCCTATCAATTTCTCCTGCATTTTCAACCATGAATTGGAAAAACCCGATATACAACCAGTCATCTTTCAGGTAAAAGAACGGTTTGTTATAGGTCGGATATTCAGATGGATATTGCGTGACAAGGCTCCATATATTATTCCCAGTTGGACAGGAATAGAGTTTATTCTTGAGCAAGACATATCTACTTCCCGACCTGTTAAAAATCAGATTGGCAGAACTGTATCCAACTGGCAACTCAGACCTTGACCATGTATTGTTCTCCGTATCATACGAGTACAAAAAATCTCCTCCACGGTCAAAAACGACAGAACCTTGTTTGTCCAAACTGGATCCGGTTCCACCAGTCAACAGGAAAGAATATGGGAACGAAGTGTCAAATGGTAACTTTGTCCATGGACTGACTAATTTGCATGGATTGGTGATGGGGTATTCCTTGTTGAAAAGGATCAAGGTAGCATTCAGCTGGTAATTGAAATCCTTGGCCAATAGGCATTCACTAGGCATCGTTCACAGTCACAAACCGACTGTAAAAAATCTGACCATTGACCTTAATATATGCTCGCAGGTAAAACGTCTGGTTGATCGGCAATCCGGACGTGAGGCTAAAGGTAACACTGCTTTTGTCGGGTTTTCCAGGATATGACTTGACACAATGTCCAAAAAGTGCTGAGTCTTCTAGTAGGTACCAGACCATGCCATACTCTTTAATAGAACTGACAAGACTGTCCCCAAAATTAAACCGTACTGACAAGGCTTCTTCTGTTACTCGAAGAACTTCTGGTTGGGTAAGCCCGAAAGCTGTATTTACGACTTTTGGTTCCTCGTCAGTCGTGATATCCGGAGAACAGGCACCTAGGCATATCAGCATAAAAACCAACACCGAGAATCTCTGCATTGCATCTAAAACTGGAATTCTCATAGTAAGTATTTCCTGATAATTACTTATTTTTCTCGAACCAAATTTAATACTATTTCATCGTAAATTAACAAAATAATCTTGAAACATTCTCTAGCGTATAAGCTATGCATTATGAGATGTACCGTTTGGCTTTATCTTAATTATTATAAATAATATATCCTTTGTATTTAACTTTATTAAGCTTTATATAAATATTATTTACTAATATACTCCATTTATTCAAACATTGTTGTATCTTTGTGCCATAAAATTTAAAAAATATGCTACCAACCGATTGCCCGAGTTGTCATGCGCAACTAAAAGTAAAGTGTTTAAAGTGTGAAAACTGCGGAACAGAAGTAAACGGGGTCTACGAGTTACCCTTATTGGCTCATCTTCCAGAAGACGATCAGCAATTTATTCTACGCTTTGTAAAAAGCAGTGGAAGTCTAAAAGAAATGGCGTCACAAATGAAACTGAGCTATCCGACTGTTCGGAATTTGCTCAATGACATCATTACTAAAATTGGAAATTATGAAAAGTAAAAGCATTTTCGGATTACTCATGAATCCTTTCACACGAATCGCTGGCTGGCAAGCATTTGGCCTCGGTTTGTTTTTTATGGTATTGATGGGACTTCTCGGTGCATATAACAGTATTGCTTTTAATGGAGTGATCGATATGCATATGTTTGAACTTTCGATCCCTCAATCCTTTTTATATTTGGCTGTCGATCTCGTCTGTTTGGTTGTTGTCATGTGGATAACTGGGCTGGTTGTTACTAAGAATTTCAGGTTTATTGATATACTCGGGACTATGGCCTTGGCAAAAGCTCCGTTTCTAATTCTTGCGATTGCGGGGTTTTTTACCACAGCTCCCAACGTAGCTGAAATTAACAAAGATCCATATATCATCTTTCAGTCTGTCTCATTCATTATTATAATGGTGTTGTCAATACCAGTCATGGTCTGGAGCATTACGCTGATGTATAACGCTCTCAAAATATCCTGTGATGTAAAAGGAAGCAAATTGACAACTTCCTTTATTATTGCATTATTTGTAGCGGAAGCTTTATCAAAAATATTAATTCTTTTATTTGAATAACGATGAAACGAATTATTCTGTTCTTTTTTATAAGTATTACAACGATGGTGGTCTATAGTCAGGACATTACAGGTGAATGGGATGGTGCGCTCAACATTCAAAACAAATCTTTGCGTATAGTTTTCCACATCAGCAAAACCGACGCCGGATACAGTGCCACGATGGACAGTCCCGATCAAGGGGCAAAAGGAATCCAGATGAGCCAAGTCACTTTTGAAAATCCAGTTTTAACCATCGAATTGCGTATCGCCTCTATGAAATATACCGGAACGCTCGATAAAAACACCCTGACAGGTACCTTCACCCAAGCTGGTCAATCTATGCCGATGAATTTGACAAAAAATGAACTGGCAACTGAAAAGCCGGTAGTAACTTCCGTCGACATAAACGCTCCTTATATTGAAACACCCATCACGTTGCAGACCAAAACTGGACAGATCTTTGGAACAATCACTACCCCGAAGACGTTCAAGAAGGGCCCTTTGGCATTGATCATTGCCGGTTCCGGCCCGACGGACAGAAATTGCAACAACCCATCGATGACGAACGATGCTTACAAAAAACTGGCCCATGAACTGGCCGAAAGCAACATCGCTTCCATAAGATACGACAAAAGAGGTATTGCAGAGAGTGTTGCAGCAGTAGAAAACGAATCCGACCTTATTTTTGATAACTATGTGAATGATGCAAAAGATTGGATCCAACTAGCAAAAAAAGACAAACGCTTTGCTCAAATTGTCGTGATTGGACATAGCGAAGGCTCATTGATAGGCATGCTGGCCGCGACTAAGGCTGATAAATTCATCTCAGTTGCTGGAATTGGAAGAACTGCAGACGTTCTGTTAAAGGAACAATTAAAGGCACAGCCCCAGATTGTTCAAGATTTATCCTTTCCAATTATTGATAGTTTGGTCTTGGGAAAGAGCGTTTCTAATGTTGACCAGATGGTGATGTCACTATTCCGGCCAAGCGTCCAACCGTACATGATCTCATGGTTCAAGTACAATCCACAAACCGAGCTAAAAAAACTGAACATCCCGATTCTTATCATTCAAGGAACAAATGACATTCAGGTGAGCGTGGAAGACGCCAAACTTCTTTCAGCAGCCAGCCCTAAATCACATCTGCTGTTGTTGAACAATATGAACCACATTCTAAGGACCGTGGAAGGTGACCGGCAAGCCAATCTTGCAACGTACAACAATGCCGCATTGCCTTTGGCTGATGGATTTGTAAAAGGGATAACCGATTTTATTTTGAAAAAGTAAAAAGTATTTAAAACAAGGGCTCTTACGTCATTATATTGTATTTTTGCAGGAGGGGTTGGTGCGAATAAATTGGCCAACCCTTCCTGCAAAAATATACTATCCTATGAAAAATCGATTCCACCTTATTTTGACACTATTTATTTTGATGTCGTTGTTTGAAAGTCCTGCGCAAACGAATAATGCCACAAACGGAACGATCACGCTCCATGGAAAAATCAAAGATAGTGTAACTGGGGAACCCCTCTCCTTCGGCACTCTAAGCATCAATAAACTCGGCATTGGGAATGCCAGTAACATGGATGGCGACTGGACCTGGCAGATTCCAACTTCAGCTGCAAATGAGGTTTTGACGGTTTCTTTCATGGGCTATACACCTAAAACAATTACTATCGCTGAATTGTCTAGAAATACCACCATCCAGCTTCAACCAAAAAGCTATCAGATGGCAGAAGTCGTAGTAACACAGAAAGATTTTTGTAAGGAGTTTTTGCAAAATGCATGGAATGCCATCCCTCAGAATTATCCTTCAAATCCAACTTTATGTGAAGGTTTTTATCGGGAGACAGAACGATTGAAAGACAGTACTTTTCTTTATTTTAACGAAGCAGTACTGGATGTTTATAAAAACACATACAAAAACACATTGAATTTCGGACAGATCAGAGTTGAGAAATCACGCAAAAACGTATTCCCAGGTATTGACAGCATAAACGACGTGCGTTATTATGGTGGGCCCCATTTCCCGAACGATCTCGATATCGTATTCAGTCGTCGGGACTTCATAAAACCCTCGGAGTATCGCAATTGGAAAATAGAATTAGTAGGAAACTTACGCGACAGTATTAGTAATATTTACATTCTATCGTTCAAAAACAAGAAACTTCCAAACTCCAGTTTTCAAGGGAAAATGTACATTGACCGAGACAGTTATGCCTTTGTCGGCTTTGATTTCTGGAGAGCGGGATTCAGCAACCTGAATACAGCCAACTTGCCGGACATGGACTATGTACCCGGGATGACCAGCATCAAAGTAGGCTATACAGAGCAAAATGGCATTTACAATCTAAGCTACATCAACTACAAGACCAATGGTTTTAACACTGCAAGTAAAAAACGCATTTTTAAAGACGTCGAATATGTGACCACCTCCATTCAAACAAGCTCCGTAACCCCAATTCCTTACGATCAGCAGTTTGATTCTAGGGGTATTCTTTCCATCGAAGCGCAACCCTATGATTCCAGCTACTGGAAAGATTATAACATATTGGAGCAGAGCAAGATCATGAATAATCAAGCAAACTTGAGTTATCAAAAAGAGGAGGCATTGAAGCAACTGACCAAGACCTACAACAAAGAATTGACTCAACAGGAAAAAGTTTTGTTATTCTTGAAACGGTTTACATTTGACGGTGGGATAGCCTATTTGCCCGTTCACTATACTGGAGGCAATCATGAACTCACTTATCTGGGACATACATGGGGAAGTCAATCCGTTAAAACAACCGCATTTGGTATTTCGACAATGGATGGCATTCGCTTTGAACTCAACAAGAAATGGTTCCTGACTGGAGCCGTCTCCACGGCATTATATGGTGTGGAACAACTTCAAATGGATCTGGGTGCTTCTTATCGTATATCTTTAGCTCCAAGTGGGCGTTGGATTTTCATGGATCTGGGTCTGGCCGCTTCTAATGTCACTTCCAGGTTGGAGTTGTGTACCCTCAGTAATCCTAGTGGAAACTTGGTACTGGATGGAAAAACATTCGACTCAAAGAATATCGTACTCAAGGCTGGCAAAACAGGATTTGGGCTAAAGCCTTCCATAGGTTTCTCGGTTCGTATGGGAAAACAATACGAACTCTTCACCGACGCGTCCTGGCTACAGGGGCTTATGTTCAAAAGGGATTACCTGCAACTAAAAGAAGCAGACGGATTCTTCTTGAGTCGTCAAAGTATCAAGATAGGCTGGAACAATTTGCAAGTAAATGGACAAACCGTGAACACGCCTCGTTTCGAAGTGCAGCCCTGGAATGTCCGAATAGGGATCCGTTCCGGATTTTAACCCTTATGAATTTGCTGGTTCTAACGCAACTGGTGCTTCTGGATACGGAATTCGGGTGTGGTAGATGGATTGCAATTTGGCCTTGAAAACAGCTTTTACCTTCTCTAAATCCCGAAAGGTAATGGGTACATCTCTAAAAGCACCATCTTGAATTTTAGCGTTAATAATTTTCTCCACCAGATTGGAGATGTTTTCTTCTGTGTATTCAGTCAAACTACGTGATGAGGCTTCCAATGCATCCGCCATCATCAGAATTGCCGTTTCCTTAGACGTCGGATTGACCCCGGTATAAAAGTAACAGGCCGGAACAGGTTCCCCCGGGTGCTCGGTACGATACTTATTGTAGAAATATCGGATTGGACCGGTACCATGATGCATTCGTATAAAATCACGGATAACCAGTGGTAAACCGTATTTATGGGCCAATTTCATACCCTCAGGAACATGGCTGGCAATCATTTGGGCACTTTCTTCCGGCGCCATTTTATCGTGCGGATTCACACCGGTTTGATTTTCGCCAAAATAGATCGGATTGCTCATTTTGCCAATGTCGTGGTATAACGCTCCAGTACGGGCCAGTTGAACATTGGCATTGATTTCCTGCGCTGCAGCTGTAGCCATATTCGAGACCTGTAGAGAATGCTGAAAACTCCCGGGGCAGGTTTCTGAGAACGACCTCAGTAAAGGATTGTTCATGTTGGATAGTTCCACCAATGTCACATTCGAAGTGTATCCGAAGAGCCATTCAAATAAGTAGATCAATAAATAAGATGTCATCATAAGACCTCCATTGACTAAGAAATACACAAACATTTTCCAGTTTACCCGGTTAATGAAACCTTCCTGAATCAACGAAATACCAAAATACATCACACCATAAGTAAGTACAACCAGAATGGCACAGAACACCAGTTGAGAGCGTTGTGTCAAATCCTTAAGCGAATACACAGATGTCATGCCGGCAGCAATTTGCAGCAACAAAAACTCATAAGGTGAAGCCACAATGGTTGACGATATCAAAACAGTAATGATGTGCGCGAACAAGGCTGTACGAGAGTCAAAGAACGTTCGGATCATTATGGGCAGAATGGCATAAGGTATCATATACACATTAATACCCCCAGTATGAACGACGATCGAAGTGATCAGCACCATTCCAGTAATCAGTATGAGAATGAAAACGACATTGGCTTTCCGTTCGTAGGTAAATGGACGAAAGAACCACAGGAATAAGAATTGCAGGATGAAAAGGCCAAAAACAAGAACTAATTGGCCGATAAGCACGCCATTCCCACCGGATGCGATTGAACGAACCTCTGCCACTTTTTTCAATGAATAAAGGATGCGGTAGGTAGCAGGAGATATGATGTCTCCCCGGTCTATAATACGTTCTCCCCGCTGAACAAGCCCTTCAGTCTGCGAAACCTGTTTTTCGAAATTGGCTTTGGCTTTGAGATTGGAGTGTTCATCAGGATTCATATTTTCCTGAATGTAATTGTTCAGTTTGCAGGTTTTCAGTACGCTGGAGTTGATGTTGGAAGGAAGCTTCTCAAAAAGAGCGGCATAGGCAGCAGACGTAGTATAAAGAGACGCCAATGGTTTTTCCATTGCCAAACGGTTCCGCAAAACCAGCACGGATTCTACGGAATCAGACACCAACGATGAATGATCGGATGCTGATATAATACCGACAGAGTAAATCTCAGCAAGCCGTTTTGAAATAAAATTAATATATTGAGGTGGAATTATACTATGAAAAGTCTTTAGAAAATCGCTCTGCAGTTTATCCTGGATGGTCGCAGCTATCGATGTATCCATTCTCAGATAAGGTTTAAATCGTTGCATGACACTATCCGTCTCTTCCTTGATTTCCCCATCGGTCTTATAAATCTGAAAATCGTAGGGAGCTGTCATCAAGCCATATCTCCAAGGTTTACCTTCCTGAAAACTATAGCGGAAACGGCCCTCACGAGGAAATGACTGAACGATCAATGCCGCAGCCAAAATAAAAAAGGTCACCTTTAAGAGGTTCTGGGATAAACTCTCCCTGAATTTTTTCCATTTCATGACTTTGTGGTTTGTGTATAAAAGTACAAAATAAATTATTAAAAAAGCGTACTTTTGCAGGCTGAAAACCAACATCAATCAATCTCCTATGTCAGAAACAAAACGTGTACGGGTCCGATTTGCACCGAGTCCCACCGGCCCACTCCATATCGGTGGGGTCCGTACTGCACTATATAATTATTTGTTTGCCAAAAAAAACGGTGGTGATTTTATCCTTCGTATAGAAGACACTGATTCCCAACGCTTTGTTGCCGGTGCCGAAGAGTACATCATTGATGCACTGAACTGGTTGGGAATCCCATTTGACGAAGGAGTTGGACGAGGTGGCGACCATGCACCCTACCGACAGTCCGAAAGGCGCGACATCTATAAGAAATTCGTAGATCAACTTTTGGCCGATGGAAAGGCCTATATGGCATTCGATACGCCTGAAGAGTTGGAAAAAATACGCGGTGAAATCAGCAATTTTCAATACGATGCTTCCACCAGACTACAACTAAAAAATTCGCTGACGCTTTCTGCAGAGGAAGTCACGAGTCGGATTTCCAACGGTGAACATTATGTGGTCCGTTTTCTGATTAAACCCAATGAGACCATTCTGGTAAACGATATCATTCGCGGTGAAGTCCGAGTCAACTCCACTGTTCTGGATGATAAAGTCCTCTATAAATCGGCAGATCAATTGCCGACCTACCATCTGGCCAACATCGTCGACGACCATTTAATGGAGATTTCCCACGTCATCCGCGGCGAGGAATGGCTACCATCTGCACCATTGCATGTCTTACTGTATCAGGCTTTTGGCTGGACAGACAGCATGCCGGCCTTTGCGCATCTTCCCTTATTGTTGAAACCCGATGGAAATGGGAAGTTGAGCAAACGCGATGGTGACAGGCTTGGCTTTCCTGTTTTTCCATGCGATTGGACAGACCCAAAAACCGGCGAAAAGAGTTCCGGTTACCGCGAATCCGGCTATTTTCCGGAAGCAGTTGTGAATTTTCTGGCCTTACTTGGATGGAATTCGGGAACGGAACAAGAAATTATGTCTTTACAGGAACTCACTGAACTGTTCACCTTGGAACGCTGCAGTAAAAGTGGTGCCAAATTCGATTACGAAAAGGGAAAGTGGTTCAACCATCAATACCTTCAAAAGAAATCGGATGAAGAACTCTCCGTTTTATTCGATGAAATGCTAAAAAACAACGGTATTTGCACCACTTCCGGAAGCGATGCACCCGATTTCATCGGCGCTTGTTTTTCGAATAACTATATCTCAAAAGCCATCGGTTTCATCAAGGAACGTGCAAGTTTTGTCTCTGAATTATGGGATCAGAGCTTTTTCTTCTTCAAACGTCCAGAAACCTATGCCGAAAAGAATGTCCAGAAATTTTGGAAACCAGAGACAGCAGGGCTGATGAATGAATTGATAAGTATACTCAATGAGATTCCTGATTTCACTCCTGAAGTCATGGAGCCCATTGTCTTGGATTGGATTACTCAAAAGGAATACAAAATGGGGGCAGTTATGAATGCATTCCGATTATCCTTAGTCGGAGAATCAAAAGGTCCTCATTTGTTTGATATCGCCGGTATGATCGGTAAAGAAGAAACATTGATTCGCCTTCGCCAGGCTATCGGAATCTTGAACTAAACACTCCAGTATGTACCAACTCGGCTTTTTGCTTTACGTTTACCTTTTCCGATTAGTCTCTCTTTTTCACAAGAAGGCGAGGAAAATGGTAGTCGGACATCGGAACTCATGGCGCATTTTACGCGATGGAATCGACCACTCCAAACCTTGGCTTTGGTTTCATGCCGCCTCACTCGGAGAGTTTGAACAAGGCCGTCCCATCATGGAACGCATCCGTAAAGAGCATCCTGAGTATGGCATTCTGCTTACGTTTTTTTCCCCGTCAGGCTACGAAGTTCGAAAAAATTATGCAGGTGCTGATTTGATTTGTTACTTGCCTTTCGACACCATATTCAATGTTCGCCGCTTCCTAAACATCGTTCAGCCAAAGAACGCATTCTTCATCAAATACGAATTCTGGCCCAATTACCTGACGGCACTCAAATGCCGAAAAATCCCTACCTACCTAATTTCAGGTATTTTCAGGCAGGAGCAATTGTTCTTCAAAAACTACGCACCTTTCTATCGTCGAATGTTGAACACTTTTACACACTTGTTTGTCCAGAACGAGATTTCAGTCGAATTACTGGCATCCATCGGGCGTACGGAAGAAGTCAGCATTTCAGGCGACACCCGCTTTGACCGGGTACTGGAAATCCGTGCAGCTTCAAAGGATTTACCTATAGCAGACGCATTTACAAAAGGCGCCAAAGGGAATGTGCTTATTGCCGGTAGCTCATGGCCCAAAGATGAAGCACTATTCATTCCCTACTTCAACAAACATCCGGAATTAAAATTGATCATTGCGCCCCACCAAATCCATGAAGAACATCTTTTAACGATCGAAGCGCAATTGAAACGACCTTTTCAACGTTATTCTCAAATGACTCCAGAAAATGCATTTGCCAGTGACTGCCTCATCATCGACTGCTTCGGTTTACTCTCCTCCATTTACCGATATGGCGACATCGCCTACATTGGCGGTGGATTCGGTGCCGGGATTCACAATACACTAGAAGCAGCCGTTTATGGCATTCCCGTAATCTTTGGCCCCAACTTCTTCAAGTTTCACGAAGCAAAGGAACTGTTGGCAAGTGGTGGAGGATTCACAATCGACTCCGAAGCGTCTTTTATTGAGCAGATGGACGTATTGAATTCTGATTCCGAAATACGAGCCGATGCTGGCAAAAATGCCGGTGAAATGGTCGTAAATGGTAGTGGAGGCACCGAAAAGGTTTTGAACTTGATTCGTTTATAATCCCTTCCCAACGAATGGAGAAAACACTCAAACAAAAAACAACAACCGCTCTGGTTTGGAGCTTCTTTGATAAGTTCGGGCAACAAATCTTGTATTTAGCAACGGGCATTATACTAGGTCGTAAACTTACAAATAACGACTTTGGGCTTATCGCATCTTTATCATTCTTCACAGCAATCTCCGTAGCAGTCATCGGCAGTGGTTATGGAAGAGCATTGATCAATAAAAAAAAGGCAACTCAGGACGAATTACAAACGGTATTCCTTTACAATATCGGAATGAGTATTTTCTTTTACCTAGTACTCTTCTTTACCGCTCCGCTTATCGCTAAATTCTTTGGTAAAGAGGAATTAGTCATTTTATCCAGAGTTTTTTTTCTTTGTATTCCCTTAAACGCCTTCTTTGTCATTCAGGAAATCGTCCTGAACATGCGAATGGACTTGAACGGCAATGCCAAAGCAAATATTTACGCACTAATACCAACGTCCATTCTGGCTGGATCTGCGGCAATTTGGGGTCTAGGAGTTTGGGCACTAGTCATCCAGGTAATATCTTTAGCAATTTTCAAAGCTTTATTCTTTTGGAAATTTGGAGGTTTTAGATTTGGTGGAAAGTTCAGAAAAAAAGTATTGAAAGATTTGTTTCCATTTGGAAGCAGGGTGATGTTTACTAACCTAATCAATGCTGGTTTCAACAACATTTATTCCGTTTTGATCGGTCGATTTTACTTCGCTCAATTAGGATTATTCAGTATTGCAAGCAAGTATCAAGACATACCCTCAAGTTTGATATCCAATACCTTCAGAGGCATATCAGTACCACTTCTTTCTCACTTGAATGAAGAAGAGGATCGATTGAAACGCATATTAGGCAAACTCATTCAAACAGTTGCCTTTGTAGGTTTCCCTGTTATGTTAGGCATGGTCCTGATTGCCAAGCCCTTTATTGTCTATTTGGTCACCGAGAAGTGGCTTGCTGCCGTTCCAATCTTCCAAATTCTATGTTTTTCAGGCATCTTGGTGTCCTTTAATTCTGTTCTACAGGAAGCAGTTCTGGCTAAAGGCCGCTCCAAGGCCGTCATGTATGTGGAAGTTCTAAAGAAGGTCGTTCTGGTTGGATTTATTTTTCTTACCATCAACAAAGGCGTCATCGGCTTAGCAATCGGTTTAGTTCTTTCTTCGTTGGCCGCACTGGTACTATCCCTTTTACTTTCCGGCAAAGTAGTCGGTTATACGATCTGGCACATGATTAAAGACTGCATCCCCTATATCGCGATTTCATCGATACTTTGCGTAGTAGCATATTACCTGACGATACCAATTGAAAGCAACTTGCTCAAATTAAGCAGCTGTATCTTATTCGTAGGAACGCTTTATCTCATCACCAGCTGGCTGCTAAAACTGGAGCCGATGATGGAATTAGTGGGCTGGGTTCAAAAAATGATCACTCTGAGAAAAAAACACTATTAATAGAATTCAAAATGAACTGGATCAAGAAAGGTTTGATTTATTGTCCTTCCGGGCAGCATGGTTTCGATGTCTCCCACTGTCATAAACCGACTCCCCTTATTCTGGACGATAAGACCGTACGAGTATATTTCGGTGTTAGGGATAGCAGTGTCAAAAGCAGAACTACCTTCGTGGATTTAGATATCAATGACTTAAGCAAGGTCGTTTATGTACATGATAAACCGACATTGGATCTGGGGAAAATTGGCACATTTGATGATAGTGGAAACAACGTCTGTTCTGTAGTACGTTTTGGAGAACTTATTTATATGTACTTTATCGGATGGAACCCCAGCACAACAGTTCATACCAGGAATTCCATCGGTATGGCTATTAGCAAAGATAATGGACTAACTTTTGAAAGACCATACGATGGCTCCATACTGGACAGGACCAAAGATGAACCCTACTACACCGGGGCTGTCGATGTCATCAAAGACGGGGATATTTGGAAAATGTGGTATACTTCCGGTTCTGAGTGGAAAATTCTAAATGGTAAACCAGAAATCTATTACCACATCAAATATGCGACATCTGAGAATGGTATTGATTGGAGAAGAGACAACATCAGTTGCATCAAACCCAAGACAGATCTGGAAGCTACTGCGAGGCCTAGCGTTCTGAAAGAAATCGTCGATGGAAAGGCGATATATCGAATGTGGTATTCCCGTAGAGACCTGTTAGATTTCAGGATCGACAAGAAACACGATTATAGGGCAGGCTACGCTGAGTCCTCTGACGGTATCAACTGGAACAGAATGGATGAACAAGTCGGCATCGATGTTTCATCAGAAGGTTGGGATTCGAATGCCATCGCATATCCCTATGTTATACGGATAAAGAATCAACTGATCATGTTTTACAACGGAAACGGATTCGGAAAAACTGGATTCGGCTACGCCATCCTCGAGTAGCGACGTCTTTTTTTCGTTCGATTTTCCAATCGTAAACAGCAGTCTTAAATTTACCAAGGAATGGGAATTTCGAGAAACGACGGATGGTTCGCAACCATCCGTCATAAATGGTTGTGTCGTTTGGAAATTGTAGTACGGGCTTCGAAATATTAATTTCTAACGACGAATAGGATTCATTCTTCCCACAATGTTCACCGGAACCATCCCAGCCGGTATTGTACACCAAGGATTTGCACGGCAATATACAAACCATCTTCTTCTCAAACATATAATGCGTGATTTTGGTGTCGCCCCAAGTCGTACCCTGCTTGACCATCCGCTCCAAATTGTTGGCAGACTTTTCCAGATGTCTTGAGAATGCCTTGAAACCCTTCCCTTTAAAATCGGGCAATTGATAATTCTTGAGAAAGACAAAGTACTTTTCTTTCCAGGTTGCCCAGCCATTTGCTGATATAAAGTTCATGAAATAAGCATCGTACGGATATTTTACTGGTACCTGAACATTGACATTGAATCCGCAAACCGCAAAAACGTTTGCCCTATCCTTGTAAAGAGTCAACGCATCGTTCATAAATCTCAGGAAAAGTGGAGAAACAACATTGTCATCCTCCATGAAAATCTGAGTGTCATACGTTTGATATATGCTCATGCGCGCTTTACATATAGATTCGGAAGAACCCAAATTCGATTCCCATGCAAATAGATTGACCGACTTGAATCCCTGAATACCAATCACATAGTCTCGAATCTGTTGAATGACTTCCTGATGTTCTGGCTTAGATGGTGCATCTGAGGCAATGAACAGATCCGTTTCCGCTGCCAAATCGTTCACCTGCAAAGATTCAACACAACCCTTTAAATGATTGAACCTGGTATAAACAGTAATCAGAACAGGAGCGGCCATTGCAAGTTATAAGGATTCAACAATTAAAATAGGCCTTCTATAGAATTCGCTGAAGCTTGGGAACTCGGACAAATCGATCAACTTTTCGACCAATGCCTTTTCTTCACCAACTGGACAAGAGTTTAACTTATAAAGCACTACGTCAGGGATGGCAATATACTCCAACATACCTTTCAAACGGGAATGAAGCGAAATATCAATGATTTTCCAGCCAGCATTCTTAAAAAGCCGCGCGTTGAAAGCAATTTTTTCAGCATCATCGTTCAGTGGGATGATGGGTTTCAACTTATTTCCACCCCAATTGGACCCAATTTGGAACACCATTTTCTTTGTCTTGGCACTCATACGTTTCAGATATTCGGTGGCATAAGCCTCATACTCTTCCACACAGGTTAATTTGTCGGAGTCAAAATCCACACCTGCATGGTGCAAGACATTATAGTTTAAAAGAATGTCGTGATTTTCCATCAATGCGATCCCTTCCATATCGACTCCCTGTGCTTTAATAACCAGATTCTTCATCTGAAAGCTATCTCCGATGTCCTGAATAAAGGCGGCATGAGTGGGATTGATTTCGTAGGCATAAAACGTAGAGTCCGGATTCGCATGTGCCAGACTCAATATAAAAAAACCCGTATTTGCACCTATTTCACCGATACTTTTTCCATCTCCGAACGAAAGGGCTTTCGTCAAATAGGAAAACCGAGCAGTATCACCCCGCCAGTTTTCATCGATGGTTTCCATATATCCCAGTTCGTTGCGGACAAACTCAGGTATGTTCTGATATCTGGAATGCTTTGAACCGTCGTTGTACAACGCTTCTAATTTTTCTTTCAACATATACCTTTTGATTCGTTATAAAAAATGTCTTTTGTATCTTCTCTCAAATAAACCTCACAAGCCAACAGTTTTTCCAGATTCTCATCGAGTAAATCAGGCGAATACTCGTGATAAGCGATTTCCTTTCCGTTTTTTTGATCTTCAGCCATTCCGCCGTGCCAAAAGTACATCACTTCTTTGATTTCTGAAAGTCCGGAAGCCTGAATCTCAAATCCTTGATCTCTCATGAATGCTTCAAAAATGGGTACGCCCGCATCTACAAAAAGTTGAGATGGGCCCCAAAGTCTTGGATTTGCTTCAATCATGACGAATTCATCGCCTTTTTTCTTGAGCTCAATCATGATAAGGCCTACGAAACCCTCCTTTTTAAGCATTTTTAAATAATTGCCAGCAATAGGAAGGGAATGGATATCGGAACTCTGTGCAACAATCATTGACTTGCCGCCGGCTTGCTGAACCAAATTCTTCTGAGAATAGCAGACATTGTCCAACGAATTGCTCAGATAATAAAGTAAATAATAGCAACCACCCTCTATAAATTCCTGATAATAAAAAGCATCCGATTCTTCCTTTTGGAGGAAATCGTTCCAGTCGCTTTCAGAATAAAACAAGTAGGGCTGTAAAGTTTTCAATCCGTTCCCTGAAAAGTACAATCGCGGTTTTGCCACAAATGGGAAAGCCAATGAATCAGGGTTCTCAAACTCTTTTGGAGTAGCCAGATGGTATTGGTCACACATTTTTCCAAAGGAATACTTGTCAGATATTTTGGCATAAAGTTCCGATGAAACCAATGGAATAATGCAATTGAGTACCGTATAATACGTTCTATTCTCCAGAAAGAAACGGTTCAGAAATTCAGAACTGGGAAGAATGATATAATCGGTATAACCAGTTGACAATTTGGTAATTTCAATGCATTCATCCAAATCTTCTTTCACCAAGAGTTTCTCGGAACGAACTGCATAAACCTGATCCTTGTAACTTGTTTGAAAGATTGTATCTTCCGACGATTTGGCAATGATGCAGAACGTCACCTTCAACCGGGTCGCTTCCCTACAGAAGGCAACGACAGCCCGTTGATTGTATCCGGAAAAAATTAGAAAAGCTTTTTGGTTCAACCCCGACATGCCTCTTTGATTGAATGAACAACTTTTTCCACGTCTTCAGCCGATAGCTCCGGATAAATGGGGAGGCAAAGAACCTTGCTTGCAACATCTGTAGCTACCGGCAAGTTTTCTGGCGCTGCCGAAGGAATACTGCTGTATGTTTTAAAATGAGAAATAAGCGGATAAAAGTATCTGCGGCAAAAAATGGATTTACCCTTCAGCACGTCGTATAAAGCATCTCTGGAGACGCCAAATGCCTTTTCATCAACTAAAACGGGGAAATAGGAATATGCATGCCGCACTCCCTGAAAGTCAAACAACATTGTCAATCCCGGTGTGTCCTTCAGCTTCTCACGGTACATTTGCGCGATGGAACGGCGTTTTTTGATGTATGAATCGACGTATTTCAAAGACAGCAGACCGTATGCGGCCTGAACTTCATTGAGCTTAGCATTGATACCCGGTTCTTCCACTACCAATTCACCCCGAAAGCCAAAATTCTTAAGATTGTCAATATGGTGCTTCATCTGCTCATCGTGGCAAATGATGGCACCACCTTCGATGGTGCTGTAAACTTTGGTCGCATGGAAACTTAGTATGGACAAGTCGCCTTCTGCCAAAATGGATTTCCCATCCACATGAACACCGAAAGCATGCGCTGCGTCGTAAATGACCTTCAAGCCATGTTTGTCTGCAATGCGTTTTATTTCAGCAGTATCGCAAGGATTTCCGTATACATGGACAGGCATTATCGCTGTCGTTTCGGGAGTTATTGCTGCTTCAATTTTGGAAGGGTCCAGATTGAACGTTTCAGGATCAATATCGACAAAAATCGGTTTGATGCCGTTCCACCAAAGAGAATGCGTGGTGGCCACGAAGCTGAACGGAGTCGTGATGACCTCGCCCTTGATGCCCAAGGCTTGTAATGCACTGATCAAAGCCAAGGTTCCGTTTGAAAAAAGGGACAGATAGTTGACACCCAAGTAGTCAGCCAGCTCTTTTTCCAGTTTTTGGTGCATGGGGCCATTGTTCGTCAGCCAGCAATTGTCCCAGATTTCCTCCAAATAGGGCATGAATTCTTCCAAGGGAGGCAGAGCCGGCTTGGTGACGAGGATAGGTTTCTCAGAGTTCATGGGCATTGTTGATTATGTACGCAAATGTACGTGATAAAAATTGTTTTCACGCAAAGACAGTTAAAAATAGAGGTTCGCGCGCGTATCTATGGTGATTATGCAAAAAAAGGGAGTTATTTTTCTACTTGAAAAATGTATCTTTGCCGAACTTGTATCTCTATACCGTAGGACATGGATATTTACGAAAATTACATCAACATTGGCTTGGGAGCCGGCACTCAGACGGTTGCCAAGATCCACCAGTTTGAAAAGAATTACATTCGCTTTTTCCCAAAAGACAAAGGTGCAGATATTCTGGATATCGGGCCCGGCAAAGGAGAAATGCTGTCCTGCCTTTCCGGATTGGGCTATACAAACTTGCAGGCTGTCGATATTTCCGCTTCAGTAGTCCATTTTATCAAAGAATTGGGCTTCAATGGTTTTCTGGCAAATGACCTGCCAATTTTTCTGAAAGGGCAAAAGTATTCCCTTATAACCATGTGTGATGTGGTCGAGCACATCCCCAAAAATCAAGTTGTTGAAATCATGACGGCCGTTCGTAAAGCATTGACGGATGACGGTATCCTGATTGTTCAGGTGCCCAACATGCAATCCATCACTGCCAACATTTTCCTGTACGACGACTTTACACACGAAACCGGTTATACGGAACGAAGTTTGGCTCAGTTACTTAAACTTTCCGGATTTTCCTCGGTGGAATGCTATGGTTTTGACTTTTTGGACAACAGTCTGAAATCGAAAATCCAGTCCCTCCTTCAAAAATGCTTCTGGTGTTTTGTAAGGTCGGCACGAAAGATCAACGGCACTATGCCGCACCGCCTTTTACATCCAGTATTTTTGAAGGAGGGACTGGAT
>Ga0209430_1001211_pt1 | contig 20064 bp, 14 predicted proteins | sample BarGraIncub1133A_FD_184504 | JGI IMG/M metagenome (GOLD analysis project Ga0209430, IMG submission 184504) | Arctic peat soil microbial communities from Barrow, Alaska - Barrow Graham LP Incubations 11-33A (SPAdes) (version 2) | ecosystem: Environmental > Terrestrial > Soil > Wetlands > Peat... | reverse complement strand
GCGGGCTGGAGGGCGTAAAGATGACCGTTTTGTCGCTGAAGGTAAATACTCCGGTAACAACAGTCGCAGCTTTTGTCCCTGCAATTACGGCTGTCCCTTGTAAGACAAAGGATTCAGAAGTAAAAGTTGCAGGATTCATCACTTCATTAAAGGTAATCGAAATTACCTGATTAAGTGGTACACCGACAGCACCGTCAACGGGAATCGTCGATAACACCAATGGGCAAACGCCTACCTTTGCCAGGTAATCGTCCTTTTTGCAGCCACTCATAAAAACAACCAATACTAGTATAAAGGTTGCAAATAGTTGTCTCATTTTCATTTTCTAAAATTTATTAATTGAAGAGTTCTTATTGCAGGTAAAATTACCCCTGTACAGTAAGAATAAGTTACACAATTAAAGATATGTTTTACATTATTCACACATATATATATATTTTATCATTTGTTTATGTATATAAAAAGGGATGACCATGCAGGAAAAATAGCACTAACAAGCTCATAATGTATCTGTATAGCTCATGAATTTCCGAATATCGTCCAGGAAACAGTCCGTCTTAAACTTATAGCATTATTAAAACTTTGTTAAAAGAACCGAAATTCGTGAAAAGAGAGAGCCTGATATTATAAAGAATTGTCATTTGAGTGTTGCGATTCTTCTGCTCCGATCTATCATGCATCCCTCCCGCATTAAAAAGAATCATATAGGCCTATGGACGGTTCGAAGGAATGACAGAATACATCGCACGGAAGATATTGGTTATCGGAAGCGTATTATAATGGATTGCACGGTGGCTATTGAATATCGGAAGAAAGTTATAATGCATTACTAAGTGGATATTCGTTATCGTACGAATGACCTGACCAGTATATATACCATCGTTAAGGATGAGCTTTGCAAAATTAATGCTGAAATGACAAAAATTTAAATATTAAAACTTTATATAAGTAATAGATAAGACGAAATGTCGTATTTCAATATTCCAAATTTGTGACGATAAATAGTCTTTTTTGCCACTAAAACACAAAATTCCACCAAAGATAAAGTGTTAAATATGAGCTTTAGTGGATTTTGGTGACTTGGAGATTTGGTGGCATTCTTATTTGTTATTTTTCAGGAGATCTTATATATGAAAATATGACATCTATTTATTCTTATTACTTAGATAGCATTCCAAATAAACTAAAATACAATTTGAATGGTAGGGTATAATATAAGATGAGGCTGTCTGAAAAGGCAGCCTTACTAATTATTCAGAAGTTAAAACTAGCAGAAATACATAAACTATTCCAGTCTCGTATTCAAAAATTAGCCACAAAAAAAAGCCTTACATTTCTGCAAGGCTCTCATTAATAAATGTCTTTTATAATATATAAACTACGCGAGTTTAACATTTACGGCATTTAATCCCTTTTTACCATCCTGAAGGTCAAAGGTCACTTCGTCATTTTCCCTGATCTCATCATTCAAACCAGATACATGTACGAAATATTCTTTTTCTGATGCACTGTCCTTAATAAATCCAAAACCTTTGGAGTCATTAAAAAATTTAACTGTTCCTTTATTCATTATTAAAAAATTAATTCGTGCGCAATGTACGCACTATTTTTGAGATATTACATTTTAATTTCAGTAAATCGAAAATAAATTGTTTTTTCTGTTTTACAGCCTCTTAATCATTCCGCTTATTGCCACGCTCCTCTTTCGATTCCTTCGGTTGATCGTTGCCTTTGTTATCCGGTTTCGCAGCAGGTTGTTGGCGCTGCTGAGGTTGCTTTTGTTGTTGCCTTGCGTTATTAGCGGGAGTTGCACTCCGCTTCTGTTGCTTCTGAGCTTTCTGTTGTGCTGCCTGCTGCTGCTGGGCTTTCTGCTGTTGCTGCTGTTGAGCAGCTTGCTGTTGCTGATGTTGTTGAGCCCCCTGTTGTTGCTGCTGTTTACCGCTATTATTAGCAGGATTTGCCTTACGCTGTTGTTGCTGACGCTGTTGTTGAGCATTTTGTTGCTGCTGACGTTGTTGCTGACGTTGTTGCTGACGTTGTTGAGCCCCCTGTTGTTGCTGCTGTTTACTGCTATTATTAGCAGGATTTGCCTGACGCTGTTGTTGAGCATCTTGTTGCTGCTGACGTTGTGGCTGTTGTCCCTGCTGTTGCCTTCCACTATTATTGTCAGGTGTCGCATTCCTTTTCTGGTTTGCTCCGCTTCTTTCCGAAGGTCGCTTCACATCTTTCAGATTTGTGATCCTGGATGGAGTAGCTTTGCGTTCCCTGTCGTTATTTTTATTGATCTGTGGTCTGTACATATGCAACTGGCCATTACTCATTTGCTGACCAGGCTTGGTATTCTCGCGAATAGACACGGGTTTAATCTGACGTCCGGTAACTCTTTGAACATCTCCCCTTGCCGGACCTGTAACATATGTTGTATGTCTGCTGTTGTCGACATGAGTTGTCCTGATCACGGTGGAGTTTCTGATAATCCGGTCATGATCGGTACGATTGACATAATAACGATTGATATCACGTCTTTCGAAGTCCCTGTCTCTTACAAACATCCAATGATCGTTATCACGATTGTATGGTCTGCCGAAACTCAGACTGAGACTGATGCCAGGTTCCATAGGGGACCAGCCATAATAACCATCTGCCTGTCTCCAATTCACCCATGCCGGACCCCATACATTGTCTGGTATCCAAAACCATCCGTAATAATTATTGAAATCCCAACGGCCATAATGGAACGGTGCCCATCCCCATTCGTAATCGGATACCCAGGTCCAGCCATAGTCTGATAATACCCAATAACCATTTGTTGAATAAGGGACAAAATCAGGCCCGGCATCCGGGATCCAGACATATCCGTAATTATCATAGTCCACCCATTCTCCGTATGGGCTTAACCCATCATAGAAAACCTGGAAATTGACATCGGATTGCTGAGCCGAAGTCTGTTTCGGAAATATCACGGAAGACATTGTCAACACCAGTAATATTACAAAACCATTAAATATTCGTTTCATCGTGCCTAAAATTAAATTATCATATATTGTCCAAAATACTATATCTGCCATGCAGTTTTTCCGTAAAAATTTGGCGTGTATTTATAATGGTACAAAGTTGATGCCATAAATTGGCAGGAATGTTACACAAATTTCGAAAAGAGTTACATCATTCACACATTTGGGAAGGAAATGACGCAAAAAGGATGTCGAAAGAGAGAATAAAGTAGCCGAAAGTGATGATTTGGTCAAATTTCTTCTTGCTGGGCCAAAATGTATATTGCATACAGTGTGTACTTTAAAAAGATGAAATGAAGTTTTAACTATCTATTTCGCAATGGTACCAGGATTTTACTTTACTTTCGTTCTATGAGAATAATAATTATATGCCTTTTATTTCTGTTGATTCCGACTGCAAATAATGCATTCGTTGGCGAATTTGATGCAGGTAAAGCTATCTATAATGATATTTACACCGCTGTGAAATTAGCCGATACCGGACTGGGAAGAAATATTTTTGACCTTGCCATTAAAGGTTTAAAAAAGCTTGACGCGAACGGGAAATTGAACAATCCAACAATTGTGACAATTGCTGATTATTCGCAGTCGAGCAACAACAAACGTTTGTATGTAATTGATCTGAAAAACAGAAAACTATTGTTCAACACCTATGTTGCACATGGCCGAAATACAGGTGATGAGTTTGCCAAATCTTTCTCAAATATTGAAGGTTCCTTAAAAAGCAGTTTAGGCTTTTATATTACAGAACATCCTATTATCGGAGCACATACCGGATTCGCATTGCTGATCGACGGCGTTGAAAAAGGGTTTAATGACAATGCGCTCAAACGTGCCATTATTATTCATGGCGCAGATTATGCTTCTGAAAAATATATTAAGAAAAATGGACGACTTGGCAGAAGCTGGGGTTGCCCCGCGCTTCCGAAAGTCTTAAATAAACTGATTATTGAAAGCATCAAGGGAGGCACCTGTTTGTTTGTCTATAATCCCGACAAAAAATACCTTTCCAACTCCACTTTGCTAAATTAAATTGTATTCATCTTTCAGGAAGGTGACTTTCGCACCATTCACTGTTACCGGCATATATATAATAAAGACAGGTACTTTATGCGGGAGAGCGATTATTTTTGATTTGGTGTTTTTCTTACCGCTCTTCAATTCTTTGATATCAATCTTATCGGGGAGTAATTCCTTTGCAAGTTCAAGTGGTTCTGCAAGACGGATGCAGCCATGACTTAAAAACCTGTAATCTCTTGCGAATGCACTTTGCAGCCCGGTAGAATGCAGGAATATGCTGAATGGATTTTCTAAATTAAATTTCATAACACCCAATGCGTTTCGGGGTCCCGTAGCCTGACGAAAAAAGTATGGAAAGTTTTTCTCATTATAGCTTTTCCATTTCAGATCCGAATCTTCGATTACTTTTCCCCGTCCATTTACCACGCTGTAACTATGCTGCTCCAGGTAGTTTTCATTTTTTTGCACTTTTGGTAAAATTTCCTTTACTGCAATTGAACGAGGTACATTCCAGTGAGGAAAAGTAACAATATTGGTGATGTAAGAAGCAATAAGCGGCGTCTGATTCTTCTGCTTTCCAACCACTGTCCGCATCTTTAACTTGAGGAAATCGTTCCGGTAATAACTCGCCTCAGTAGCCGGAATATTTACAACAATGTATTCCGATTTATGATTTGCGGTGAAATACCTGCGGTAATTCATCGCAAGAATTACCTTTTTATATTTCAGGGTATCCTTCGCCGTGATGGAATCATTCAAATATTTTTTCAAAACAATATAATCTCGATCCTTGCAATCAAGCCTTGATACCATCTGCGAAACCGATTCACCAGGTTTAGAATTCAGCAACTGATTAATATATAAAGAATCGCGCGACACGTTCACTTCGTCATAATCGAACCTGATATTTCCTTCCTGCAAGTTTTTAAGGAAATTTAAAACCAACCCTGTTATCTGTTGATCCCTTTGTTCCTTATTAATGTTGTCTAATGTTTTATTGCTTAGTAATGCCACATGAATCTGATTGGATTCATATGTATTGGAAAAGATCCCAAATTCATCTGCAGACTCAATCATTGTAAGCCATTCAGTAGCTTTGTCTCTGTTTTTATCAGACGAAAACCAATAAAGAGGGGCCTGATTGACCGCATAAAACTGTTGAACAATTGTATCTTTCTTTATGGTGTCTTGCTGGGCATAACCATTGGCAACAAAACAACTAACGAAGAGTAACGAAAGAAATAATCTAAAAGTGACACTACTAACTTTTGAACTGAAATACATACGAAGATGAAATATTTATTACTTACTATTTATTTTTGGACCTAAATGCTTTCAGCGATTTTCCAAGTTCATCCATCGCAGTGTTGATTTCAAGTTTAAATGAAGTCATTGTGTTTTGATCATTCTTATAACCGGCCAACTTCACCAGCAGACCGTCGTTCTTTTCTTCCAGCGCGTTAAGATTATTCTGGAAGCCTTCCTTGTCTTTTATCTTATTCTGATAAAAAAACACTTTCAGCTCGCCAATAATATTATCGATGTTTTTAATTTTCCTCTCAGAATCTTTACTGAATTTTTGAAATTCCGGATTATCGGTCTTTTGAGCAGTCTGAGTATTGCCACTGGCCGCTATCTCCTTTTTGTCAGCGTTTTGTCCGTAAGAGGTTGAAATTGATCCGGCCATAAAGGCAACTACAGCCATTGTCAAAATTGATTTTCTCATGATTTTTATTCTTTAAAATTGCCATTAAAATCGATGCAATAAAGGTGCGGCTTATATTCCCCTAAAGAGTTACACAACTATTGAAAAGAGTTACATCATTCACACATCCCGCATTTAAATATTGGCATTATGACAGATTGGGTGGGTAAATTATGCAACCGCTTTCAAATGGTTTATGCATATAGCAGTTGGCTTTTGGCAACTTGCAGCTGGCATAATCGCGCTAACTATTTGATAGTAATCCTTTAAAAATTAAGAAAACACCTGATTTTTTGTAAGCGGGTCTGCCAGTTGCCAGTAGCTAAAAGCCAACTGCAATCATTACGAAATCCAATTAACCATACCAAACGTCATAAAGCCTAAATATTGAACGCCAACTTAATTCCTTCGATCAGCATATTTGCGCCCAACACTCCAATGATGATGCCCATGATTTTACCTATGATTACAAAGTTGTTATCGCCTACAATCCTGACCAGGTAGTTGCTATAAATAAAAGCCAGGTAAGTGCAAAGTACGATCACGGCGAAGATCATTATGGTGATGAATACCTGGAGAACGTCTGCGTTTACAACAAAGTTCATCCCGGTAACAATTGTTCCGGGACCTGCCATAATGGGAATAGCCAATGGGGAAATGGCTATACTATCATCAAATATAGGTCTGTCTTTCAGAAGCTGGTTGGTTCTCTTTGTCTGGAGCATATCGAATCCGATATAAAAGATCAGTACGCCTCCAAATATTTTGAATGACGGAATGGTTAGCCCGAAAATCTCGAATATATATTTTCCCACTAAAATAAAGGCTACAACAATGGTAAAGGCGACTATATTGGCGGTTTTAGCAATGACCTTTTTTTCTCTTTCATCGGTTCCTTCTGTTAGTTTAACAAAAATGGGAATATTAACAAGCGGGTTCATAATGGCAAAAAATGCCATAAAAACGGTAAGGGAATAGCTCCAATAGTTTTCCATTAAAAGCGTTTAATACGTATTAAAATAGGCGCCAGCTGTTTTATTTATGTATAATACAACGACATCGCAATATACAATTTGTAACCCATGAGTACAAACATTTTTAATCGGTTAGAAAGGATATCCGATTGCCACATTTAAAATAAGGTTGTCATTTCTCCAGGTAGAACTTCCGAAGTTTATCTCATTGATTACCCACTTGAAATTATCTCCGGGTATTGGAATCTTTCGTAACGGCATGGCCAGATCAAATCTTAAAATAAAGAAGGACACATCAACCCTTAAACCCACACCCGCTCCAACTGCTATCTCATTCAAAAATTTTGAAACGACAAAAGGGCTTCCCATAGTTGATGGATTCGATTTCAATAACCAGACATTTCCGGCATCGAGAAACAAGGCTCCTTTCAGATAGCGCATAATGCCAAAGCGATATTCTGCATTCATCTCAAGTTTCAGATCGCCTCCCAATTGCAACAATCCCAGGTTATCGGCATTTTGAAGGTAGGTGCCCGGACCAACTGAATTAATGTGAAAAGCACGAATACTGTTGGGTCCGCCACTGAAAAATTGTTTGGAATAAGGAAGAACATCAGAGTTACCATATGGCTTGGCAATTCCTGCAAACAACCGCATAACCATTTTATTATTATCACTGAAATTATAATAGCCGCGGGCATCAACACTTAATTTAGCAAATTGCGAATAAACCGAACCTGCTATTGTTGCAGGATTGTCGGATGATACTTTGTTTCCGACAATAACTCTTGCTAACGAAAAAAGATTTCCGGCAAGCTCCGATTTCAAAAGGAGATAAGTTTGCACTTTTTTCCCTTGTATCATTTGATCGTTATAAGTGAACGAATAAGTTCCCCCCGCTATAAATTTCTCCTCATAACTCTTTTCCAGAAAAGGATTGTGTATCATCAGGTCGTTAAATGCGGCAGATTTATTCCCGACGGTGGTATAACTAACATCTATTGGATTAAATTCATGCTCTTTGCGGATGTTCTCTTTCCATTTATAGCCAAAAACAAATTGAAATGTGCGCATGTCGAAATAACTGACCCGTTTCAGATAGTTGTAGGAAAGTGAAAATTGTGTTTTTGGAATATAGATGCTGCTTGATTTCTCTAGTTTAAATGGAATAAGAAAACGCGGAAATGTAAGTTCCAACTGTGGACTCCAGGAGTACGAATATAAATTTTGGTTATTACCGCTTATCTGTCCCTCGAATGAACCCGCAAGATTCAGACTTAACAATTCGGCTCCTTTAAAGGTATTTCTGTTCAAAAGACTTAAATTTAACCGTGGTCCGGTGAAATTATTCGATTTCGTAATGATGTCAATTCCAGCCCTGAATGTGCGTTTTGGCAATGGTGTCATCAGAATATCAACATCCAGTAATCCTGTTGCTTTGGCCTCTTTTTCTGAAAAGTTCACCTGCACTAATTTGAAATTACCCATCGACATCAAACGGTTCAATGTAATGACATGATTCTGGCGTGAAAAGACATCTGGTTTTCGCAGGTAAACCGATTCTAAAATTACTGTTGGTTTAATCTTCATTTGTGTTTCATTCCCGACAAACACAATATTTTCTAGCCTTACCGTATCCTTAGAAGTGCTGTTGCGCCGCTCATTTAAAGAATAGTTCTGATTGATATACACATTATTAATTCGGTATACAGTTATCGCGTTTTGCGGAACCGTGTCTTTCAACGTTAATTTGAATGATACATTACGATTTACATTTGAAGTGTCGGCTTTAAAAAGCAGGTAATCGGGATTGAAATAGAAATAGCCATTGTTCTTTAAAAAAGCGTCGATCCGAATCCTTTCGATTCTTAATTTGTCAAGGTTATAATCGTCACCAGCTTTAATGATTGATTTATCCTTTTCAGAAAGGATCAGCCGGCTTATGCTATCATCCGAAATATCATAGATCAGATCTTTAACAACGTATGGCTTATGAACATGACTTGTGTATATCACTTTAAAAGTGTGCTTCTTTTCAATGATTTTGGATTCCGTAAAACTTTTGAATATACCGATGTTGAAAAGTTTGGCATCAATTATTTCTGATGTTACTCCGGGCTTAACATGCGGCATCAATACGGGAGCTTCACCAATTTTATGAAGCCACTTTTTAATTTTGGTTTTGGGATTTTCACCGGCTGTATTGTACATCCACAGTTTAGGGCGCATGCCCAAAAACTTTTTATTAGGTGACGGACGCATACCCGCTTCAGCTACCGTTTTTATAAATTTTTTGTTTATTTTCTCTGCTGATTCTAATTTAATTTCCCCACCGGTATACAGCTTTTCACCCTTCGGTAAATTCCTTGTACCGGTACATGCCGCCAGAAGCAGGAAGACTAACATCGGGAAGATTTTATTTTGAAATGATCGTATCATTTTTACTTTGTATTTTCGATGAATCAATTCTGCTTTTCCGTGTTTTGAATAGTCTGCTCCACCGGTTGAAATTGCGTACAAACATAACACCCACTCCGGTCTCAACCAATTGGCCATCTATTGCGCCCTCATATTGATTATGCCTGAATCCTTTCATTCTGAAACGGCCATCTTTCGTCAGTTTATACTCTACGGTTACATCACTTGTAATATCACTTATCGAATTTTGTTGCGCCCTCGCTCCCTCGACATCAATGGCGCCCCCAAGCTGAACAGACAATCGTTCATTAAAGAGTTGCTTCTTCACACCAATTCCGACCTGGGTCCTTCCCTGTGCTTGTCCTGTCTGATAATCGTCATACGATTGAATATCAAAATTCAATTCTACACCAGGTACCAGTTTTGAACTCAATTGATTTAATTGTGCCGATAGAAATTTGCCTACCGTTGACCGGATCAAAGCGGAAGTTCCGCCTGATTCAGACTGAAATGGATTTTCCTGAACAAACCTGCCTAATACCAATAATGCAAAAACCTGTTTGTTCAAGGCTGATGGGTCTTCGTTTAACATGCTCAGTTTCTGATTCACGGCCCCATTTAAGATTCCTTTGTCCTCAGGTGATAATTGTATTTCAAAACTGATTTCCGGATGTAATATTTCTCCGCGAAGTTTTAACAAGACCATAAATGGATATCGTTGTTTATATCCCCCCTGATCAACGTCACTTAAGCCCGAAATCTGGTCTGCCACAAGATCATATGGTGAGGCTCTGACAGAATAGACTGCATCAATCGATATATTGGCATCCAACGGATCGCCGTTCCAGATAATTGTACTCCCCTCCTTAATCGCAAATCTCTTTTTGATGACCGATTCCAATGATACCAGGTAACTCCCGTCATTTAAATTATAGGCACCGGTAAGACTCATTTTCCCGCTTTGGTCCATTGTAAAACTTAATGCAGCCTCCCCTTTCACCACCAATGAGTCTGTAGATGCCGGGTCCATTAATAACCGGAGCGTTGCCTCCTGATCAATTTCTATAATGGAAGAGAGATCAAAACCAGACATTCCGGTTGTTTGTCCACCCTTTTTCTCGCCCCGGTAAAGGATTGGATTGAATTTTAATGAATTATCAAATTCGACGACGTCTTCGCCCTTATCGGTTGTCAATTTGTCTTCGGGAACTGCGAATGTAAAGTTTGAACCTTTTTTCATTTTCACCTTTGCCACCACAACCGGAAGACTCATTGGTCCACTGACATCAATTTTACTGTCGACAACCATCCTCCCAAAGAAATCATTTTTATCCTTCGCCGTAGTGTTGAATAATAAAAAGTCTTTAGTATTGAATTGTAAATCAAAAATGAAATCAGAGTATTGTTTCATTTGAACCGATCCGTCCAGGATTGCACTATTCTTAGCACCATCCAACATTGTAAATGAGTTAAAGAAGATTCCCTCCTTTTTCAATTGAATCGTCTCATGTTTTAATTCAAGGCGGTTATTGAGGTATGCAGGTTTGACAAAAGCATTGTTGAATACCAGTTCACCAGTGAGGTCAGGAGCACTGAGTTTTCCCGCTGCCAAAATATTCCCGGTAATAGTTCCGGTGGCTTCTGTAATTTGTCCCATCGAAAAAGCCTGTACAGTTTCCAACGAAAGCGATTGAATGCCAGTATTAACGTCGATAGTATTATTATCCTTGCCAAGGATGAAAGAACCATTTACATTCAAATTATTATTCGGACCCACTAAACTCAAATCCATGTCGAATTTGTTTACACCTGATTTCCCTGCCATCAACGTTAAGTCTCCGATTGGAACATCATGAACTACCAATGTGCTTATTGTTGCGTCAGCTACAACAATATACGAATTGTCAACTCTCTTAATCAATATATTTCCATCCAAATTACCTTTTACAAAACTGGAGTCTTTTTCGATAATACGCGAAATGTCATCCAGCTTGAAACTTTTGATGGCAATATTCAGATCATCATTGAACCGATCATGAACGGAACCGACATTTATCTGACTTCCTGCATGATCCATAAAAAGATGATGGATCAAAAGTCCTTGCTTTCCGAATGAGACATAATTATCTGCTGCTATTTCCCAGCGATTATTCATCAGGTAGAACTCCTTCGGATCGAGTGTAAGCTTATAGTTACCATTTTCCTTGCTAATCTGAGACTTGATCAGAAGCTTATTTTTCTTACCCTCTATTGAGGAAATATTTGCATTTATTTTATTCCCTGCCAGCTTACCGTCAAACGAAAAATTATCCAAATTGATTTGTGAGTTTGAAATACCACTACTAGTGATTTTATAATTCAGGGCAGTGTTATCCGAATTCATCTCTATTGCAAAGTCATTAATTTCAGTGGTTCCATAAACGATTCTTTTGATGGATGCATTCAGTTTCATATCGTTCTTCTGACTGTCATAACTTCCCTGAATGATTCCCGGCTGAAATTCTTTCAACTGAGGAAAGAGAACTTTCGAAAGAATAGGGTGATTGTGAAGCTTTATCTCAAAACTGAAATTGGATTGCTCACTCTGCTTTATAACCTGACTCGATTCTGAAACGGGAAAATAATTGTTTATGAATTGATTAAGCAGTTCGGGAAGTGCAGCCGGAGAAACGGTTCCTGCATATTTGATATCGATAAGTGCACTTGTGACATTTATTTCACTTTTGTTCGGTTCGTTTACCGAAGCTGTTAAAAATGAATCGAGTACATACTTTTTCCCATCCTTTGCAACAATAATATTGGTAACGCCGGCCGTTCCATTCATTTGAGTAGCAGATCCACCTTTTATATCAGCAGTAGCAACAAATGCAATCCGCAAATCGTTATTGGTGACCTGGAGTTTTTGAAGATCTGCGCCCTTTACGTCCAATCGGAATTTATAGCTCTCCCTGTTCGTATTAAAGTTCACGAGTCCGTCAAAATCGAATACCAGATTCTCGTCATTGCTATTAATTTTCCCCTCGAATTGTTTGCCGGTGACAGTGCCATCCATCGCAAGATTGTGATAGGTATATTTATTCAGGTATATATCAGTTACATCGGCCTTGATTTTCGCCTTAACTGTATTTGTATCCAATCCATGTCCGTTTGCTTCAGCAGTTAATGTTACCGGTCCATACAATACAGAATCTTTAAGCAATCGGCCAATATCTAAACTGCTTATGGTTACTTTGCCGCTGAAATTTTCAGAAGGATCAATTGATGCAATAAGATTTGCCGCCCCAAAACTGCTGGTCATATTGGCAGTTGATTCAAAAGACTTCATCTTTCCTTTAAAAACGACTTGGAGACCAATATTTTCAGGAATCTCTATACTTTTGGGAATCATCGTGTCAGCAATCATTACGATGTCGCTCTTGCCCGAAATGATGTTCAGATTGGGGAAATCATAAAATGCTGTCTGAACTTGTGGCAATCCTTTGATAATGAAATCGGACTTTACAATCGTATTAACTCCTGTATGAATATCCAGATTTTTCCCGGTTAGATTATTCATTTGCCCGCTTATTCTTCCTGACGCGGTTGTAACATTCCGGCTATTTTTAAAGAAGGATTGTTTCGCGAGATCTGATTTGAAATAAAGAACATCGGAGTTTATAAATCTCAGGTTTTTCAGGTCTAAATTAATGTTGCTGAACCGCATAGAATCTGCCAATGCCGCCATTGAAGAATACTGCAGACTGAAATCTGCTTCTATGCCCGAATTGGTTGTGTTTGCCTTCAGCTTTTTTGCAGTAATTGAATGCTGATCCATGCTGAAGTCGGTCTCAAAACCGGTGATCGCAAAATTGTTCTGATCAGTCGCACTGAATTTTGTAACCAATACTTTTGTCAGATCCGGAGAATAAAATAAGCCCGTCGCATCAAGGATTAAATGACTGTATTCCAAATTATTCGGATCGAAAACATTTTTTATTGGCGGCTTATTCCCTGATTTATACTCAAGTGAATTATCCTTCAGCGCGATGCGATTCAATGTAACGTTCCAATTGTTTGCTGAAGTTGAAATCCTGGTGGTGGTGTCAGGTTGCAATTCAGGGCTGAAAGTGTGATACTTCACGTTGCTTTTCGACAGGGATAAATAATCAGAAACCAAAAGCTGCTTTTGCAAATCGATAGATGCATCTTTAAGTTCACATTCATCGATTACCGAAATAACAGACAGAAAACCAACTGAATCAGTATAACTGACCATCGAATTGCTGAGCTGAAGATTCTTTGCACCTATTTTTGGCAAAATGCTTGTAGATGGATTACTCTTGGTGTTAGAGGATTTACTTGCCAGAATAGTTGCGGTTAAACCTTCCACAAACAATTTATTGAATTGGTATAGGGGTTTTCCCAGATCAATCTCATCAACGCTAATTTTCGATTTTTGGAGTGTAACCAATACATTCATCCCTGCAAATTCGTCATTGTAAGCAAATCTGACGTTTTGCAAATCAACCTTATCAATGCTGAATGTCCATTTGGAAGCTGACAGCGTATCAGTTTTGACCTTGCTGGTTGTATCACTAAAAGCCGTGAGCAAAAAATTATAATTGAAAATCGGATCAGTTTTGGTGCTATGCAGCTTGATGGTTGCGTCTTCGAGTGCAAAGAAACTTACTGCTATCTTATTATGCAATAAGTCGTAAAGCGCCATGTTTATTTTCGCCTTTTGGGCATAAACCAATGTATCGTGTTTGAGATCTTCGAGATAAAGACCTTCAATAACGACCGCTTTGGGGAATGAAATGCTGACATTCTTTATTTCAACCTTTGTATGGGTTTTATTGCTGACAAAAGTTGTTGCATAATGAACAATCTTAGTTTGAATGGAAGGTACCTGGATAAGCACCGCAATAAGGATGAAAATAAGCACAAGGCTTACGGCCACCCAAAAGATTGCTTTTAAAGTTAACCTGATATATGATTTCAGTTTACTCATATAGGTTCAGCCTGTTTCGGAGCAATATAATTTCTTCCTGCATCGTATTCATTCGCTGCAGCATATGAGTAATGGTTTCAATACCTTCAAGGTTTATATCTAAATCGTAATGAAAATGAATGCATTTCTCAACTTGCCGAAGTTGGTCGGAATCAATAAAGGCTGTTTCTTCGATGGTAGCAATTTCTATCAATCCAATTTCTTGCAACGAATTGATAAAAGAAAATTCAATGTCATGGCTGACACAGAATTCATTGACTGCAATATAATTTTTGGTTTGCATGGTTTCTGTTTTAAAAATTACGATTTAGACAATTCAGTGAATAATGTTTTTTGCTTATCCGTCAAATTTATTGGGATTTTAACGTTATAAGTCACATACAAATCTCCAAACTGTCCTTCTTTTTTATAAACCGGGAATCCCTTGCCCTTTAATTTAATCTTGCTTCCATTTTGAGTTTCAGGTGCCACTTTTAGTTTTACCTGTCCGCTCAACGTATCAATTGTGATTTCACCACCCAGAACAGCGGTGTATAAATCCAAATCTACCGCAGTATACAAATTGTCGCCCAGACGTTTAATTTTAGGGTGATTGGCGATTGAAAATGTAATGTATAAATCCCCGTTTGGCCCGCCATTCATTCCAGGTCCGCCATGTCCCGCTATTTTTATAGTTTGCCCGTTTTCAATCCCGGCCGGGATCGTAATCCTTATCTTCGCTCCGTTAACTGTTAAGGTTTGTTTTTGGGTTTTGGAGGCATCGATAAGATCGAGATGTAATTCCGCATTGAAATCTTCCCCGCGATATCTCGCTTGTCTTCCTCTGCTACTTCCCCCTGCTGCCCCACCGAACATTGATTCAAAGAAATCAGAAAAATCGCCTGATTGTCCGCCTGAAAATCCTGATCCACGCGATGCGGACGACTGTTCCTGATATTGTTTTTGCTTTTCAAATTCATCGGCATGTTGCCAGTCTTTTCCGTACTGATCGTACTTCTTCCGCTTTTCAGGATCGCTCAATACTTCATTTGCTTCGCTGATCTGCTGAAAATTCTTATTTGCATCCTTATCATTAGGATTCAAATCAGGATGATACTTACGGGCAAGTTTCCTGTAGGCACTTTTAATGTCCTTTGGTGCTGCCGTTTTATCAATCCCTAAAATTTTATAATAATCAATAAACATATTGATGAATTTAATAACGTTGACAATATTTCAAATATACGAAAGTATAATATACACTCAAGTAACAAACTATCACTGGATTTGGATCCCAAAACCTGAATTTAATTTTACCTGACTAAACGTATTCAGGTTAAAAACAAGACGTATCCGGTCTTTTAATGAACCAGAGACCGATTCAATATTTCCTGAAACAACCAAAGGAAAATAGATCTCGAAAAAATTCCATAAACCCGCTTTTAATCCCGCTTCATAAAAGAATGGCGAACCCTTACCTGTTGCCAGGCCGTGATCATTCAAAAGCAAATTAACAAATGGTTTAATTGGTATCTTATTCATTTTTCCCGGCAAACTACTTGTAAGGGACAAAGAAACAAGCCAACGGTTATATCCAAGAGTCTCGTTAACAGGCGATACCAGTCCTCCTTCAGTCATTGTCATCTGCCGTGACCAGAAGCTTGACGGGAAAGCAGAGAAACGATCAGGATAAGTACCCTCGTAAAGATACTGTTCACGTCCGCTTCTGCCGCCTGCTGCAAGCGCATAAAAAGGGACGTCCGAATTGTTTTTCAACATTGTTCCTGCAAACAACCTTATATCCAACCCCTTTTTCTTTCCATAGTAGCTTAATTTGTAATCAAACTCCATAGATGTTTTCAGATAGGACGGACCAGATTCGGCCGAAGCCAACAGGGTGAAAGGATTGACGATAGTGCCCTTGTCTAATTGGTAACCAAACTGCAGGTAAGAACTTATCCTTGCCTTCTGCTGAAGTTCAATCTGATAAAGATCCGATGCTGCAATGTATTTCCCATAAACCTTCTGCGTTAACAGATGATTCATATTTTTTGGTCTGAGATACAGGTCTAATCCTGCTTTTAGGTTGTGATAGTTTTGATCACCGGGTGCACCGAATTGTGTTCCTTCCAGCGAAAAAGTTGCTTTTCTTATGAATTTTTCAAAAGGTGTAATATTGTAAGAAACTTTTCCAAAACCAGCCAGTCCGGAATTATTGAATGAATAAAATGGCATCACAAAATATTCGAATGGTTTGGGCGTAAGGAACCCGTTGTGCAATGCCACGCCAAACATTAAACCGTTTTCTTTGGTCCAGTTAAGGGCCGGCATATACATCAGGTACCGCTTTTCAGGATCTTCGAGCGAAAAGTAGAGCTGCGCGCGAACGGGATCCGACTTTGGGAAGATGCCTGTTTTTCGGATGTTATTATTGAGCCTGAATAATTCGGGCATTACATGTCTTGGGTCGATTTTAATTTCAGAGTAATTACCCTGCGGAAGTTTGATCCATTGCTGACCATCAAATCCATCGACCCATTTCTCAAAACAAATTGAATCTCCGATCATTCCGGAGATCACCAATGGCGATACCAGCTCACCTTTGTTCTTTACAAGCAATTGCTGATCCTCAAGTCGAACCACTTCGTAGTCAAGCCTTTTGGTGGTGCCAATAAAATCACTAAAAAACCAGGTTAGGTCTTTGCCTGTAGACGCTTCAAACGAATTACGCAGATCTTCGGGTTGCGGATGTTTGAATTTCCAATTGCGGTAATAGTCATGCATTGCTGAATCATAAATCGAGTCACCCAGATAAGACCTAAGGTATTTAAAGCCCGTTCCCGCTTTATCGTAAATAATAAGACTGTAGTTCAAAGTGGTATAGTCTTCTGAAGTCAGGTTAATTGGTTGCTCGAGGTTTTCGCGGGCCTGAGCCATCCATTCGAATTCAAGCATTTGCCTGACAGGCATTTTGTCGATATGAAAGAATCTGGCCAGTTTCTTGTTATTAAGATATACCTCCCAAAGCCTTTTTTGAGGATATCTTTCGTTCATATAGCGCACCTCATTGGAGCTTGTGATACCCTCATCCATAAATGGGTACCGTCGTTCATCTGAACCAAGTGCACTGTAATACCAGCTATGACCAATTTCGTGCGTAATTACTTCATCCAGCGTATACGCATCTTTTGCCATGCCGATCACCGTAATGCCAGGATATTCCATCCCGTCTCCGGCATTCAATGCACTTTGAACAGCCGTGAAACCTTGATACGGATATTCTCCATTCCATTTCGAAAAATGCATGATCGCATTATTCACGTATGAAATTGCATCTTTCCAGATTTCTGCCTGCTGATTTGTAAACATCACCCATGAAGTGACTTCCCTGCCAGAGTCGGGTAGTTTAACTTTCCCTTTTAATACATGGAACCGTTTATCAGCAAACCATGCGAAATCGTGAATGTTATTCTCTGTATATCGTAAGGTTTTTAATTCATTTGAAGAAGGTGGAAAATCAACCTCCGGTGAAGGGAGCGTTGCTATCCAGGAGGTGTCGCAGGCAAGTTTATTCAGCATTTCTGCTTCCTTTTCATTTTGAAGGTTACCTGTAGAACCGACAATATAATTGTCCGGCAAAGTAATACTCACATCGAAGCTTCCAAATTCCGAGTAAAATTCACCCTGATCCTGGTATGACATCTGATGCCAGCCGTTTTTGTCGTAAACAGCTGGTTTGGGATACCATTGCGAAATCTGATAAGATTCACCAATATGTCCTAACCTCGAAGTTACTCCTTTGGGAATTTTTACATGAAATGGGGTTGTAATGATGATCGTATCACCAAATCTTAAACTTTTTGTAAGCCATAGCTGGCAAATATCGGGCTGACCGGGCAATAAATTCCATTGAATCGGCCGACCATCAATCTTAAAGTCTAATGAGTCAATATATCCGTTTAATTCCGGATCGTTGAACAGTTTTTCCTTTCCTTTCGAGCTGAATAATTGTTTAGCTAATTCGGTGTTATTATTCATGTAGCCATTGGGCCACAGATGAAAATAGATAAATTGAAGTGTGTCGGGTGAGTTATTAATATACTCAATCGTTTCGAATGCATTTAATCCGTTGCGCTTGTCATCAAGTGAAACGTTGATCTTATAGTTGACCTCCTGCTGAAAATATTCCTGTGATGAGACACTACTAAAAGAGCCAATTAGGAACAGGCAGATGATTAGCATCTGCTGAATAGAATGGGTTAGGAAATGTGTTTTCAAATTAATTATGCTGAGCAATTTATTGCATTTTTGATCATGAATCCGCAAACTGACAAATCCTGCTCTGTTCCGGACTGTTGCGAATCTCTTGAATTTCAAGGAATAAAATATGCAATACTATTAGTATTGCATATTTTAATATATTAATTATGATTTATCATCCCGGATTTATAATGTTGATACCATCTGTACCTATACCATATTTCCAGGCATTAAACACATTATCATTGATTATATCAAAATGACAATCAGGATAATCAGTAAAATTGTACCACCACTAATGTAAATTACTTCACCATTTTTACGTACATTCTCTTTAATCCCTTTAACTTCTTTACGTAGCTCACGTTTTTCTACAGAAGTCAATTCTGATTTATCCATGGCGCGGATTTCTTCAACACGATTTTTTAAACTGGTTACCTCTTCTGCAGATAGTTTATTCTCTGTTTTTACCACTGCAGCAGAATTGTCCGAGGCAGCTTTTAGGTTATTTTCGCCTGCAAATGCCATTGTTGCACTAAACATGAAAATCATTAAGAATCCAAAAATAGACTTTTTCATTTTATATTTTTTATATTAATTTATAGAAGTAAAGATAATGGTTAAGATATACCTACCTGTTACACAATTCCATTAAAGATTTACATCATTCACACATTAGTCTTAAAATTTATTAATCATGATAAAGAGGTATCAATCAAAATGACATTTGCAGAATTCACACTATTATTCTATTTTTTCACAGAAGCCTGATTGGCAACAGCCTGAATCGCCTCCTGGATCTTTTCCTCATCGCCAAGGTAATAATGGCGGATGGGATGTAGTTGCTCGTCAAGTTCATACACAAGAGGGATTCCTGTTGGAATGTTTATAGTTGCAATTTCAGCGTCAGAGACATTATCGAGATATTTAACCAATGCACGCAGACTGTTTCCATGTGCAACAATTAAGACTGACTGGCCACTTTGTACCAGTGGTGCGATATTTTCGTGCCAACAAGGAAGGAATCGTGCTACCGTATCCTTCAGGCATTCTGTTGCCGGGAGTTGTTCGGGAAGAAGAAATTTGTAACGTTTATCGTGAATTGGATGACGTGGATCTGCTTCTTCGAGGGCGGGCGGGCGGATGTCGAAACTTCGTCGCCATAAGTTTACCTGCGCTTCACCATATTGTTTTGTAGTCTCTGTTTTGTTAAGTCCCTGCAAAGCACCATAATGTCTTTCATTCAACCTCCAATCACGAATGACTGGAATCCACATCAGGTCGATCTCGTCAAGCACAATCCATAAGGTTCGGATGGCACGCTTCAGTACAGAAGTGAAAGCGACGTCAAACGTAAACCCGTGTTCTTTCAGTACACGACCTGCCTCCAATACTTCTTCTTTTCCATGATCAGACAAATCAACATCTGTCCAGCCACTGAAGAGGTTCTCTTTGTTCCATACACTTTCACCATGTCGCAAAAGAACCACTTGCCGTATATTGAATCCGATTTCATTCATACAAGCAGATAAACTAAAGGCATGCTAAATTAATTTATTGAGGTGTTCTCTTAAGCACTAACTTTAATCATCTGAAATGTAATAGGATTAGCGTTAACCATTCGCTCAATCAGGTTATGAAAGATTGTTTGCTTGTAAATTGAACGGTTTATCCTAAAACAATATTCATCCAAATACCGATTGA
>Ga0209430_1001209_pt1 | contig 20070 bp, 17 predicted proteins | sample BarGraIncub1133A_FD_184504 | JGI IMG/M metagenome (GOLD analysis project Ga0209430, IMG submission 184504) | Arctic peat soil microbial communities from Barrow, Alaska - Barrow Graham LP Incubations 11-33A (SPAdes) (version 2) | ecosystem: Environmental > Terrestrial > Soil > Wetlands > Peat... | reverse complement strand
GTTGCGCCTGGGGCAGATGGAGGTGGGCGACCTGGTAGGAATTCCTTTTCGCGACGGTGAGGTCATGCACTGGTCGCGGCCATCCTGGTGGCCCGGCGACGATGAACCACCGACCGTGGTTCACTGTGATGAGCTGAACCGGGCCCAGCAGGAGGACACGCTGCAGGCGATCTTTCAGTTTGTGGAGCCCGCCGCCGAAGGACTGCTCCGTTCGCTCCATACCCATCACCTCTCCAAGCGCCACAAGGTGATCGTCAGCATTAATCCCCCGGACGGCACCTATCAGGTTGCCACCCTCGATCGCGCCTTGATCGACCGGATGATCATGCTGTTCGTCGAGACTGACTATACCTGCTGGGCGCGCTATGCCGTCCAGCGAGAATTATCAGGAGACGTGCGGCAGTTTTTGGCGGGCAATTCCGCCCTGCTGGCTCGCCAGGGAGCACCGATGGATCTGCAGGTTGAGCCAACCGAACGGGGATGGGAAATGGTCAGCACCCTGCGCAGGAATTGTCGTTTCCCCGGAGATCTGGAGATGGAGGTCTATGCCGGTATCATCGGTAAAGAGGCTGCCATAACCTTCATGCGCTGGCTGGCCGACAGCAAAGGACGACCACTGACCGCCGCAGAGGTGCTGAACGACTGGTGCCGGGTGGCACTGCAGGCCGAGGGACAGCGGGACGACGTCCAGGCCGCCACGGTCAACGACCTTGTCGCCTCGCTGCAGATAGCTCCCGTCCTGGAGCCTGAACAGGAAGCGAATCTGGTTGCCTACATTGCCGTTCTGCCGCGCGACCTGCGCTTCGGCTTCGTCAAGTCCCTGCTCAAGATCCCCGCAATAGCGCTGGGCATCGCCCAGGACAAGTACGACAGCGTGGTGTTCGATGCGATCCGGACAATTTCACACGAGGCATGAACAACGGCTCCCTTGAAAACGCCGTCGTGCGACTGCTACGCGAACGGCCGTTCTACGGACATTTCATCCTCAACCTGCGCCGCGAACAGCGCCCGCTGAACGGGAAGGAAGCCGCCGTAACCGTGCGGAACGGCATCCCCGTTCTGGCAGTCGATCCCGGTCCGTTTACCGCCCTGGCGGCACCGCAGCAAAAGTCGCTTTTGGAGCACCTGGTCAAACACCTGCTGCACCTGCACCCGCTGCGCCGCAAGGGGCGCAATCAACACGACTGGGACATCGCCTGTGATCTGGCCATCAATACCGGTATCGACGACCTTCCCGACAACGCGCTCCTTCCGGCGTATTACGGCGCAGAGGACGGGCTGGCGGCTGAAGAATATTATGATCAGCTTGTCCCCCCGTTCGACACCGGCAATCTGGACGGCAGCGGGTATGGCGATGCCGAATGCTCGGAGCGCGGTGCGGCAGGTGACGGGCGCGGCACCGACTCGGCGGCAACCCTGGACAGCCACGCGCTCTGGAGCGATGCCGACAGTACGCCGCTTGCGCTGGCTGAGGAGACGATTCGGGCGATCACCAGGGACAGTCTGAGAGGGAGTGATGGTGAAACCCCAGCCGAGCTCCGGATGGTTGTTGACGCCCTGCTTCGCCCCTCCCCCCTCCCCTGGCGGCAGTTTTTGCGGCAATTCATTGCCACCGCCGGACGGACCGGCCGGAGGAGCTCCTGGATGCGGGAACACCGCCGTTTCGAACATACGACACCCGGCATCAGGAAACGGCGGCGACTCAACCTGCTGGTCGGTATTGACGTCAGCGATTCGACCAACAGCGCCGAGCTGCGGGAAGCCTTTGCCCGGGAACTGCTCCAGATTGCGGCCGGCCGCGACGCCGCCATTACGGTGCTGTACGCCAACAGCCGCATCCAGCAGATCAAATCCTTCAGCGGCGCTCCCGGTATTATCGATCGGTATGACGGCGGCGGCTTTACCGACCTGCGACCGGTCTTCGACTACGCCAAGCTCATGCACCCGCTCCCCGCTGCGGTGATCTATCTTACCGATGGTGTCGGACCGGCTCCGGAACAGATGGAATTCCCGACATTATGGGTACTGACCGCGGCGGGAGAAAAACCGGTGCCATGGGGTATCGAGTTACGGATGGAGGTATAACGTGGAAACATATACGGCAATGACCGCCGAATCAGTAGGGGAGATACTGAAGGAGGCGGGCGCAGACGTTATGGTCCGCTCCGGACGGAGCGACAGCTACAGCGCCCCGCGCGAATTTTCATTTGAAGTGAAGGCCATTTTCCCGAACGGCATGGGAATGCACGTCGTTGCCCGTCAATTCAACTATCGTGATCCGTGGGAAGCCACAGGGCGTGTCAATGACCTCGTGGATGTGATGCTGCTCCGGGACGGTTCCCTGACACCGCTTCCCAAAGGATATCCATGGTTTCAGGGGGTTGAGGAAGAGTGCGGACTCGATGAAGAGCGACTGAGAGAGATCGTGGAGTGTGTGCGCAAGGTCAACATCAAGCTCTATCTGCTGCAGGAGTTGACCGGGGACCTGTAGCCGGAAATGCAAAAACGAAAGAAGGCGCATTCATTGTCGAGTGCGCCTTCTTTCGTATATACAGTTGTATCTTACCCCTGTGCCGCCTGCACCGCGGTAATGGCGACCACATTAACGATATCATCAACCGAACAGCCGCGCGAGAGGTCGTTGACCGGCTTGGCCAGACCTTGAATAATCGGGCCGACCGCTTCAGCACCGGCGACGCGCTCCACCAGTTTGTAGGCGATGTTGCCGGCATCCAGGTCGGGGAAAATCAGAACGTTGGCCTTGCCCGCCACACTGCTGCCGGGGGCCTTTTTGCTCCCGACGCTGGGGAGCAGGGCCGCGTCGGCCTGCAGCTCGCCATCAACCTGCATATCCGGCTTGATCTGTTTGGCAATCTCCAGCGCTTTCAGCACCTTGTCGCAGTCGGCGTGGCTGGCGCTCCCCTTGGTGGAGAACGAGAGCATGGCAACGCGCGCTTCCACGTCAAGAAACGCCTTGCAGTTTCCGGCAGTTGCCACCGCGATCTCTGCCAGAGCCTGGGCATCCGGATTCGGGTTGACGGCGCAGTCGGCGAAGAGAATGATGCCATTTTCGCCGAAATCGGGGTTCTTGGTAATCATCAGAAAGAACGATGAAACCGTCTTAATACCGGCTGCCGGACCAACGGTCTGGAACGCGGCTTTGAGGACGTTGCCTGTTGTACCGGTGGCACCGGCAACTTCTCCGCCGGCGTCGCCGTTGCGAACCATCATGCCGGCGTAATACAGGTTGTCATCGGCGGTGAGGAGCTTCCTCGCGTCATCAGCGGTCAAACCTTTACTCTTGCGCAGTTCAACCAGGTCGGCCACGTATGCATCAAGTTTTGGCGATGTCGCAGAGCTCAACAGCTCGACACCTGACAGATTGATCCCCTTTGCAGCAGCCGCAGCCTGAATCTTGGCCGGGTCACCCAGAATAACAATTTTAGCCAATTTTTCCGCTACTATTTTTTCTGCAGCAAACAGCATTCGCTCATCATAACTTTCAGGTAATACAACCGTCTGCAGGTTCTTTCTGGCCTTTGCTTTGATTTGATCGACTAGATGCATTGTTTTCCTCCTCAGTAATAATAGAACGGGTTTGTATATAGTCGAACGGGCTCGACAGGTCAACATAAAAAAGCCCGATTTCTCGGGCTTTCAGTGAAGCTTAATAACGTACATCACTGTTAAAATTTGAATCCCAACGCCTCGGCTACCGTATGCATATCCTTGTCGCCGCGACCCGACAGGCAGACCACAATTGTTTTGTCGCAACTCAACGTCGGGGCCAGCTTCATGACCTGTGCGATGGCGTGCGATGATTCCAGTGCCGGAATGATACCCTCTTCGCGGGTCAGGGTACTGAACCCTTCCAGAGCCTCATCATCGGTAATTGATACATAGTCAGCCCGCCCGGAATCCTTCAGCCAGGAATGTTCCGGACCGACGCCCGGATAATCAAGGCCTGCCGAGATAGAGTGGGCATGGGTGATCTGGCCATGCTGGTCCTGCAGCAGATAGGTCTTGTTGCCGTGCAGAATGCCGGGGGATCCGGCGCAGAGCGGCGCGGCGTGCTTGCCGGTCTCAATGCCGTAACCGGAGGCTTCAACCCCGATCAGGCGCACCGATTTATCCTTGAGGAACGGGTAGAACAACCCCATCGCGTTGCTGCCGCCGCCAACAGCGGCGACCAGATAATCCGGCAGGCGCCCTTCGACCTTCTTGTGCTGCCGTTTGACCTCAGTACCAATTACAGACTGAAAGTCACGCACCATCATCGGGTACGGGTGCGGTCCCGCCACGGTGCCGATCACGTAGAACGTTTCATGGATCGTGGTGACCCAGTTGCGCATCGCCTCGTTCATGGCGTCTTTCAGTGTCGCGGTACCGGCGGTGACCGGTGTCACGGTAGCCCCGAGCAGCTTCATACGAAAAACATTCTGTGCCTGGCGGCGGGTATCCTCTTCACCCATGAACACCTCACACTTCATCCCGAACAGCGCCGCTACCGTGGCGGTCGCCACGCCGTGCATGCCGGCACCAGTCTCGGCAATGACCCGTTTTTTGCCCATCCGCCGTGCCAGTAGTCCTTGGCCGATGGTGTTGTTTATTTTATGCGCACCGGTATGATTCAGGTCCTCGCGCTTGAGGTAGATCCGGGCGCCGCCGAGTTTTTTTGTCAATTTTTCGGCAAAATAGAGCGGGTTGGGACGACCGACATACTGACGCAGATAATACGCGAATTCCTGTTTAAATTCTTTGTCATGACGATAATGCTCATACGCCTTTTGCAGTTCCAGCAGGGCAGGCATGAGGGTTTCGGGGACATAGCGCCCGCCATACTGGCCGAAGTGCCCTTTTTTATCCGGTAATTTCATGGTGCAGACTCCTTGTGGCTCTGATGAAACGACTGACCTGCCCGGCATCTTTTTTCCCTGGCGCACTCTCCACCCCGCTGGAAACATCGACCGCATACGGTCTTACCGTTGCCACCGCCACAGCAACATTTTCCGGGCTCAGTCCACCGGCCAGAATGATGCAGTGCGAAGCGGCAGCCCTGGCGGCAATCTCCCAGTTAAAGGTTGTGCCGGTGCCGCCGTGCGCAGCCGGGGACCAGGCATCCAGCAGACAGGCGGCGACACGATAGTTTGTTATTTCATCCAGGCTGGACGCATCCTTCACCCGGAACGCCTTGATAATCCTGCGACGTACGGCAGCGCAATAGTCTGGTGTCTCTTCGCCATGGAGCTGGACCAGATCCAGACCGCACTGATCAGCCACCTCATTGACGGTTGCCAGTTCCTCGTTGACAAACAGCCCGACCGTCTGCACGAAAGGTGGCAATCGGTGAATAATGGCGGCAGCCTGTTCGGGGGGAATGTAGCGGGGAGAGCCCCGAAAGAGTACAAAGCCGAGAGCATCAGCTCCGGCTTCGACCGCCATCAGTGCATCTTCCAGATTGGTTATACCGCAGATTTTAATTCTGACCACTTAAAAGGCCTCACCACGGAGGCACGGAGACACAGAGAGAACCTAAAAGTCTGAAAAAGCAGATCTAGGTTTTACAAATACCCGGTTTTGATGTTCTCTTATGTCTTTTTCCGTGCCTCCGTGTCTCTGTGGTGGATGTTTGGATTTATAGATTGATTTTCGGCAGCCGCTCCAGCGCCGCCTTTACCATCGTATCCGGATACTCGTAATCCTCCAGATTTCCGGATAGGTAGGAATCATACGCGCCCATATCCAGCTGGCCATGACCGGAAAGTCCGAACAGGATAGTCCTTTCCTTCCCTTCCTCCTTGGCCAGCACCGCCTCATCGATGGCGGCCCGCACGGCGTGGGACGATTCGGGCGCCGGCACGATCCCTTCACTGCGGGCGAACAGGAGTGCCCCCTCGAAACAGGCATTCTGCTTGTAGGACTTGGCCTCAATCTGCCCGGCGTGATAGAGCTGCGAGACCAGCGGCGACTCGCCATGATAGCGGAGACCGCCGGCGTGAATGCCGGGGGGCATGAAATCGTGACCGAGCGTGTACATCATCGAGATCGGCGCCAATTTCGCTGTATCGCCGTAATCAAAGGCGTAGACCCCTTTGGTCAGGGTAGGACAGGAGGCTGGTTCGACCGCTACACAACGTACATTTTTACCACTGGCACGATCGGCAATAAACGGAAAGGCCAGACCGGCGAAGTTGGAACCACCACCGCAGCAGGCGATAACGACGTCAGGATAGTCACCGGCGATCTTGAGCTGTGCCTGGGCTTCCTGGCCGATAATGGTTTGATGCAGGCAGACGTGGTTCAGCACGCTTCCCAGCGCGTAATTGGTATCGGTATGGGTGGCCGCATCCTCCACCGCTTCCGAGATGGCGATTCCGAGTGACCCCTGGCAGTCCGGGTCATGAGCCAGAATAGTTCGACCGGCGTTGGTGAATTCGGAGGGGGAAGGATGAACCGTGGCTCCCCACAACTGCATCATGCTCTTGCGGTACGGTTTCTGGGTACAGGAGACCTTGACCATGTACACGGTGCATTCCAGGCCGAACATGGAACAGGCAAGAGCAAGAGAGCTCCCCCACTGACCGGCCCCGGTCTCGGTGGCCAGGCGGCGGATACCGGCCTGCTTGTTATAATAGGCCTGCGGAATCGCCGAGTTCGGCTTGTGCGACCCGGCCGGGGAAACCCCTTCATATTTATAATAGATCTTGGCCGGCGTACCGAGCGCTTTTTCCAGGCGATGCGCACGGTACAACGGTGACGGCCGCCACAGTTGATAAATTTCACGGACTTCATCAGGAATATCGATCCAGCGCTGCTGCGACATCTCCTGCTCTATCAGCGACATCGGGAAAATAGCCAGCATCTCCTCCGGAGTGACCGGCTGCATGGTCCGGGGGCTGATCACGGGCGCCAACGGGCCGGGCATATCAGGAATGATGTTGTACCACTGACGCGGTATCTGGTCTTCAGGCAGCAGGATTTTGGTAATCATGATTCCTCCGGTTTGAAATGCGGAACGCTTACTCCAGATTGTCTTCAATACGGATAAAGCTGGTCTTCTCGCAGATGATGTCAAGCTGATCGATCTCTGACAGCGCTTTCTGAATCGAGCCTTCACGAGCCTCGTGGGTCATGATGACGATCGGCACCGGCGCGGCATCATCAACTTCATGGGCGGTCTGCACCATCGATTCGATACTGATGCCATGTGATCCTAGCGCTCCGGCGATCCCTCCGAGCACGCCCGGCTTGTCGAGGGCGCTGAAACGGAGCATATATTTACTGATGATATTCGCCATCGGCTTGACCGGTATGGTAACGATCGCAGCGTCAATAAACCCGAGTGGAGACATCCGCCGTCCGGCGCCGGCCTTCATGCTGCGGGAGAGCCCGATCAGGTCGCCGACAATCGCGCTGGCGGTCGGATTCTGTCCGGCGCCGCGGCCGGAGAACATGACCGGACCAACAAAATCACCGGTCAGGCGGATCGCATTGAATACGCCGTTGATATCGGCCAGAGGGCTGTCGAGCGGAATCATGGTCGGATGGACGCGGGCTTCGATCTCGCCATCTACATGTTTTCCGATTGCCAGCAGTTTGATACGATAGCCGAACTGGGCGGCATACTTGACATCCAGCCCGCTGATGTTGGCAATCCCTTCGGTATGAATATCCTTGAAATCGATCCTGGTGCCAAAGCAGAGCGAGAGCAGAACTGCCAGCTTGTGGGCGGTATCGACACCCTCGACATCGAAGGTAGGATCAGGTTCGGCATAGCCGAGTTCCTGCGCGGCGCGGAGCACATCGGCAAAGTCAGCCCCCTCCTGGGTCATGCGGGTCAGAATATAATTACAGGTGCCGTTCATGATGCCGAAGACACTGCTGAAATTATTGGCGGCCAGGTTGCTCTTGATCGCTGTCAGAACCGGAATACCACCACCGACTGATGCTTCGAACTGCACTTCAACACCCTTGCGAACTGCCGCAGCGTAAATATCAGCGCCATGCAGCGCCAACAGCGCTTTGTTGGCGGTAACAATATGCTTCCCCTTTTCAATCGCCCTCAGCACAAAGGTTTTGGCCGGCTCATAGCCACCGATCAGCTCGATGACTACCGATATTTCGGGGTCATTGAAAATATCATCGACATTGGTTGTCAGCACACCGGAATCAACAACCACGCCCCGGTCACTCGTTATATCGAGGTCGGCAATACGCTTCAGCACAATGCCGGCTCCGACCTTTGAGCGGATAACATCAGCGTTCTCGCGCAGCAACCTGACTACTCCCGCCCCGATATTGCCAAACCCTATCAGACCAACCTGTATATCTTCCATTATTCCTCGCTTGATAGTTCGGTTTTTGCGCAGGCTTCGATCTCATCGAGAATGCCGTTCACAAACGCCGGTGATTCCTTGTCTCCATAACGACGGACGATTTCAATCGCCTCGTTGATACTGACTTTTTTGGGAATATCGGAGCGGAACATCAGCTCATACGCGGCCAGACGCATGACGTTCAGATCGACCCGCGGCATACGGGACAGCGACCAGTTTTTTGAACGGGTCCGGATGGCTTCATCGATAGTCTCGCGTTGAGACTGAACACCCAGCACAAGACCTTCGGCGAACTCACGCACCTTGCCTGCTATTTCACCCTGTTCCTCGCGGAAAGTCTGCAAGGTTTCACGCAGCCCGACAGAGCTGTTTGAATCGAGTGCGTACAACATCTGGACTGCCAGTTCACGCGCTTCACGCCGGAGTCCCATTACTTAAGCACCTTCAGCAGATTGACCGATTCAATAGCGGTAACCGCCGCTTCAAACCCCTTGTTGCCCGCCTTGGTCCCGGCACGTTCAACCGCCTGCTCAATCGTATCGGTCGTCAGAACGCCAAAAGCGATCGGAATGCCACAGTCGAGAGAGACGTGCGCCACCCCTTTAGAAACCTCGGAAGCGACATAATCGAAATGCGGCGTAGAGCCGCGGATAACAGCCCCGAGACAGATCAGGGCATCATACTTGCCGGACTCCGCCATCTTTTTAGCAAAGAGCGGAATCTCAAAAGCACCCGGCACACGCGCTACATGGATGTTTTTGTCATCAGCACCGTGACGGATCAGCGCATCAATCGCCCCCTCCAGCAGACGTTCACAAATGAAGCTGTTGAAACGGCTGACAATAATACCGATTTTCTGCCCTTTAGCCTCAAGTTTACCTTCAAAGAATTGCGGCATGACTACCTCCCGGGTTAGCGTAAAAAGAATCGCGATATTAGCATATTTTTTGCCGCTGGGTATAAAAAATATCCTTAAAAGTGGATCATGGCCTGCACTCTGTGAATTATACCATTATCGCTTCAATGGAGATTGTTTACGGTGGCTTTTCCGATTTAAAGTTGCTATGAATTTGCATGTTTTTTTGACATAGGAAGTTACATAAATTAGGATCGTGAAAATACTCTGCCCATGAATTATTACGGTAAACGTTGGCGACCACGATACGGTGTATTGATTTATTTATAAGCACGGAGTAGGACCGCGGATCATCAAGGAGCCGATCAATGAATCTCACTAAAAAACATATACTGGCATTTTTCAAACAGCAGGAGGGAGCGATCCATTTTGATGCTCTTTTGCGCGCATTCGGCGGTCGCCATGTCAAACGCGAGCTAAAAAACATGCTGGAAGACATGGCTGAAGACGGCGAACTGATGCGGCTGAAGGGGAACAGTTACAGCCTGCCGGGAAAAACGAAAACCACCCGTGGCCGGATCTCGGTACACCGCGACGGGTACGGGTTTGTAACCCCGGAAGGTGGCGGCGAGGACATTTTCATTCCTTCAAAGTTTTTGAAAGGTGCGCTGCACGGCGATCTGGTGGAGGCTAACTCATCCCCTAGCCGCATGGGGGGAAACAAGCTGGATGGGCGGGTGCTGGCGGTGGTCGAGCATGCCACCAGTCGCGTCGTCGGGCGCTATGAGGAGACCCGGCGCGGCGCGATTGTCATCCCCGAGGATCAGCGCCTTAATCTGGTGGTAGCGATCCCGGTTAAAGGGCGCGGGCTGGCGGAAGACGGCCATCAGGTTGTGGCCGAATTGACGTCATATCCGGCCGGCGGTCGCCCTGCCGAAGGGAAGATTATTGAGGTTCTGGGGTGGCCGGACGACCCGGAGGTAGAGGTACAGTCGGTGATTCGCCGCTTCGACCTGCCGCACATCTTTGGCCCGGACGTACTGGCCGAGGCCGAGGGGATTACCGAGACGGTGTCCCCGGGTGATCTGAAGGGGCGCGTTGATCTGCGCACGATGCCGACCGTGACCATCGACGGCGAAACCGCCCGCGACTTTGACGATGCCGTTTCCCTGCGTCGTGAGGGTGAACATTTCCGGCTCTGGGTCTCGATTGCCGATGTTTCCCACTATGTCATCAAAGACAGCCCGCTGGATCGTGAAGCCTACCTGCGCGGGACCTCCGTCTACTTTCCGGATCGCTGCACCCCGATGCTGCCGGAGCGGCTCTCGAACGGCATCTGCTCGCTCAACCCGCATGTTGACCGCCTGACGATGACGGCCGAAATGCTCTTTGATCGCAGCGGCACCATGCTGGATTCGTCCTTCTATTCGAGCGTCATACAGAGTGCGGCCCGCCTGACCTACACGATCGTGAAGCAGATAATTGTCGACGATGACCGCGAGCTGGCCGACAAATACCGCCCGGTAGCGCCGATGCTGCTGGAGATGAAAGAGCTGGCGCTGATTCTGATGGCGATGCGCAAAAAACGGGGGAGCATCGATTTCGACCTGCCGGAGCCGGAGATCATCATCGGCCTGACCGGCCTGACCGAGGGGATTATCCGTGCCGAACGCAACCTGGCTCACCAGCTGATCGAGGAGTTCATGCTGGCCGCCAACGAGGCGGTGGCACGCTATATCACCAACCGGGACATCCCTTTTCTGTATCGGGTCCATGAGAACCCGGACCCGGCCAAACTGCTGACCTTTCAGGACTTTGTCTTTGGCTTCGGCTACGAATTCAAGCTGGTTGATGAGAAGGTCAAGCCCTCGGAACTTCAACGCCTGCTGGCCCAGGCGGACGGCCGCCCCGAGGAGCGGATGATCAACTACTCCCTGCTCCGCTGCATGAGACAGGCCCGGTATGCCGCCGACAACGTCGGACACTTCGGCCTGGCATCGGACTGTTACTGTCACTTCACCTCTCCGATCAGACGGTATCCGGATCTGGTGGTGCATCGGATACTGAAAGCGGCGTTAGCCCTTACGGCAGAGAAGGAACAGGAGGGGAAGCGCACCTCCAAGCAACTTGCAATTGCGACGGAACGGCTGGCAGAGGTCGCCGAGCACACCAGCAAGCGTGAGCGGGTCGCAATGGAGGCCGAGCGGGACGTGGTGGAGATGAAGAAACTCCAGTACATGCAGCAGCATGTAGGGGAGGAATTTGACGGCTACATAACCGGAGTGACCCCCTTCGGCTTCTTCGTCGAACTTGAAGAGCTTTTTGTGGAGGGATTGGTACATATCTCGACCCTGACCGATGACCTGTACAGCCATGCCGAGAAGCAGCACGCCCTGATCGGACGGCGCACCGGCACGGTTTACCGGATCGGAGATGCGGCACGGGTGTCAGTCGCGTCGGTTTCACCCGCCACACGGCGCATCGAGTTCGTCCTGGCGGCACATACCACCACCGCCCCCAGAACAACCGCCCAGCCGCCCGGGTCAGAGGAATATCCGCGCATCCCGCTGCGTGGCAAACGGCTGACCGGTCTGCAGCCGGGAGTCGACACTCGCGAACAAAACAGCAGGGGCGGCAAGGCCGGCAGACCGGGCAAAGGAAAGGGCGGACCCCGGAAGCGGCGCTAAATCCAAGGATTTATGGCAAATCAGGTTGCAAGCCGGTATGCGGCTGTGATAGGAAGAGTGCATGAGTGAAGAAAAGGTAATCCCGTTTATTGAACATCTGGTCGAGCTGCGCAAACGGCTGGTCGTCATCGTTATCGCGGTGGTGATCGGCATGGGTGTGTCTTGGAATTTTTCCAATGATCTACTCCGTTTCATAGAAAAACCGTTAAGCGGTACAACGTATCTGACCGACCTAAAAAAAGCGGTCTATGCCAAGGTTAAGGAACGTGCGCCGGCGCTGTACGCCCATTACAATCTAGACAAGGATGTCAACACCCCCCAGAAACCGCACCCCCTCAACTACAGTGCACCGCTGGAACCCTTTTTCATGCAGTGCAAAATATCCATGCTGGCTGGATTTGTCATGGTTCTGCCGATCGTATTCTATCAGGTCTGGCTGTTCATCGCCCCCGGACTGACTCGCCGCGAACGGCGGATGGTTGTCCCTTTCATAACTGCTGCCACCGTTACTTTTTGTATCGGCGCCATGTTTTTTCTGATCATCATCTGGCCGGTGATCATCAACTTCTCCTTGTCATACGAAGCCGAAGGGCTGCAGAGCTGGTTTAATATCAGCGCCTACGTAAATTTTTGTCTGCGGCTGATCCTGATCTTCGGCCTTATCTTTGAACTGCCGGTCCTGACACTGCTGCTGGCCCGCTTCGGAATCGTCAATTATCAACTCCTGGCGCCCAAGCGTAAATATGCACTGCTCGCCAGTGCGATCGTCGCGGCTTTTCATGCCGATCTGATCACCATGTTCGTCATCATGATCCCGATGTACCTGATGTACGAGATCAGTGTCTGGGTAGCGTTGATCTTTGGCAAAAAGAAGGTCCCGGTCGAAGAGGAGCTTTTAGTACGTTAGAAGTTGTTTTCTGCAATTTCCGGCGGGAAACAACTCTTATTAACGCACTTGATCCATGTGTATCGGGCAAGGGACAGCCAGCATAGAACAGCATGATAAATACCTGTTGACAAGTCCCGACAAAACCCCTAAAAGGACATAAAGAGTCTTTTTAGTGCATTAGAAGCTAATTTCTGCGGCTTTAGTACGATAGAAATCATTGCTGCGGTTTTTTTCAGAAATTCGTAAACGTACGTATCCCGTTTATTGGGGCTGGCAGTGCAACTCTTCTTTACCGCACGTATCCTGTTCACAAGGGTTAGGAGCTTTATATGATGGAACTTACTCGTAAAGGTGAATATGCAATCAGGGGCATCGTCTATCTGGCGGGAAAACCGATTGACAAGGTCTGCCTGCTAAGTGATATCGCAGCTGCAGTTGACGTTCCCCCCACTTTTCTTGCCAAAATATTCCAGCAGTTCAGCAAAATGGGGCTGGTCAAGTCGTTCCGGGGTACCGGCGGTGGTTTTATGCTGGGGCGCGCCCCGGAAAACATTACCCTACTGGAAGTCGTTGAAGCGGTTGAAGGCCCGATAATTCCAAACCGCTGCGTCGCAACCCCACCGGATTGCGGCCGATCCGGTGGCTGTAATGTTCATCCGGTCTGGAGGCGGGTTCAAGGAGAGGTTCGTGGAGTACTGGAGGGAGTAACCCTCAAAGAATTGTCCACAGAAGAGTAAACATAACTACTTAATTTTATTGCACTATATCTGAACAAACTTGACACTCTCCGGTTTATAATATACTGTTTGACCATCTTCACCCTGAAACGCCAAAGTCCCGCTAAACGGGACTTTGGCGTTTCAGAAAGAGAAATAACTCAGAAAGGAGCATCCCGCCGGAGATACGCCCTCGCAGTCTGTGGGCAATGACGCCGCTCCGGCAAAGCCGATACCACTTCCCTACTCTATTTATTATGCGAAAAAAACTAATCTATCTGGCATGCCTGTTATTATTAACAGCGTGTGAAAATGCCCCGTATAAACTGGCAGAAATCCAATCAACCACGTCGTTGTCCACCGAATCATCCATCCTTGACAGCGGCGACATCTCCCTTATCCAGCGAAAAAAACAGCGGGAAGTCATAGAGTCTGCCTTCTCCCGCAGAACGTCACCTGAACGAGCACATCAGCTGGCTACAATCTGTTTCAACAAGACATCCGGCACCGTTTTCATGCCGTTTGATCTGGCCGAGATTGCGCTGGTTGAAACCGGAGGCCACCGGCTCTCATCCAAGGCCGTTTCAGTAAATGGGGCCCTTGGCGTATGGCAGCTAATGCCGCGCCGCGCCCGAAGCCACGGTTATTCGTCAAAAGACATGCTTGACGATGCCAAATGCGCCGAAGCCGCCGTCTGTGAACTCTATACAAAACTTGACATGGCCCGGGGAGACCTTGAACGCGCCAAAAAGTTTTATTGCGGACAGGGGCCGCAGGCTACCGCATATATGAAAAAGATTCGCTTAGTCCGGCAGGAGATGATGGTGGAACTAAACATTCAAAGCGATAAACAGGCCTTGGCCGACACAACATCGAGAATCCGTTGACCAGACTGCTGCGCTACCTTCTTGCCTTGCTGGCTCTCGTGGCGATTTCAGGATGCGCTTCGTTAGTAAAGCCACCGCGCGTAACCGTGCGTTCGGCAAACGTCGTCAGCGTTGATACGGCCGGCTTCGACATCGAACTGACAGCCAACGTTGAAAACCCGAATTTTTTTGACGTGTCGCTGCTCAATTACACATATGATCTACAAATTATGTCTGTACCTTTTTCAAGTGGTGGACTTCAGAAAGCGGTTGTGTTTCCCTCAGGACAACTGGTCGACGTCCGGCTTCCCTTCAGGGTGTATTTCAGTGATCTGCTTGGGGCTATCAAGCGTCGCCCTGATCTTGATAATGTGCCATACAGCCTGGATGCCCGATTAAATTTCAGCACGCCATTCGGTGATCTTGTCATTCCTCTCAAAAAGAGTGATTCCGTTTCCGTCCCGGCAGACTATCGTCCAGACACCTATTTTAAACGTATTTTGCAACCATTTAAGGGAATGCTCTGAGCGGCCACTCGGGTGTTTTTCCTTGATATAAAAGTAGTCGCTCTGGTATAGTCAGGCGGCTTTTTTTATTCAACGTATCTTATTAGTACGTTAAAAGTTATTTTCAGCATTTATTCAGCCAGAGAATACTTTACTAACGCATTCATCCAGCATCCAAGGCCCGAATAAGGAGTTATTTGTGGAGAGTGGTACGTACTCTACCAGTTCAACTGGTCTCAGCCTCACCCTTCGTACCAAGATGGTTCTACTTTCTGCTGCGGCCTTTCTCGGCATCCTGTTGGTTGGCGCGATCAGCCTGTATATGATGAATGAAGTCAGAATCGGCGGCACTGCCTACCTTTTTATTCAAAAAGACAAGGATGCTCTAGAAAGCATTGCCCTGCTAAAATCAGACCTTTTTCAGATCAACAGTGAAATACAGAACCTCCTGCGTGCATCCGGCACCGCCACTGCCGAAAAAAATATTGCCGCTATAAAAGACCTCACAAACGAAGTTGAACTCAATTTTGGTATTGCTCTTGAGTCGGTTGAAGCGCCTGGAAAACGTGCTGCCATAAACAAAGCAAACTCCATCTGGAAGGATTATGAGAACACGCTACTGAATGAGGTGCTTCCGGCCGCCACTAAAGGTGATGTACTCAAGGCCAATTCCCTTATGACCGGAATCCAGGCACAGCGATTCAGCCTGTTTAGCACGGCAGTTGCGCAGTTGGTTGACCGGATCAGAAAGGATGTCAGTGCCACGGAGCAGCAGGTTTCAGCAAGTATCAGAATCAAAACCGCTGTTTCTGCAGCCGTTACGATCGTTGTTATCGCTCTTATCGCCCTGTTTTCATATTTCATCACGACATCGATTACCAGACCACTCAGAAGTTGTGTCGAGTTTGCCAAAGCCATGGCTGGGGGCAGACTTGATGCCCGCCTGAAGGTGCTCGGCGGAGGAGAGGCCGCCGAACTGGCACATGCTATGAACACCATGGCCGAGAATCTCCATAGTATGGTCTCGCGAATCGGCTCCACCTCCGAAGTACTCACGACAATCGACACAAATCTTGAAAATGCTGTCCGCCAGGTTGTACATTCCGCACAGATGCAGGAAAAATCGGTAGTGGAAACATCACAGGCTGTTGTGCAGATCAACAGTTCGGTGCATGAAGTATACGAAGGGATCGACAAGCTCTCTGACTCCGCCACCGAAACATCCGCCTCTTCACTCGAGATGGCGGCAACCATTGAAGAAATTGCGATGAGTGCCGAAAAACTGGAGGAGGCTGTTGAAGAGGTCAGCTCTTCAATCACGGAAATGGCCTCTTCAATCAAAGAGATCGGCACGAGCATTATCAACCTGCTGGACGCATCAACCATGACGGCCTCATCAATCGCCGAGATGGACGCAACAATCAGGCAGGTGGAAAAGAATGCCATGGACTCGGCTTCAATTTCTGAAACTGTGCGCAGTGACGCAGAGATCGGCAAAAACGCTGTTCTTGAAGCGATAGCCGGTATGCAGGCGATCAGATCCTCATCACAGATAACTTCGGATGCCGTTGAAACGCTCTCGTTACGGGTAAACGACATCGGAGCCATCCTTTCGGTTATTGATGAAGTTGCGGAGCAAACTAATCTTCTGGCGCTCAACGCCGCCATCATAGCAGCCCAGGCCGGCGAGCATGGCAAGGGGTTTGCGGTGGTTGCCGACGAGATTCGTGAACTGGCAGAACGCACCAGCAGCTCCACCCGGGAAATTTCAGCGGTTATAAAAGGTGTTCAGGAAGAAACGCGCCGCGCGGTGGATGCGATCAATCAGGCCGAGGAAAGTATTGCTGCAGGCGAAAAATTGTCGCAACGATCAGGTACCGCACTGGAGAAGATTGTCACGGGTGTAGAGCGGGCGGGAATCCAGGTAAGCGAGATCGCCAAGGCAACAGTTGAACAAGCACGTGGCAGCAAGAGCATTCGGGAGGCAATGGAAAGCGTTGAGGACATGGTTGAAAACATCGCCAATTCCTCGCGTGAGCACTCCCGTGGAACCGACATGATTTCATCGGCGGTTGAGCGAATGAAGGACCTCACTGTTCATGTACGCACTTCGACCCGTGAGCAGAGCCGGGCCAGTAACCTGATCGCCCGGACAGCGGAAGATGTGACCGCAATGGTGGACCAGATTCGCGAAGCGTGCCGTTCACAGGTGGACAACAGCACCTTGATTTCGAAATCAGTTAACAGTATCGAAGGAGCAACCGTAACAAACAGCCATGCGACAAAGGTCATGAATGTTGCGGTTACAGATCTGACACATCAGATTGATCTGCTTGAGAAGGAGATGGCCGGCTTCAAGATATGACCGGCCCGGTGATAACGACCATGAGCAGACTTGCAACATGCTTCAGCACGCTTCATACACAACATTCCAAGGCGTTGGTAACATTTGTTACCGCAGGCGACCCAGATCTGCCTGCAACCGAGGAGATAATCTACCTGCTTGAGGATGCCGGAGCAGACGTTATTGAGCTGGGGGTCCCTTTTTCAGATCCGATGGCTGACGGCCCGACAATCCAGCTCTCTTCGGAGAGAGCGCTGGCCTCCGGCACGACGCTTCATGGCATCCTGGATGTGGTAAGAAAGGTTCGTACCCGTTCCCGGATTCCGATTATTTTGATGGGATATCTTAACCCTGTTCACGCCTACGGCTACGACAATTTCTGCCGGGATGCTGTAGAAGCCGGAGTCGACGGCGTCCTTCTGGTGGATATGCCGCCGGAAGAATCGCAGGAACTGACCGTCCCGGCAAAGCAACAGGGGCTGGATGTGATTTTTCTGCTGACACCGACCTCTGATGCCGCCCGCATATCTGCCGTAGAAAAGCTTGGCAGCGGTTTTGTGTATTATGTCACGGTTACCGGAGTAACAGGTGCCAGGAGCTCTGTTTCCGTCACACTGGCACAGGAGTTGTCCCGGGTAAAACAGGCCATCTCGCTCCCGGTAATGGCCGGATTCGGCATATCTACTCCGGCACAGGCCGCTGAGGTAGGACGGCTGGCAGACGGAGTCGTAGTTGGCAGTGCAATTGTCAGGCTGTTCGAACAGTACAGCGGAGAGCAGCTAAAGCAAGAGCTGCGTCGGTATATCATCGACTTGAAACAGGCTCTCGTATAAAAGGTTGTGGACACCCTTGACAGCGACCCCTGATTCTGTTACCTAGCATTTTTATTTATACTTACAAATTTTAACGTTACGTAAAACGAGAGGCCCTATATGAGCTGGTTTACCAAAGAAAGAGTCGGTATTGAAAAGTCCGGGGGCAAAAAAGTCACGTTTCCCGATGGAATGTGGGTCAAGTGTCCTGGCTGTTCCGATACACTATTAAGCAAGGATATCGAAGCCAATCTGCAGGTCTGCCCGAAGTGCGGGCATCATTACCGCATTTCTGCACGCAAGCGCCTGGAAGCGCTGCTTGATGGCGGTGTCTGGCAGGAATTTGATGCCGACATCACATCTGTCGATTTCCTTGAATTCAAAGATGCCAAAAGTTATCAGGAACGTATTGATGCCGCGCTGGCCAAAGGTGGGTCAAAGGACGCGGTAATCTGTGTCGAAGGGACTATCGAAGAGTTGCCGATACAGGTTTCCTGTTTTGATTTTTCCTTCATGGGGGGGAGCATGGGAAGCGTGGTTGGTGAAAAAATTACCCGCTCTATCGAACGTGGCTTGCAGAAATGCCAGCCGGTAATTATCATCTCTGCTTCCGGCGGGGCTCGCATGCAGGAGAGCATCCTCTCCCTGATGCAGATGGCCAAGACGTCAGCTGCCTTGGCAAAACTCAAGAGAGCCGGCATCCCGTTCATTTCACTACTGACCGATCCCACGACCGGCGGCGTTACCGCCAGCTTTGCCATGCTGGGAGATGTCAACATTGCTGAACCAAAAGCGCTGATCGGCTTTGCCGGCCCACGTGTTATCGAACAGACGATCCGTCAGAAACTCCCGGAAGGCTTTCAACGGGCGGAATATCTGCTCGATCATGGTATGATTGATGCCATTATCCCTCGTACCGAAATGCGTGCAAAACTGGCTTCCATACTGAAAATGCTGCATCGTCCTGCTGCCTGACATGCCTTTGACAGACGTACTGGAAAAGCTTTACGCCCGTCGGCGCTTTGGTATACGACCAGGCGTCGACAGGGTCGGCAAGCTGCTCGGACGTCTCGGCAATCCCGAAGAGCAGTTCCGCACCATTCATGTCGTCGGCACAAACGGCAAAGGTTCCACATCGGCCTTTCTCTCCGCTATTCTCCTCCACGCCGGGCACTCCGTTGCCCAATTCAGCTCCCCTCACCTGGTACGTTTCACTGAGCGTTTCAGAATAAACGGCAAAGAATATTCCGCCGAAAAGCTGGCGAACAGACTAGAAATTGTGCTGGAGGCCGCCCCTGAAGAAGCGACTTTTTTTGAGATAACAACGGCTCTGGCTGCATTTATTTTCAGCGAGGAGCGGGTTGAGGTGGCGGTCATGGAGGCCGGGATGGGGGGCCGTTCGGATGCAACAGCCGCTTTTACTGGCGAAATGACCATATTTACCCCGATTTCTCTCGACCATACCGAGTATATCGGTACAACCATCGAAGATATTGCTCGTGAGAAGGCCGGGATCATGAAGCCAGGTACGCTCGTTATCACTGCTGAGCAACCTGCTGCGGTGCAGCTGACGATTGAAGAGCAGTGCCGCACCCTGAACTGCACTCTGAAAACGCTTGGCACAGATTTTTCGTCGAACTGGAACGCCGACGGGTCTCTCGACTACCGTGGCTTGAGCAGAACGTTGACACAGCTCATCCCTGGCATGACGGGTCGGTACCAATCAGTGAATGCTGCTGTAGCGCTTGCGGCCGCTGAGGCTCTTGAAGCCCGCGGAATGGACATCACCCCTTCAGCGTTCAAAGAAGGCATAGCCACGGCATACTGGCCGGGTCGGATGGAACTGGTGCCGGGCAGCCCTCGCCTGCTGCTGGACGGGGCACACAATCCTGCCGGCGCGTCGGCTCTGGCAGAAGCGTTGCGCGACTATTGCTACTCGCGACTGCTGATGGTAACAGGTGTCTGTGATGACAAGGATATCGACCAGATATATGCGCCTCTCGCACCGCTTGCCGATGGTATCTATACGGTGACTCCCGCTGTTGAACGAGCGTTGAA
>Ga0209430_1001208_pt1 | contig 20087 bp, 18 predicted proteins | sample BarGraIncub1133A_FD_184504 | JGI IMG/M metagenome (GOLD analysis project Ga0209430, IMG submission 184504) | Arctic peat soil microbial communities from Barrow, Alaska - Barrow Graham LP Incubations 11-33A (SPAdes) (version 2) | ecosystem: Environmental > Terrestrial > Soil > Wetlands > Peat... | reverse complement strand
TTCTGTCAAAACTTCCGCCAAAGGATGACGCAACATATCGTGTCTGCAAAAGCCTTCCCGAGCCTGTTTACCGTGTTGAGGTAAAAATTCCTTATAAGAAACATCAAAAGTCGTTCCGAAAATATGAGCAGATAAGGTGACTGCATTACTATTTCTCCTACCCAACCCATTTTGACTTTCATTGGTACGTAACACGGAACTGATCATCATAAAATAGGGCTGAATATCCATCTGTTGGAGTTTAGCTTCAAATCGCACCCCAATTTCATTTAACAAAACAACAGCTCTTGGGACCAAATACGGATAAGAATGAGTAAGCTTCTTTAGTTTGTAGGTGTCGCACTCCTCCAGCTTTTCCAATTTGCCGGAAGACAAATACGATTCAATATTAGCTTCCAGTTCGGCGTTGGTTTGAAAAGGTTTGATTCCCATCCTTTGAGCACACTCCAGATGAACAAGATTGTTATCATTTAAAGGCCCTATTTTCCAGTACCTGGAAGAAATCTTACTGCAATCGGGACAATGACCTATTGGGTAGAATTTTGCAATCTCAGGAGTTTTGGAAAATCCGGTCCAGTTGAAATGAGTAATAAAACGCACCAAGCCTGTCAAAAACAAGCAAGAACAAAAACCTAAAATAAAAAAAAGGATACTTAAACGTTTCGCCCGACGCATAATTCAAAATTTGTGTAGATTTGCACCATAAAGCACTCAAATAATACTCTCTGTATAATGGATGTAAAGATAGAAAAATCGTGGAAAAACCAACTGGAAAAAGAGTTTGAAAAAGACTATTTTTTAAAGTTGACTCAATATTTACGAACCGAATACCAACAACAAACCATCTATCCGGAAGGGAAACTTATATTTAATGCCTTCGAACACTGCCCGTTCGATCAGGTTCGGGTCGTTATTCTTGGACAAGATCCATACCACGAACCCGGTCAGGCACACGGACTCTGTTTTTCTGTCAAAGAAGGAGTAGCATTGCCTCCCTCCCTTCAAAACATATTTAAGGAGATACGTTCCGACGAAGGATACGAGCCATTTAAAAGCGGAAACCTGGAACGCTGGGCCAATCAGGGTGTTTTATTACTCAACGCCACACTGACTGTCAGAGCACATTTAGCCGGCTCTCACCAGAAAAAAGGTTGGGAAACATTTACCGATGCAGCCATTCATGCCTTAGCTGAAAAGCGTTCAGGACTCGTTTTTATTTTGTGGGGTGCATACGCTCAAAAGAAAGGCGCGTTTATTGACGAGAAAAAGCATTTGGTTTTAAAAGCGGTTCACCCATCCCCACTTTCGGTTTATCGTGGTTTTTTCGGATGCAAACATTTCAGCAAAACCAACGACTACCTGATGTCACAGGGACTGGTTCCAATCGACTGGCATTAATTACCCCAAATGGAATTGTCCTTGGGATTCTGATGTTGTTCATACTTGAGATCCTGCAACAAAGTCGATTTTACACGGACTGAAAAGTTATAGGACTTATAGGGACCTATAGGGATAAAACTGGCTGACATTTCCCAACAGTGCAAATCCCGGGTTACGGAACAGTTCATGATTGCGATCTTCTTCATTTTGAAATCGTAGGTGGAAGATGCATTCATCTTCCATTTGTTTGTAAGAGCTATATCTCCGTTAAAGGATAGAGACTGAGATATTTCATGATTATACTCCAAACGCTTCTTATTAAAATCTGAACGGGAATACATTAAAGAATAGGTAAAACTTAAGTTCCAGGGCATTGTAAAAGGTTGATACAAATCCGTTTCGGGGTCATAAGGACCCTTTTCTTTGGGCAAATCCTCGTTCTGTCCGTTTGGATCGGACTCAGCGCCCAAACTACTCAAGGACGAATTCTCCGATTTCTTTTTATTATTCTTGTCCTTCTTCTTGAAAGTTGCATTATTGAATGTAAATGTGTGACTTAAACTGGTACCATTTAAACGTCCGGGAATACCATATTTTTCAAACTGAGTCGTATTGACTCTTTCTGGACCACCCGAACTATTCAGTATATAGGTATACGGATCAAACGAACCAGACAGGTTTATACTTTCCATTCCAAACTTTATACGGATATTGGCCGAAATATCACTCCAGTTCAAACTATCTGCCGCCAAATTATAAGAGGACCCGAACGAAAAATTATCAATCAGACTTACTTTTTTGAAAATGGTCGCAGTATCCGTTTCCTGCTTTAGTTTCATTTCCAGATTATTTGCCACCGAAAAGCTGACATTTCCGGATTTCCCGGTACCAGGCGTACCGTACAATGAATTATCATAATGCGAATATGTATTAATAATTTCATCCCCCTTACTGTCTATGTGAGTATATTTACCGTAATAGCCATAACTTTCAGCCCCGAAGTCTGGCCTGTAGGAGTAGGATATAGAAGGTGTAAATACGTGTCTGATCATATTGACCTTATCACCGAAAATCTTTTGATTTGGCTGATACATTCCATACAATTTGGTGGAAGCGCTGACACCGACGGAATAATCCCAAACGCGGTTAAAACCCCAAAGAGTATCAGTAACTTCCTTATTGAGTACCTCATCCCAACTTCTGTTTATTGAACTGGAATACCAACGTTCCGTATAAGAAAAGTCTGGAGTGATATTAATGTAGTTCAAGACATTGAAGGTCGCCGAAACAGGAATACTGTGTTTAATTCCATTTCTCCAGTCTTTTACAAGGGATTTTTGCATAAAATCCTTCTCTTTAACCTGACTGATGCTGTTGGTAAAAGATCCCGTATAGCTGACCCGGATTTTTTCATACCAACGTTCGTTCCCAACCGGGTTCTTTCGTTTGAAAGGATTTATACTCGACATGGTCAAATTCACGTTTGGCAATGAAACCGTTAATGTTGAGTCTTGACTTCTTTGAGAAATGCTCGCACTCGAGCTCAGGCTGAAGGGACTTTCCGGAAACCGTTGTGTCAGATTGACCGTTGAACTCTTTGTATTATTGGAAAAGGCTTTTGCATTGTAATACGATTTCAGATCACTCCTTGTATAACCGCTGGTCTGAAAATTAATACTGGCAGATAACGTTCTGAATGGATTTGCTTTCGCATCCTGAGAATGACTCCAGGTCACACTTAAATTCTTTGACTTGGCATAATCCGGAAGATTCTTTTCACTGGAAACAGTTACCAGGTATGATGCATTGAAATTACCGGAATATTTATACTTTACTTTATAGGAAGACCTTGTGTTCACCCCCCAGGATCCTTTGGAATACAATTCTCCTGTAAGTGCCAGATCTACATAATCGTTAAATGCGAAATAATAACCTCCATCCTTCAGGTAAAACCCTCTGGTCAATTCATCACCATAAGTCGGGGTAAGCATACCGGATGAATAGTTTCCTTTAAAGGGAAAATAGCCGAAAGGTAAATACAAAGGCAAATCTACATCTTCCATCACCAGGTGAGCAGGACCGGATACGATATAACTTCCCGGTTTAACTTTCGCCCTGCTTAAGTCCAGATAAAAGTGTGGATGTTCATGATTATCACAGGTGGTGTATTTACCATTAATCATACACATCACGTCGTTCGGCAGTTTTTTAGTCTGACCACTTACAATATAACCTTCACCTTGCTGGGTTACCGATTGCATGATCATTCCTTTTTTAGACTTGAAATTGTATTTCAATTCATCGCTTACTACTTCACCACTTTTATCCTTAAAAACAGGTTTTTCTGCCTTCTTTCCAACAGAATCCAATTTACTGGTGGCATACAACAGGCTACTATCCATATCCATTTGAATAAAGCCGGCATCCAGATTAATTTCTCCATATTTAACCTTTCCCTGACCATACAACAAACCCTTACCTCCTGCAAAAAAGACCAGGGAATCACTGGCTTCATAATCTACAATTTCAGAAATTGTTTGATTTTTTTTAGCAGCAATAGAATCTTTTCTTAGTGTAGAATCGGCAGAAGCGATGGAATCAGAAACGGAAGCAGACCTTGATTTGGCAGATAATGCCGTTTTACTCTTTTTAGAAACAGCCCTAGACTGTCCCTGACTGAGAGTAAAAACACAACAAAACAGCACCAACAGTCCTGAATATAAGCTTATAGAATTCCGACGCAAAAGAGTCATTAGCAGCCCTTGATTAGAGCGCAAATGTACGCAAAACAACTTGGAAACAAAAAGCACATACGTGAAAAGTACTTAACAACAAATTCATTTGTTTAAAAGGACTGATTCTCCATAAATTACAGAAATAAGTCGCACCAAGCGTCAAAGCGTATCACACCTTCGCTGCCATACTTTTCAAGCCTGGACCTGACCATGGATATTGAATCTTCTTGATTCAGTCTGGATTTGGAGAAAAATTTATCCGCAAAACAAATCAATTGCTCCTCCAGACTAACCGGAGAAAAGTCACGATGCGGCAACGGCAAATCATTTTTAATAATTTCTGCCGGATTCAGACCTGTTCCCGTATGTCTTTCACAGACCAGGGCATGACGTGAAAAACCTTCCTTTTCTACAATTTCACGACCCAGATAACCATGACAGATGTATGGAAACGTTCCAAAACATTGAATTTTCGGCGCATCTGTCTTAAAAACACCAATATCATGTATCAAAGCCGCTTCCTGCAAAAAGACAAGGTCAATGGGCAATTCAGGGTGTTTTCCTGCCAGAGCCAACGCCTTGTCTGCCACAAGACAGCTATGAGTGTACACAATATGATATAGTTCTGTATCCGGAGCTATATATTTTTGAAGAAGTTTAACCGCATCCATCATTTAAAGCAATATTGCATCAGAGTTTCTTATCAAACTATTCGTATTACTTCAACAAAGGAAAAGAAAACTTTTGGCTTCTTGGCATTTTTCCGCTATTTTTGCATGACCATTATTGTTCCAAAAGCATGCAAAATAGAATTCTTAGCTTACTACTACTCCTATTTACAGGATTGTTTGTTCCAGCATCCTTTGTTTCAGCTTTTACAGTTGTCATAGACGCTGGTCATGGAGGAAAAGATACAGGTACTTTGGGCTCCATTGTAAGGGAAAAAGATGTCGTTCTGGCAGTTGGCCTTAAATTTGGCCGGCTCATCAAGGCGCAGCATTCGGATGTCAGGGTCATTTATACCCGGAGCACCGATGTCTTCATCCCTTTAGACCAACGAGCCATTATGGCCAACAATGCCAAAGCGAATTTATTCATTTCCATACATGCGGATCACGCGGAAACTCCTTCCGTCAAAGGTGCTTCCACCTTTACACTCGGACAGAACAGAACCAGAGAAAATCTGGAAATAGCTAAAAGGGAAAACTCCGTAATTTTATTGGAAGAAAATTACAAACAGCGGTACGAAGGATTTGACCCTACTGTCGCCGAATCCTACATCATGTTTGAATTCATGCAGGACAACTATATGAATCAAAGTATCCAATTCGCTTCCATTCTTCAGCAGAAATTTATTTCATCGGGTCGAAGAGACCGTGGTGTTCGTCAGGATGTATTTTTGGTTTTACGGTGTACCAGCATGCCCTCTGTTCTCGTTGAACTCGGCTTTCTTTCAAACGCTGAAGAAGAACAATTTCTAAAAAGCGATGAAGGTCAGGACAGAATGGCCGAAAGCCTTTTAAGAGGATTTACTGATTTTAAGAACGACTATGAACGCAAAACAACTGGTGTTCTGACTTCTTCAAAAAGGACTGATACATCCAGGGTTAAGTCCCAAAGACTGGATTCAGTTCAGGAAGAAAAAAGTGATGAAAAACAATCTGACAGCATCTCACAAGACAATATTTCGAATCAATCTACCAGCGAATCTACAAATTCCGATCTGATTTTTAAAATTCAAATGGCAACTTCCTCCATCAAATTATCTCCTTCAAGCAAGAAGTTTAAGGGGATACAAATGGATTATTTCTTTGAAAACAGCCTCTACAAATACACTTGTGGCAACTATACCAGTTTTGAAGAGGCAAACCGCAAACGCCGGGAATACAAAAACTCATTTCCTGACGCCTTTGTTATCGCTTTCAAAGACGGGCAAAAAATACCAATTGAGGAAGCAAGAGCACAAGCTAAGCATTAAAATCGTACTTTTACATTTATTAATTTCCTAAGGGGATTACTTTACTTATGCAATAACACTATGAAAAGCGAAACAAAAAGCGAAGCTAAAATTGGCTTAATCGTTATATTGGCATTCTCTATTTTTGTCTGGGGTTTGAATTATCTGAAAGGTGTCAATCTTTTAAATCCTTCAAACCATTTTTATGTTTCCTACACTCAGGTGGACGGATTGGTCAAATCCAGCCCAGTCATTCTGGATGGTTATCAGGTTGGTTTGGTCAGAGACATAGAATACCAATACAACAATCCCGGTCACATCGTTGTAGATCTCGATTTAAACAGTGCCCTTGTATTGCCGAAGGGCACCAAAGCCACCATTAAAACAGAATTACTGGGAAACCCTACCATCGTTTTGGCACTGGGATCGCAATCAGCAGAAAAACTGGAAAGTGGAGACACCTTAATTGCAGAACGCGTTCCCGGGATGATGGATCAACTTTCCAAGGGGCTACTCGTGGATGTTCAGAACCTGATACATCGTACGGACAGTCTGATGGCCAACGTTGATAAGCTTCTTTCAAACGGGAGTCTCAATAAATCGCTGACTTCAATAGAAAAAACTACCAAGCAGTTGGAACAGATTTCCTCCAAACTGAATTTTGCCATGGACAATGATGTTCCCGTAATCTTAAAAAATGTAGAGGGTCTCACAGCAAAATTCTCAGATGCCGGAACAAAAATCAATCAAATTGATTTTGCCTCCTTAAATAATACGCTCAATAAGCTGGAAACACTGTCTGTAAAACTGAATAGCCCGGACAACTCCATGGGGCTGCTTCTTAACGACCAAGCCCTGTATCTGAACTTGAACAACACCGTCAATAGTGCTAATACTCTTTTACTTGACTTAAAATCACATCCAAAACGCTATGTTCATTTTTCCATTTTTGGCTCAAAAGAATCCAAGTAATTTTCAGTAGGAAAATAGCCTAAAAAAGATAAACATACTTCTTTTTAATATTTAACGTAAATATAATACAGAATCATAAACCTTTATTAACAGGGGGTTAAAGCAAAGTTTGTCATTTTTGACCCCTCCGACTGACATTATTGCAAGCCATTCGAATAAAGACAGTTATAAACTAAACGCATTTTAAATGCCTTATTTTCAGGTAAATAAACTAAGGCTCTGACAATAAACAGAATACAATTTTAGCGTATTTTTACAAAAAATCGGATTTGTATAATCCGTTTTTTTTTTAAAAATTTGCATTTGAATAAAAGAAATAAAAAATACAATGCCCTTAAATCATATTACCCTTTGGAGTCACTGTCTGAACATCATCAAAGATAATGTTCCGGAATTAAGCTATTCCACATGGTTTATCCCCATTGTACCCTTAAAATACGAAGAAAAGGCCTTACTTATTCAAGTTCCGAGTCATTTCTTCTACGAACAACTTGAAAACCAGTATGCTGACCTAATCGGTAAGGCACTGCTTCGCATAACAGGCGAAAACACCAGACTGCTATATCAGGTAATGGTTTCAGATACGCCCATGAGATTGGTTCCCGAAAGCTATCAACCCAACGTCAATAAGCTTTCAAACATTCCTACCCGACCCGCAATGCCTTCAAATCCTTTTGATCAGATTGCTCCGGGTAAATTGGAATCACAACTGAATGGAAATCTGAATTTCGGTAACTTTATCGGAGGCGAAAGCAATATGCTTGCCAGGACAGCGGGTTACTCCATTGCAGAAAAACCGGGGAAAACTGTTTTTAATCCCCTTTTTGTTCATGGAAAATCAGGTGTAGGTAAAACGCACTTATTGCACGCTATCGGAAACTCGGCTCTCAGACAAAATGAAAACCTGCGCGTTTTATACGTGTCATCGCATCTTTTCCAGGTGCAATATTCTCAGGCTTACCTGAACAATTCAGTCAATGACTTTATTCATTTCTATCAAAGCATTGACATTCTGTTGATAGACGATATTCATGAATTATCCGGAAAAACCGGTACGCAAAACGTATTCTTCCATATATTCAACCACCTGCACCAAAATGGCAGACAGCTGGTTATCACCTGCGACAGACCCCCTAAGGATATTGTAGGCATTGACGACCGTTTATTGACCCGTTTCAAATGGGGCTTGACTGCCGAAATGGAAAAACCAAATTACGCTTTGCGCATTTCCATTCTCGAAAGCAAAATCCTGAGAGACGGACTTCATTTCTCTCACGATGTAATTGAATACATCGCTCAGAATGCTACGGAGAATGTCAGGGACCTGGAAGGTATAGTTGTTTCACTGATGGCCCATTCGGTCATCTATGAAAAGGAAGTAGACATGGAGTTGACCAAGCGCGTGGTAGCAAATGCCATCAATGTTCAGGAACGTCAGATTTCAGTAGAGCTCATCGAAGAAGAAGTATGCAAATACTTTGATTTGGAGCAAAGCCTGATTCACACCAAATCCAAAAAACAGGAAATTTCACAAGCCAGGCAGATAGCCATGTACTTGTCCAGAAAATACACAGACAAATCCTACTCCAACATTGGAGAAATGATTGGAAAGCGCGATCACGCTACCGTTTTACACGCCTGTAAAACCGTTGTAAACTGGATTGAAACCGATAAAAAATTCAAGAATTCCATTCAGGAGATTGAGCAATTGATTCAGGGAAAATAATCCCATGGCGGATTTTCCGGGCGACAGCTCAAACAAAAAAAATACAGCCTCTTTGGTCACTCGTAACGCACTTAGCGAAACGATTACCAAAGAGGCTGCTTACCAAAATATACTTTTACTCCTTTACAAACCGCTTATTGACAACACCTTGAGGAGTAAATATTGAATCATACTTAAACATGAAATAGACGCATCTGCTACCTGCTGTAGAGCAATTCCTTCACTTAAATCACAAATCCCTGTTTACGAATTGCCTTTAAAAAAGCCTCCGAAAAAAATTCATTATCCTTTTTGGTATACCGAATATCCGTAAAAATCTGAGCCAAGGTCTCCTTTTTGTTGATTTCTACAAAATTCAAATTTTCCGGTAAAGATTCCTTCTCCGAATAAATACGATTTACATCATCGGTGCTGTAATCTTTATAGACCTCCTGATGAATGATGCCATCAAGCGGCAATCTATCGCCGAGAGGGCTGGAATCAACAGCCTGGGGGTAACCGACACTAATGGTTGTAATGGGCAAAACCAGTTTTGGTAAATGGAGTGCTTCTGAAATCTGTTCAGCATTGTAAGTGGTCGTACCCAAATAACAAATACCCAAACCTTTTGCCTCAGCTGCATCACAAAAAGCCTGAGCCAGAATAACCGTATCAATGGCAGAATAGGTTAAAGCTTGTATGTTTGCATAACCGGGCTTTGCATTTCGTTGCTCACACCATTTGCTGAACCGGTTGAAATCAGCACAGAAGGTCAACACGACAGGTGCTTGTATCACCTGTTGCTGATTGAAGTGTAAAGGGGCTAAAAGACGTTTTCGTTCCGGGTCACGGGTAACAACAACACTATACGCCTGCATATTCCCAGTATTTGAAGCCCGACAGGCGGTCTGAAGAAGTTCATTCAGTAAATTATCTTCTAAAGGTTGATCGGAATAGGCGCGTACGGTACGCCTGTGATTCATTGAATTCATAAGGTGTATTTTAGAAATTAATAGTTGATTCTATGGCAAAGGTATGCAATCTTTTGTATTCAGACAATCAAGTATACTCGTATTAAACCTAACACTTTGTTATACTAAGTTTTATCTTTTCTTATAAAAATGATTCACAGTCAAAATCATATAATTTTCAAAAAAGAAAACTTTTGATGGATGAAAAAAAATTATATGCCAATATATCTGCTGTTTATAATTTTTTTTGGAAAACTTTTAATTATTATTAAACTATTTACAATATTCATTTTGTAAAGTCATTTATTCAGATTAAACTTGCATAACAATAAATATTACAGAAAACATTCAACCAGAATGTATAGAACATACTAAAAACCAACAAACAGTGAACAAAAAGACCTACACACACGACGAAGCTTTTCAAGCTTCACTGAATTATTTCCAGGGTGACGAATTGGCCGCAAGAGTCTGGGTGAACAAATACGCCCTTAAAGACTCCTATGGAAACCTCTTTGAATCGACCCCAAAAGACATGCACCAACGTTTGGCAAGCGAAATTGCCAGAATCGAGAAGAAGTACCCAAATCCAATTCCCGAAAAAGAACTTTTTGATCTTTTTGATCACTTCCGCTACATCATTCCACAAGGTAGCCCCATGACTGGAATTGGTAACAATTTTCAGGTAGGTTCACTTTCCAACTGTTTTGTTATCGGTGTTGATGGACCCGCAGACTCCTATGGTGCAGTCATCAAGATTGATGAAGAGCAGGTACAACTCATGAAACGTCGCGGAGGTGTAGGCCACGACCTGTCTCACATCCGCCCAAAAGGTACTCCGGTGAAGAATTCAGCCTTAACCTCCACCGGTATTGTTCCTTTCATGGAACGCTATTCCAATTCCACACGTGAAGTAGCCCAGGATGGCCGTCGCGGAGCCTTGATGCTGAGCGTATCCATTCAACACCCGGATTCAGAAGCATTCATCGACGCTAAAATGACCGATGGCAAAGTGACCGGAGCCAATGTTTCCGTCAAGATGACAGACGAATTCATGGAAGCGGCATCTAAAGAGACCACCTATACCCAACAATACCCGACCAACAGCCCAAACCCAACAATAACCAAGGAAATTGATGCCAAAAATTTATGGATGAAAATCGTCCACAATGCATGGAAATCAGCTGAACCCGGCGTACTGTTCTGGGATACCATTCTCAGGGAATCGGTTCCTGATTGTTATGCAGATCTGGGTTTCCGCACCGTCTCCACCAACCCTTGCGGTGAAATTCCCCTTTGTCCTTACGACAGCTGCCGCCTATTGGCTATCAACTTATATTCCTATGTAAACAATCCATTTACAAAAGATGCCAGGTTCGATTTTGAACTGTTCAACAAACACACCGCTTTTGCTCAACGCATCATGGACGACATTATTGATCTGGAAATGGAGAAAATAGACCTCATACTCCAGAAAATCAAGTCTGACCCCGAAGACGAAGAGATTAAGCGCGCAGAGCTACAATTGTGGGAAAAAATCAAGACTAAAACAGCTCAAGGTCGCCGTACAGGAGTCGGCATAACAGCCGAAGGTGACATGCTGGCAGCACTTGGCTTGCGTTACGGCACAGAAGAAGCTTCCGATTTCTCGGAAAAAGTGCAGAAAACACTTGCTGTAGAAGCCTATCGCTCCTCTGTCTATCTTGCCAAAGATCGTGGTGCCTTTGAAATTTTTGACGCTAAAAGAGAAAAAAACAACCCATTCATTCAGCGCCTTTTTAAAGCTGACCCAAGCCTGGAAAGCGACATGATCAAATATGGTCGTAGAAACATTGCCTGCCTGACCATTGCCCCGACAGGAACAACCAGCCTGATGTCACAGACAACATCCGGTATTGAACCTGCTTTCATGCTCATCTACAAACGCCGTCGTAAGATCAATCCAAATGATCAGGATATTCGTATAGATTACGTGGACGATAGCGGCGACAGCTTCGAAGAATACATCGTATTCCACCACAAATTTGTAACCTGGATGGAAGTCAACGGTTTTTCGACCATCAAAAAATACAGCGCCGAAGAGTTGGATGATTTAATCATGCAATCCCCTTATTATAAGGCAACTTCCAACGATATTGACTGGATGCAAAAGGTGAAAATGCAGGGACGTATCCAAAAATGGGTCGACCACTCCATCAGCGTAACCATAAACTTGCCTTCAGATGCAACAGAGGAATTGGTTGGACAACTTTACATGGAAGCATGGCGCGTTGGTTGCAAAGGCTGTACCGTTTACCGTGACGGCTGTCGTTCAGGTGTACTTGTGGCTAATACCCCCAACCCCACTAAGGAAGAGAAGGAAGCCAAAGAAGATAAAAAATTAATCTGCTACCCTCAGAGCACCCCTAAACGCCCAAGAGAATTGGATGCCGAAGTTGTTCGTTTCCAGAACAACAAAGAAAAATGGATTGCTTTCATCGGTTTGCAAAACGGTCGTCCCTATGAAATATTCACCGGTATACAAGATGATGACGATGGCATTTTAGTACCTAAAAACGTAATCGATGGAAAAATTATTAAAAACATCGATGATGATGGCGTAAAACACTACGACTTCCAGTTTGCCAATCGTCGTGGTTATAAAATAACCATCGAAGGTTTGTCTGAAAAGTTCAACTCGGAATATTGGAACTATGCCAAACTGATTTCAGGTGTACTTCGCTACGGAATGCCTATTGATCAGGTAATCAAATTGATTGCAGGCCTGGAACTGGACAACGCATCCATCAATACCTGGAAAAACGGTGTTGAAAGAGCGTTGAAAAAATACATGCCCAATGGCACGGAAGCTCAAGGTCAAATATGCCCAAGCTGCGGCAGCGAAAGCCTCGTATACGAAGAAGGTTGCCTGCATTGTACCAGCTGTGGTTATTCCAAATGTGGATGATCTTAATAAATCAGCAAAAAAAAAGCGATGGTGACCCCATCGCTTTTTTTATGACTTAAATGAATTAGTCTTTGACAATAGCGCTGCACATTTCACAAGCCCCATTAAAACTTGCCCCTGGCTCAATGATAAGCGTTGACGTTTTTATAGATCCTTTAATTTGAGATTTTTCTCTAAGAGAAAGGAGCTCACTTGCCTCAATATCACCTTCGATAATGCCTGAAATTTCTGCATTCACACATCTCACATTTCCTTTCAACATTGACTGAGGACCCAGTATCACCTTCCCCTTACAAGTCAAATCACCTTCCAGAAAACCTTCAATACGGATATCCTCTTCCGAGGAAATATTTCCGGTAATACGCGCTCCCGGAGCAATGATACTGTACACAGCACCAGCTGCTATAACCACTTCTTTTGCCATAATTAGTTCTTTAGTACGGCAAAAATACTATTTTTTATTAAAGTACAAGCTTCAAACTGAAAGCTTGCCTTTTAAAATAAGAAAAACTACATTTGTAATACTACAAATACAAAAGCAGAATGGACTACCTACTTATCAACAATATGCAATTTCATGCTTATCACGGCGTCTATCAACAAGAAACCAAGGTTGGGAACACCTACCTGGTTGATTTGAAACTGGGTTTAGATTTAACCAAAGCTTGTAAAAGCGACCAACTTGAATACACGGTCAATTATGCTTCCGCCTTTGACGAAGTCAAATTAGCCATGGAAACCCCTTGCAAACTGATTGAACATCTGGCAGAAAATATCTGCACAAATCTCAGAAATGCATTTCAACAAATCCAAACCATTGAAATTAAGGTTACTAAGATCAATCCACCCATTATTGGTCAACTCGAAAGCGTCAGTGTAATTTTGTTCCGTTAACACAATTAATGCAATATTTAACCCTTTACATTGAAAACTTTATGTATTTTTGTCGTCCTTTTCACGAAGTGATTAAAACAATCCGCGTGAGTTGGATTTAAATAATACTATTAATCCAAAGAATATGGATTTTATATTTTTAAATAAAAAAGACGATGAAAAATAAGTATATTCACCTGATTGAGCAATCGTTCGACTTCCCAAACGAAGAATTCAAAGTCACTGAAAATGAATTGCAATGGTTTGATATTCCCTTGATGGATATAATCAAGCAATACGGTACCCCACTTAGAATTTTTTACTTACCAAAGATTGCCCAGAACATCCAACGTTGTCGCAAAATGTTCAATGTGGCAATGGCAAAAGCCGATTATGACGGTGATTACAATTATTGCTACTGCACAAAAAGTTCCCATTTCTCATTTATAATGGAAGAAGTGCTGAAGCATAACGTCCATATTGAAACATCTTCAGCCTTCGATATCAACATCATTGAGGCGCTTTTTGAGACGGAAAAAATTGACAAGGATAAATATATCATCTGCAACGGGTTCAAGAGACCTCAATATATTGAGAACATCCAATCTCTTATAAATACTGGTTTTGATAACACTATACCCATTCTGGATAACAAATTCGAGTTGGATCTGTTAATGTCGAACATAGAAAAAAGGATCAAAGTAGGCATTCGGATAGCATCGGAAGAAGAGCCTAAATTTGATTTCTACACTTCCAGACTAGGCATCCGTTACAACGACATCATTCCCTATTACCTGGAAAAAATCGAAACGAATCCACTTGTTGAGCTTAAAATGCTGCATTTTTTCATCAATACGGGCATTAAAGACACTGCCTACTATTGGAATGAATTGACCAAAGCAGTTGAATTATACTGTGAACTGAAACAAATTTGCCCTGAGCTTGACAGCATCAATATCGGAGGAGGTTTCCCCATCCAGGTTCATCTGGAATTTGAATACGATTACGAATACATGGCTGAGGAAATCATCGCCCAGATTAAAAACATCTGTCAACAAAATAAAGTCAAGGAGCCGGATATATTCACTGAATTCGGATCTTTCACGGTAGGAGAAAGCGGAGCAATGCTATATTCCATCGTTAATCAGAAACAACAAAACGACAGAGAGTTGTGGAACATGATCGACAGCTCATTCATCACGACGTTACCGGACACCTGGGCCATCAATCAGCGCTTTGTACAGTTGGCCATCAACAACTGGGACCTGGAATACCAACGGGTTCATTTAGGTGGTCTAACCTGCGACAGTGAGGATTTTTACAACTCAGAAGCACACTCGAATGCCGTCTTTCTGCCAAAAATATTCCCCGAAGTGGAACAATTTATTGGATTTTTTCATTGTGGAGCCTATCAGGAATCGCTGAGCGGATACGGTGGCATTCAACATTGCCTCACCCCTGCCCCAAAAATGGTGATCATTGACCTGGACGAGAACGGAGAATATTACACCAAGCTTTTTGCCAAAGAACAAAGCTATAAATCCATGATGAAGATACTGGGATATTAATTGGAGGTTTTGCAGTTATTTTTCTGATTTTCTTTTAGGAAAGTAATCAGAAAAGTAGCGCTTTCCACAAAAATAGTAGCCTAAAACTATGCTGCCTCTATACATTTCAGGTATAGAGGCCACTTTTATTTTTTGTAAATTTTCCAACCTTTGCGCCTTAAAAGAAGGCTTCATCTTCCAGAAAGTATACCTGGCTCGAATCACCGCTTTCGCATCGCCAAATTTACCCGAAAATAAAAAGACGACCATGGATAGATAATCCAGAAACAGTCGGATGATAAATATCTCTGCAAAATAAGCATTCGTGTGATTTTTGTAAAGCATCAGAAGATTGTTCCGATAATTCAAAAAGGTCTTGCGTGGATTTTCTTTATTCAACGTGGCACCCCCCAAATGATAGACACAACTCCGAGGAAGGCAAACAATACGATGACCTCTGCTGCGAAAACGCCAGCACAAGTCGATTTCTTCCATATGAGCAAAGAATCGGGCATCTAACCCGCCTACATTGCGAAAATCATCCATCCTGACGCACAAACAGGCCCCTGTTGCCCAAAATAAATCAATTGGTTTATCGTATTGTCCATTGTCTTTTTCAACGAAAGAAAGCACCCTGCCGCGACAAAAAGGGTATCCCAAAATATCAATAAAACCACCCGAAGCCCCTGCATGCTCAAAATAACCTTCTTTACGAAGCGATCTGATTTTGGGTTGACAGGCCGCCACATCGGGATTTGCATCCATATATTCAATTAAGACATCAAGCCAACCCGGCGTCACTTTCACATCCGAATTCAACAAAACAGCATATTCTGCATCAATCTGAGCCAATGCCAGGTTATAGCCTTCGGCAAAACCGTGATTGGAAGTCAAATCAATACGTTTGATCGTGTCTGCATAATTAGCTTCCAAAAAAGCCAGAGAGCCATCAGCCGACCCATTGTCAGCAACAATTAGCTCCACATCGGCAGACGAGCCTGAAAGGGTGTTTGAAACGACATTTGGCAAATACTCCTCCATCAAGGATTTACCATTCCAGTTTAAAATAACGACAGACGTTTTCATTCCACCACTTCCCCACTTTTTTGTAAGTCCTGCTGACGTTTATGCTTCCAGCGTTTATGCGTCCAAAGCCAATAGGCCGGTTCCCGAATAATGGTCTCTTCCATCAGACGGGCATACTTCTCGGTAATTTCATTTTCTGCAGTTTCCTGTGGTTTATCCGTTATCAGTTTGAATGTGGTCTGATAATAACCCCTGGCAATCTTCTCCACATCGGCATAAATCACGGAAAAACCGGTTTGTTTAGCCATTCTTTCAGGTCCGGTCAAAATGGATGTGTCCTGATTTAGAAATTTCGTCCAATAGTGCAGATTCGCTCCCGATGGAGATTGGTCGCTAATAAGGCCAAACATTCCAGCCACTCCATCACGACGCAGACGAATCAACGTACGGTACATTTCCTTCTTGGTTATATTGACACCTCCAAAATGCGATCTGATTTTAAGATACAAATCATCAAAAGCCTTGCTCTTCAAAGGTCTGTAGATATTAAAAGCTTTTTTACTTTCCAATTCCTGCAAATGAATGAAGATGAAAGGCTGATATTCCCAGTTTCCGTAATGGCCTAAAACCAGCAATACACCTTGATCATTACTGGATGCTTCTTTAATCAATTCCATATTTTTAAAGACCATCCGTTTTCTGGCCTCTTTTTCAGACATTCCCAAAATTCGTATGGTTTCCTGAAACGAATCGCAGAAATGACGATAGAATTTTCGCTCGATTCCACGTAATTCTGTTTTTGTCTTATCCGGGAAACTATTTTTCAAATTCATCCGAACCACGTTCAGGCGGTATCTCACCACGTAATAGACGAGTGGGTATAAAAAAATATCAGATATAAGGTAAAGGACAGGCAAAGGTAAAAAAGCGCAGAGTCTGACTAAACCATATAAAATTCCAGAACTATTTATTTTCATTCAAAAAGCTATTTTTTTGTTGAGGTTGTACAGACTCTGCTACCAAAGCGGAGCCATCAGCATTAAAGCTTCCCAAACGTACTGAAATTGTTTGATTCACCCAATTTTTTTGATAAGGAACCTCAGCCCGAATGTAATTATCGGAAAAACCATGCATCATCCCTTCTGTTTTGGCATGCTCAAAGAGCACTTTCGCTTCATTTCCTTCATGTTCTTTATAAAACACCTTCCATTTATCTTCTGAAAGCTTCTGTAAACGAGCATGGCGAAACTTTTTATCCGTTGGTGATACTACATAGTCAATTTTCAAAGCCTGCGTTCCAGGCCGCTCCGAGTAGGAAAAAATATGCAACTGGGAAATATTCAACTTATCGAGAAAGGTGAAGGCATCCTCAAAACGTTCTGGCGTTTCACCTCTTGAACCGACAATGACATCTACACCAATAAAAGCATGAGGCATCTTTTGTTTTATCAGATTTATTTTTGATTCAAACAGAGCGGTATCGTATCGTCTGTGCATAAGTTCCAGCAACTCATCATTGCCGGCCTGAAGGGGAATATGAAAATGCGGAGCAAAACGTTTGGATGTTGCCACAAAATCAATGACCTCATCCGTCAGCAAATCGGGCTCAATGGATGAAATCCGATAACGGTCAATTCCTTCCACCAGATCCAGCGCGCGAATCAAGTCCAGAAAGGTTTCACCTGTACTTTTACCAAAATCGCCAATATTGACACCGGTTAAAACAATTTCTTTTCCACCTTCAGCAGAAACGGACCGAGCCTGATCCACCAGGAAAGCTATTTCCGGGTTACGGCTCAACCCTCTTGCCATGGGTATGGTACAATAGGTACAAAAATAATCGCAACCGTCCTGGATTTTCAGGAAATAGCGGGTACGGTCTCCGCGCGAGCAGGATGGCAAGAAGCTTTTTATTTCTTTTAACGGGGAAGTATACACTTTGGCAGAATCACCCTTTCTAAGTTCCTCCAAATGTGCCGGAAGATCAAATTTTTGATTGGCTCCCAATATCAGATCCACCCCGGGGATTCTGGCAATTTCATCGGGTTTAAGCTGAGCATAGCAACCTGTAACCACCATAAATGCCTCTGGAAATTGTCGAACAAGTTTATGTATAATGTGACGACCCTTTTTATCTGCTGCTTCTGTAACAGAACACGTATTGATTACACAAACATCAGGCGTTTCCCCAACCTTGGCTGTAACATATCCAGCTTCAGACATTATTTTTCCCAGACTGGAAGATTCTGCAAAATTTAACTTGCAGCCCAAAGTTAAATAGGCTACTTTCGGGGATTGAAAAATAGTTGTATCGATCATGTCATTTTTGTTCTCTGGCAAAGGTACGTATTTTAGCCCTCAGAGAAAATTCAACACGAAAAATAGGACTCATTTTTAAAATAAGCGTTACTTTTTCCACATAAAACCGGAATAAAAATGCATTTTTGGCCTTAAAAGGACGAAAAACAAAAGTTTTTTATAAATAAATCCTATTTCGAGTACACAAAATGAAAATTATACTTAATTTTGCCGCGATTTCAAAAAACTCCTATTTATTGTTTAAAACAGAAAAAAAATGAAAAAGTTAGTATTATTCTTCGCTGTTATTGTAGCAGTATCTTTCGCTTCTTGTGGTAACAAAGCTAAAACTGAAGCTCCTGAAGAAGCTGCAACTGAAGAAGTTGTTGCTCCTGAAGAAACTCCTGTTGCTGTTGATTCAGCTGCTGTTGTAACTCCTGCTGCTGAAACAGCTACTCCTGCTAAGTAAGCCGGAAAAAACAAAGAAATTAAAAAGCCTGGTTCGCCAGGCTTTTTTTTGTTAACGGGGTCGATAAGGTAAAAAAAATAGGCTGTCTTTGTGGGACAGCCTATTTTTATATATGAGTTGAGGGTTATTCAGCTACAACTTCGAAAGTGATTTCAACACTTACTTCGCGGTGCAATTTAACGGTAGCGGTATACGTACCGATTTCCTTAACAGCATCCTTAATGATGATCGTTTTACGATCTACTTCGAAACCAGCTTTTTCTAATGCTTCAGATACCTGGATTGAACCAACTGAACCAAAAATCTTACCGGTAGAGCTAACTTTAGCACCAATTGACAAGGTTACACCATTCAATTTAGCGGCTAAGGCTTCAGCATCTTTCTTCATTTGAGCCAACTTATGTGACCGTTGTTTCAAATTTTCAGCCAAGATTTTCTTAGCAGAAGGTGTAGCAACGATTGCTTTGCCCTGAGGAATAAGGAAATTTCTTCCATATCCGTCTTTGATGACCAAAACATCATCCTTGTATCCCAGACCTGTTACGTCTTCTTTTAATATAATTTCCATACTTTGTTCTCCTTCGCTAATTATTTCATCAAATCGGTTACATAGGGCAACAAAGCCAAATGTCTTGCACGTTTCACAGCCTGAGCCACTTTACGTTGATACTTCAGAGAAGTACCTGTAATACGACGGGGTAAAATCTTACCTTGTTCATTCAAGAATTTCTTCAAGAATTCAGGATCTTTGTAATCAATGAAACGAATACCACTTTTTTTGAAGCGACAGTATTTTTTCTTTTTAAGATCAACTGTAGGAGGAGTCAAATAACGAATTTCCGATGAATTTTGTGCCATTTTTTAGTTCTCCTTTACTTCTTTTGTTTGTTTCAGACTTCTTCTCTTTTCAGCATATAAAGCGTGGTACTTATCTTGACGGAATGTCAGGAAACGAAGTACACGTTCGTCGCGACGGAAGTTTAATTCCAACTTGGCAATCACTTCAGGATTTGCCTTAAATTCGAGCATTTGGTAAAAGCCGGTAGACTTTTTAGCAATTGGATATTCCAATTTCTTCAAGCCCCAGTTTTCCTCATGCACAATTTCAGAGCCTTCTGCTACCAGCAGAGCTTTGAATTTTTCTACCGCTTCCTTCATCTGTACATCAGACAAAACGGGAGTTAAAATGAAAACGGTTTCGTAATTG
>Ga0209430_1001206_pt1 | contig 20118 bp, 19 predicted proteins | sample BarGraIncub1133A_FD_184504 | JGI IMG/M metagenome (GOLD analysis project Ga0209430, IMG submission 184504) | Arctic peat soil microbial communities from Barrow, Alaska - Barrow Graham LP Incubations 11-33A (SPAdes) (version 2) | ecosystem: Environmental > Terrestrial > Soil > Wetlands > Peat... | reverse complement strand
GATCCGGGCCGATTCAACCAGCACGCTCCGTTTTTCGCCCGTCTCCGCAGTCGTCAGGTGATTAATAACCGATACGTCGACAGCGGGTGCCATACAGACCGCCTCGCACCCCTGACGGTCGATTGCCAGCAGCGTCAGGACCGCCTCATGTATTTCACTGCCGTCATATACGCCACATCCCGACAATACTACGCCGATCTTCTTCATTTCCGGCCCTCCCTTCGGATTGGAATACGGTCCAAGTGTGCCACAACTTCAGCAGAAGGCAAGCAGGAATTCCGGTTTGAGTCTAGTGACCGTCACCAGACATACAGCGGGATCAGAACGGCGGCCAGAACGCAGGCAGAGGGGAGAAACAGGCGATGGTAGACCTTGGCAATATCTGCCTGAAAATAGTCGCAGGTGAGGACATAGCAGAGATGAACAGGGGAGAGCATCACTCCGGCAAAACCGGAGCCAAACGCCAGAGCAACGAGCGCGGGGGACGGCGACGGAGCGCCCATCAGCGGAAGCAGCAGTGGAAAGGTTATGCCGACATAGCCGACGGTCAGCCCAGTCATGACCCCGGCGATAAAGGGTATCAGGAACAACAGCAGATACACCGGCATGTGTGATGTTGTAAAAAACGAGGAAATACCGGCCAGAGCACCGGTAATCCGCAGCACCTCCTGAAAGACCATGATGCCGATCACCATAAAGAGTGCTTTTCCCGAGACGCTCTCCCGCAGATTCTTTACAATCATGGCCGGAGTATAGCGGTGAAAAGCGTAGAGCGCGATAACCGCTCCTCCCAGGGCCAGGACGGCATTAACCCGGAAGAGCACGACCAGCAGCAGCGCCAGCATGATCGGGGAGATCATGGCGAGAAAGATCATAAACTCCCGTTTGCGCCCGGTCGACGGGGTGGGGGTATCCTGGCGTCCGACACCCCGAAAGCAGAACAGCACCCCCCAACCGACAACGGAGAGAGCAAAAGGGAGGTTGACAATAAACAGGGTCTGGGTTGAAAGCCCGGTAATACCGGCCACAAGGATTATGCCGGGGTAGAGCGGCGAGACATACTCCCAGATATGGCGGTACCAGTAGTTGATCAGCGCCTTCTGTTCAGGGGCAATGTCGGCATCTCCGGCCGCCTCGTTGACCATGGGAGCCGAGAAAACCGCGCCACCCGGCGACGGGAGCATGCCGATCATGGCCGGCATGGCAGCCATGACAACGCGGCGGTCCGGGACCGCTGCCGAAAGCGAGCTGACCATGCGCTTGAGCATGCCGGTGGTCCGCAGGATATTCTCCATCACCATTGTCAGCATCAGGGTCAGAGTCATTTCAAGGGATTTTGGAGCAAAAACGGCAACCAAGGTTGCCGTGAGGAATTCGAGTGGCGGGGTCAGATAGATAACACCCAAGACGGCTGCGCCGATCGGCATGACTGCCGACATGGACACCTTGCGCCGCAGGAGTACAATAATTAGAATGAGGACAAACGCTGTTTTCAGCAGATCGATCATGCAGGTCAGGGCGCTCCGGCTTTCCGGTTGAGCGAGTTGAATACCATGTCAAGAACACTCTTCTGGTGTGCTTCGAATTTGTTCAGCACAGCCAGACAGGTGCCCATGGGACAGATTTCATGCAGAAAATCCGCATCCCGGCCTGAGAGTATCACGATCCGGTTTTTATCCATACCGATACTCACCGCAAACTTGAGCAGCTTAAGACCATCCATGGCCGGCATTTCAAGGTCGATCAGCATCAGATCAAAGCTGCCAACTTTAATGGAATGGAGCGCCGACATCGGATTGTTGCAGATCGCTACCTGCAGCAGCGGAAAATTGTCAGCAATATACGCCGCCAAAAAACGGGTAAAGGCCGGGTCATCATCAACTAGAAGTATTCTTCTCATAGCGTTCTACTATAGCTTATTCGGCCGGTCGGGGAAATAAAAATGATGCCGGCGGGTGTGTGATTTGGAATTGGCATGCGGGCAGGGGCAACGCAGTATTCATGGCGTTTACTATCAGAACAGGTACTTTGAGCGGTTGGTGAAATAGTCCCGCTGGCGGAAGACAAAGCCGGAAAGCAGCAGAATAGCAATAATGACGCTGACATTGCTGGTAAACAGTCCAGAGGGATCAACCTTTTCGCCAACAACTTTCTCGAGTTCCGCGGTGGTTATGACCAGCAGGTTTGTCACTGTATTCACCACTTCAAAAGCGTTGTAACCGAGAAGCAGATACCACGTCAGGTTTTGGCGTTTCATGAGACCCAGGAACAGGTAGAGGCATATCAGGCTGTCAAAGAGCACCACTGCGCCGGCTGTGGTGCCATGATAGATGACCCCAAAAAAGGGGATCGGCTGACCGTAGCTGGAAACAGTCAGCATAAAAAAGAACAGATACAACCCTCCGAGCAGAGTTATCCCCAGAGGCCGCCGCAATTCGTGCTCGTTATGAATGTCGCTATCTTCCACGCCGTATCCTCTTTGAGACCGCTCTGAGCATTAGGAACTTTTTGATTTACGCATATCACTGATGGCAACGCACACAAAGATAACCACCAGGATAAATCCGCAGAATATCCAGTCTGCCGTGCTGAAACCGAACATACGTCAACTCCTCTTGAAAGCTTCTGCCGCTTCGGCCATTAGTCCTATCTCCTGATAGCAGGTTCCAAGCAGATAGTATACCTCATTCAACGGAAACTGCGCGACAAATACCGGATCGGTCAGCACATCTTTTATGATCGCGGCGGCATCGTCGTTGAAACCGCCGGCATGCTGTTCGACAGCAACCGAGAGTGCCGTGAGGTAGTCGAGCGGGGGTACCATCGGAAGCTTACCGGCCAGTATCCCGGCAACCCGCGCTTGAACCCGTGCCCTCTCCGCCGGTTCGAGGGCAGTAGTCAGCTCGCTCCAGACTTCAGCCGCCTGTTCGTAGCGGCCGAGCATATACAGAGCTTCACCGTATTCATAGGCGGCATGTATATCGTCGGGATTAAGAACCAGCGCAGTTTTCAGCTGTTTTTCAGCGGCATACCAGCAGGTCACGGCGTGCTGCATACTCGATAAATGGGACCCCTTGTCCACGTAGGTTCTGGCGATTTCCAGCGGCAGACCGGCATTGCCCGGGTCGAGCAGCGCCATGATCTTGAGGAGGTTGATCTTGCGATCCAGGTACGGCGTGTCGACCTCCTTCGCATCCAGCATGATGATCTGCCCACCCAGTTCGGAGATAATATGCGGGTACGCCTCTTTCAGCACATCGGCATACGGGGCGGCGCCGACGCAGTCAGGATTAAGCCGCAGGGTCTGGTAGATGCCGCGCCCCACCATATCATAATCAGGCGTACCGCTTGCTTCTGCGGCGGAGAAATCCTCCTCCAGCAGCGGAACCGGAGGCTTGCCGTGCCACAAAATTGCGACCAGACCGTCCCTGCCGCAGAGCAGATAGTCGTCCGCCGGGGTAAAATATCTAATTCCGTCCAATGGGGTTGGTTGACTACGTTGTGTATAATTCATCGTTTTTCTTCCTCTCTTCCCGGGAACGTGTTGATTCCGGCATGAACGCCGATTATACGATAGATCTGTACCTCGTCCCACGGCTTATCCATGATACCGTCGTGAATCGCCCAGCTTCGCCCGCTCACGGTCCGCTCCATTCCGGGCATCCGAAAAGGGGTTGACCCGTCCAGCCGTGCATAATATCGCCCTCCGGGCTGAAACTCGCGATCTATCTCCAGCATCAGCCGTTTACCACGCAGATAGTCAAAACCATATTTTTCATAGCGGATCGCATTGTCGTACGACAGCGGCTCACCCACGATCATCTGTATCCCGAGAGAATCGGTGAAACGCTCCAGCAGCGGGAAAAAGGCCGCAAACAGCTGCAGACCGTGGTGGGTCTGATTAGGGAAAAGCCCGGCCCGCATGGCGCGCAGCTCTTCCGGGATATTGCGCCCCTGAGATGCGAACCAGTTATTCCTCCCCGTTTCATCGACATCGACGGCATAGCTTGGGGCGCCTGGATCACGAATGATACAAAAGCTGAGCTCCATCTGATGAAACTGGGTATCAGACAACTCCAGAAAAAAAACGACGACGCCATCTTTTGGCTTCGATCGGGCTTCGATACGCACCAGCGACAACCCTTTCGGGGCGATGAAGGTTATCAGTCGCTCCCCGGCATGATTGCAGAGGCTATTTTCTGCCAATCCGAGGACCTCACGCAGACGCGGCGGCAGCAGACGGGAATAAATCCGCTCCTTTTCAGGCTCATCCAGCCGGTTGATCGCCTGAAGCGAAGAAAGCGGCCGCCCGGCGGCATCAAGCAGCTGGTGGTTAGAGGGAAGTAGCGCCATAGCTTCCTATTATACCGGGAAAAACGTTTTTTTTGATGCAGGCAATGCTTTTTTCGACCGACTCCAGTGCCAGCGTTCGCTCCCCCTCTTCTGCCCAGTGCATGGCGTCCAGCAGGGCACGGTTCTGATAGCCGAGCGGCTCGATCTTGTCGATAAAGTCGGCGGGAAGGCGCGGGTTGAGTTCGACATTGTTCATGATCGCCCAGGCCAGTGTCCACCCCCGGGCGGTGTTCATAAGGTCGTATCCTCCCCCGCCCAGCGCCACCCAGGGGATCTTCAGACGCTTTATTTTTGAGAGTATCTCGCCGTAGCTGTGGGTGGTAATCTCCAGGTTGGTGAGCGGGTCGGTGCGGAACGTGTCAACGCCGATCTGCGTGACGATGATATCCGGGTTGAAGGCCGCGATCAGCGGATAGGCCACCTCATCAAAGGCTTTCATATACATGGCGTCATCGGTGTGAGCCAGCAGCGGCACATTGACTGAATACCCCCTTCCGCGCCCTGCGCCGATTTCATCCTCAAAGCCGGTGCCGGGATAAAAATAGATGCCGCTCTCGTGGAGGGATATTGTCAGCACCTGATCGGTATCATAATATGCCTCCTGGACACCATCACCGTGGTGGGCATCAATATCCAGATAGAGCACCCGCCGTCCACGGGCGACGAGCCAGTTGATGGCGACGACACCATCATTAAGGTACGAAAACCCGGAAGCTTTGGCACGGTGGGCATGATGCCAGCCGCCGTTCATATTGAAGGCGACATCAACCCCCTCTTCCTCCACCAGCCTGACAGCCTCGAAAGTGGCTCCGGCACCCAGCGCGGCATACTCAAACAACCCTTTGAAAACCGGACACTCCGCATCGCCCAGCCCGTACCTGAAATCGGCCCGCGGCTCTTCGGAGTCACTGAACTCTTTCAGCCGCATAATATACGCAGGGTCATGGAACGACAGCAGCAGCTCATCAGATGCCGGCCGACAGTCACGGATCTGCATGTTCGGAAGCTCCAGCAGACCATAGGCATCCATCAGATCATATGCAAGGCGGTTACGCTGCAGCTTGAACGGGTGATCGGCGCCATAATTGAACGTGCCGAAAAGCGGGGAATATATCAGGGCGGTACGGCAGGGGCGCATCAACAAGCCTCACGGCAGAATTGGCATAAAAATGGATATTTCACACAGGGAAACCTTTCCCTTATGTAAACATGGCAGTGATGAACGGGATTGAGCAATTGGACCCAACATTTTACAACTACCTAAACTATCAGTCATTATTTTAATAAAGTGTAGGTATAACCGAAATCATCGTAACAAAAATCGTATCAGTTTGCTACGTCTATTTAGCAGTACCAGTACTATATCAATCAACGTTCTAGCGCCTCTACAGCATGTGGCAACGTGCTGGGGTCCAAGAGTGCAAAGCTTTCTGTAATCGTGGTAATGGCTTATGGTAACTGGCTTATTGGGTATTTGTCTTGCAACTTTCACAAACCGGGTGTGCCCGCTACGCCGGGCAAACAAAAAGAAAGGGGAGACCGCGGACCGGCCTCCCCCTTCTTCATTCAACTGCCCACGCTAATCTATGCACAAGAGGAACCATTTTCTGGCGATATTACAAAACCGTTACGGTGCCCTGAATTAATAAAATCGATTAGCTGCCCCTCCAAAAAAGAGGAGTTCAGACTCTTTTCTGTAAGCACCTCAATACCATTCAAACTTATTTTGTTATCATTCTCATCCGGCTCATCCAGAACCAGCCCCAAACGGGGTCCGCCTCAACCAAAACCTTCAAACACCACCCGCAGCAGTTTGCCGGGGTTCTGGACCAATATAGGCTCCAAAGCAGCCTTTGCCGCATCCGTAATTTTCATAGCGTTTACTCCTTTGCAAGTATTCATGTTTTTGAATATATCAAAAACGGCACAAGATTTCCACTGTTTTATACCGGACTATCGTTTGCGGTCGCTTGAAACAAAAAAAGGGACCGGCATAAATTGCCTTGTCCCTGTTTTTTTGGTGGAGATGAACGGGATCGAACCGTCGACCTATGCGTTGCGAACGCATCGCTCTCCCAGCTGAGCTACATCCCCATGAATTGTCAGAAAGTAATGATTAAGGTAGTTACACTGCATAACTAGGCCAGTTCTTCTGCCAGCGGCAATGTTATTGTGAAGAGAGCACCTTGTCCGGTGTTGTGAGCCTCTATCGAGCCAAAGTGGTTGAGGATGATGCGGTTCGCAATCGCGAGTCCAAGACCGGTACCATGATGTTTGGTGGTGAAAAAAGGGTTAAATATCTGCGGAAGCATGTCTTTCGGAATTCCTCCTCCGCTGTCCTCAATGGACACAATAATCGTTTTTTTGTCAAGAAATGTCTTTTCAAGGGTCAGAGCCAGTTCCCCCCCCTCAGGCATGGCATCACAGGAGTTCAGTATCAGGTTGAGAAAAACCTGTTTCAGCTGGTGCGCATCACCGGAAACCGGCCAGGGGCGAGGAACACCGGAAAGCGACATTTTGATATTACGGTCCTCAAAAGCGGTAGCGCAGCTGGCAAGACAATCCTGAATAATATCCTCCAGGTCGCAGCGGTTGAAACAGATAGTCGGTTTACGTGAAAACGCCAGGATTTCAGCCAGCATTTTCTCCAGACGACTGACTTCCGAGACGATGGTGTCAGCATAGCGGTGTTCCCGTGTCTCGGCAGGGAGTGACTTGAGCAGCCGTCCGGCGAACCCGCCGATGGTGATAAGCGGGTTTTTCAGCTCATGGGCCAGGTTTGCAGCCATCTCGCCGATAGCTGCCAAACGCTCGCCATGCAACAGGCGCTCTCGGGCATCTTTCAGGTTTAGATGGGCATCTTCGATGCGATTATACAGCATGGAATTTTCAATTGCCATGCCGGCCTGATTGGCAAACAGTTGAAGAAAGTGTAGATTGTCACTTGAAATTTCACGAGCGGAATCCGGATTATCGACAACTATCATGCCGATGGTCGATTCACGGGAGACAAGGGGAGCGGCCGCAAACGGCCCATTGCATAACGGCCGTATAAAATGGCAGACCGTGCATTGTTGGCAGAGGATATCATCAGAGTGGCAGAGAACCCGATCTGAGACAATGTGGCGTATGAGCGGGCAAGCGGTGTCGATTTCAATACGTATCAGGCGAACCTGCAGACAAAATTCAGCAGATCGCTGCCGCGAAATTATTTCATCGCTTATATCCCAGCGGCTGCCGAGGGCATCATGGCCGCCGACAACCTGCAGCCCTTCAGAAAGCTGACGGGTTACCGCCAGCATACCTTGCAGTACGTTAGATTTTTCGTTACGCAGAAAGAGAATGGCGCGTTCAAAGAGGTTGGATGATGGCGTGGTAATTGCGGTAAGAATAAGGTGCGTCAGTTTGTTAAGGCGTATGGTGGAAAGCATCGTGTTGCTTAACTGATACAGAAGCGTCAGTTCAGACAGACGATGGTCGGTTTCAGGATATTGTAGAGAATCATGAATATTCATGCCTGATCCTGCGTGCCGTCATGCTAAAATAATAGAAATTAAATCCGCAGTTCCTTTTCCTCAGCAGCCATCTTACAGTCGATACACTGCGTAGTTACGGGCCTCGCCTTCAGGCGGGCTTCCCCGATTTCTTCTCCGCAATCATCACAGATTCCAAACTCTTTAGACTCGATGCGGTCGAGGGCGTCTTTAATTTTATTGATCAGCTTACGCTCCCGATCCCTGATGCGCAGTTCAAAGTTACGATCCGATTCCTGGGTAGCGCGATCAGTCGGGTCGGGGAAATTTGACGCGTCTGAAGTCATCTCTGTTACGGTCTTGCCAGCCTCACCCAGTAAGGTTTTCATCTCTTCATTGAGTATGGCTTTAAAATAATCAAGTTTTTCCTGATCCATAGCTAACTCCCTATTTCAAATAGAACTGAAAGATTTTAGTGAGAATAGGTCAACAAGTCCAGAAAAAAATTGGGCAGCGAAATTTTGGGGTACCGCTTCATTTTACAAAACTATTACATCATTACTTGTGTTGCGTTGCTATGATGCCCTGATAAAATATTGACAGTTTCACTAGGGAGCTAAATGGTGCAGCCACTACAAATTGGAAAACATACTGTTCGTTATCCTCTTATCCAGGGCGGTATGGGTGCCCGGATATCTGCCGGCAACCTGGCCGGTCATGTGGCAAAGTGTGGCGGTGTCGGGCTGGTTGCGGCGGCTGGCATAGCCCTTAACAGCGGTCTCTATGATGGCAAGAATTTTTTCCAGGCTGAAACGGAAGCATTTAAAGCTGAATTGCGCAAGGCGTATGAAATTGCTCCTGACGGCATTATCGGCGTCAATGTCATGGTTGCACTCTCCGATTTCGTGCCGCTTGTTAAGGCGGCTATTGAAGGTGGCGCCAAGGTGATCGTCTGCGGCGCCGGCCTCCCGATGGGACTGCCGGAACTAACGGCCGACCATCCGGATGTTGCGCTGGTGCCGATTGTCTCCTCACTTCGGGCGGCCCAGCTTATCGTACGCAAATGGCAGAAAGCCTATCACCGCTTGCCTGATGCGGTGGTTGTGGAGGATCCGGATACTGCCGGCGGCCACCTGGGTGAAAAGATGGAAAATATCGGCACCGGCGAATACGACCAATACAAAACGGTACGCGAAATCAAGGCTTTTTTCCGCGATGAATGTGGTGTTGCGGTACCGGTGATTGCCGCCGGTGGAATCTGGGATCGGGCAGATCTGGAGCGTGCGCTTGCCGAAGGGGCGGACGGCGTCCAGATGGCCAGCCGTTTTGTTTGTACCGAGGAATGTGATGCCAGCGACGAGTTCAAGCAACGCTACCTCGATTGCACAAAAGAGGATATCGGCCTGCTTATGAGCCCGGCCGGACTCCCGGGGCGAGCCATCCTGAACAACATAGATAATATTCGCCAGTATGATCTTGACCACAAAACCCCCTGCCGCATGGGCTGTCTTAAAAAATGTTCCTACAAAGAGTCGGGAGAACGCTTCTGCATCGTCACCGCCCTTGATCGTGCCCAGCGCGGCGACGTTGAGACCGGCCTCGTTTTCTGCGGGACCAACGCCTGGAAAGCCGAGCGGATAACGACCGTGCAGGCCATATTTGACGAGCTTTTTGGTGATGCAGCGGATAAATAGCTACAGTTCATGGCAATTACTGCGCTGGCGGTAAAGCGGCGCTATCTGGCGGGTGTTATTTTCTGCTTGACTTGTTACGCTCATGTATCTATATTCCATAACTCTTTAAAAATCAGAAGCGGATGGAGATGCATATGTACGCAGTTATCAAAACAGGTGGAAAGCAATACAAGGTTACCGAAGGCGAATTTCTCAAGGTAGAAAAGCTTGAGGGTGAAATTGGCGACAGCATAGAATTCGCCGAAATCCTTATGGTGGGTGGAGAAAAGACTGTTGTGGGCGCACCACTCGTCGCCGGGGCTTCCGTTACGGCCAGAATTGCCGTGCAGGGTAAGGGCAAGAAGGTTCTCGTATTCAAGTCCAAGCGTCGTAAAGACTCACGCAAACTGCGCGGTCATCGTCAGTTCCTGACCGTACTTAAAATCGAAAAGATTACTGCTTAATCAAAACCGCATAAATATTTTTCCCGGGAGATACGGAAATGGCACATAAAAAAGCTGGTGGTAGTTCGAGGAACGGTAGAGACTCAGGCGGGCAGCGACTTGGTTGCAAAAAATTTGGCGGTGAAACCGTCAAGGCAGGCAATATCATTTATCGCCAGCGCGGCACTCAGATTCATCCCGGCAACAACGTCGGCTGTGGCAAGGATTACACCCTGTTCGCCCTGATTGAAGGCGTTGTAGCGTTCGAGCGTCTCGGTAAAGATCGCAAAAAGGTTTCGGTCTATCCAAACTAAATAGCCGATCCTCTACAATTTATCCAAAGGCCTGGAAGAATTTCTTCCAGGCCTTTTTTCGTTCCCTTCCTCCACAGCTCACGCATTGCAACGTGCATTAAATCTGCTGTTTCAATGGATCGCATATGCAACACAGATCATGCAGTCAGAAATAACAAAGTTCTATAATTCAACAAACCGTTTGTATAATACGTCCTTTTGGTGTAGAATTTTGCTCGGTTTAATTCTTAAATACTCCGCCAAAGGTGATTACCATGTTCAAATCGAGCCTGACCCGCAAGATCACCCTCATCATCGCTGCCACGCTATTCGTTGGCTTTGCCGGTCTTGGTATTCTCTCCATCTATCTTGAATATACCGCCACTCTCGACCTACAGAAGAAAAATGCCCGCCAATTGGCATCTAGCGTCACCCACGACATCCTTAATCAGATGACTAAGAGCGATATGAAGGATTTCGGTGGTTACGTTGCCGAAATCAAGGCCAAAGGGGGCATTGCGGGAATCCGCCTTTTTAATGCCGACGGGAAGGAATGGAAAAGTGACGCGGTCAGCGAGGAGATGCGCATGGCAATCGCTGCCGGCTCTCCCAAGGAGTTGTCTGCCAGCAAGGACGGGAAGCGTTTCCTTAATCTGGCTGTTCCTCTCGCGAATGAAGAACGCTGCCGAGGGTGCCACAGCGGTGATGCGAAGTATTTAGGCGGCGTTATTCTTACGACATCTCTTGAAGACGGATTTGCAACCGCCCTGCGACTGACACTTGTTATGTCGGCGGTAGGGGTGTTTTTCTTTTTTGTCATGCTCGGAACGTTATATGTCTTTTTCAACCGTACCGTGGTTCAGCAGATCGTAGAGCTTTACAAACAGCTGGGTGATCTGGCCGGCAGCGAAGGAGATCTGACCAAGGTTCTTCAGGTTCGTACAAGCTGCGAAATCGGCCGACTGGGGGAAGAGGTCAATAACCTGACGGGAAAGATACGCACTACTTTTTCAGAACTGTATTCACAGACCTGCCTGATCGGAACAAACGTCTGCGAATTAGCCGCCGGTACGGAGCGGACGCTGAAGATGACCCAGGACCAGAAGGATCAGGCATTCACGGTTGCCGCTTCTTCCGAGGAGATGGCGCAAACGATTCATGACGTAACCGAGAATACCCACCGTGCGGCCTCGCTTTCCAGTGCGGTCGACAGCGCCGCCAGCAGCGGCATGGCCGTTGTTGAAGAGACCTGGGACTGCATGCAGCAGATCAGTGGGAGTGTCAATAACACTCTGGTGATCATCCGTGAACTGGAGGCGGCTTCTACTCATATCGGTGAAATGGTAGTTCTGATCGAAGATATTGCCGACCAGACCAACTTGTTGGCGCTTAATGCCTCGATTGAGGCGGCCCGGGCCGGAGATGCCGGCAAAGGGTTTGCGGTGGTCGCCAGCGAGGTCAAGGGACTGGCGGAGAAAACGACCGCTTCAACCCGCGAGATCAAGAAGGTTGTCGCGAGCATCCAGAAGACCAGTCGCAGTGCGGCAGATATGATCGGCACTGAAAGCGTTCTCGTCAAGACCGGACTTGCGAAAGCTGAAGAGGCTCGTGACAGCCTGGAAAACATCAAAAAGCACGCCAACGAGTCGCGGATCATGATTGAGCAGATCGCTACCGCATCTGAAGAGCAGAACGCCACAACAAATAATATTTCCGAGATGATTCATCTGGTTTCTCACAGCGCAGAAGAAACCTATACGATGATGCAGAAAACCAGCCAGGCATTTGTAACGTTCTCCGAGATAGTTGAACAGATCTACGGTTCGGTCGGAAAGTTTTCGGTCGGCAATTACCACGATACGGTGAAGGGTTACATTCGTGAAATGGAGGCGCAGACTCTCGCGGCTATTGAGAAAGCACTCACTGATCGGAGCATCACCCTCGACAGCCTGTTTGACAGGAACTATGTACCGGTTCCCAATACTTCCCCGCAAAAGTTTACCACCCGCTTTGACGCGTTCTTCGACAAGATTATTTCTCCCTTCCAGGAGATGATCGTCAACCGTGACAACAAGGTGATGTATGCCATCTGCGTCGACAACAACGGCTATTGCCCCTGCCACAATCTTCGTTTCAGCAAACCGTTAACCGGTAATCCTGACACTGACAAAAACAACAACCGGACCAAACGTATCTTTGACGACCACACCGGTATCCGCTGCGCCCGCAACACGGAAGGGTACCTCCTGCAGACCTATCGTCGTGACACCGGAGAAATTTTAAATGACATGTCAAAACCGCTGGTTATAAACAACAGGCATTGGGGCGGTATTCGCATCGGCTATCTGGTCCCCAAATAGCAACCCATCCCTTACCTGTGACGACATATCTAACAAATGGGCTCCAGTTATGTGAACAGCTGGTGATTGAGAACGGAGTTGTATGAAGCATTTAGGCGATATACTGGTCGAGGCTGACATAATCAGCAAAAAAACGCTTGAACGGGCATTAGAACGGCAGAAGTCTGAAAAAAAACGCTTGGGGATTGTACTTGAAAAAATGGGGGTCATCACCGAGGATGAGCTGGTAGACGCGCTGTCCAAACAGTTCAATTTCAAAACCATTAAAAATTTTGTCGGACATGTCTACCCTCAAGAGCTCCTCGACATACTGCCGTCAGATTTTGCGATGAAGAAACTGGTTTTCCCACTGAAACAAAAGGATACAATGCTGGCGGTCGCAATCACCGACCCCTTTGATCTGGAAACGATGGAAATGCTGAGTCGTATTACCGGGCTGCAGGTAGTCCCTGTGCTTGCCACCCGCAAAGAAATTTTGGACGCGATTTCTGTCCATTATCTGAAAAGCAGTGCTGGGGGGGGAGAAGCAATCCTGGTGGCGGAGGACTCGGCGCCGATTGCAGCGCTCATCCAAGCGGCACTTGTGAAGGCAGGGTATACGGTACTGCTGGCCGGGGATGGCCTGGAAGCGTTGAAGATCGCCCTGGCGGAGCGACCGAAACTTATTATTACCGATTCGGTGATGCCGCGTATGGATGGGTACGGTTTACTGCGAGCCATCAAAGCCAACCCGATGACCTCCGAAATTCCTGTAATCATGCTGACCTCCAAAGCATCAACTGAAGACGAGGAAAAAGCTCTGGAGTTCGGGTTCAGCGATTTTATCCCCAAGCCGGTCCAGCCGGTGCGGGTCGTTTCCCGCGTCAGACACATCCTTGATATGACGAAGAAATACCGCCGCTAGATCTGTGCATACACCAACCAACAATCACCATCGATGTGAATAGTTCCCCCGCCCTTTGCGCCCATTCCTGAACTCCCAGGGGGGTTGCGGATTAGACTCCCGCCAGATCCCGGCACGACGTGAACGGGCCTGATCTTCAGCTCCGATATACTCTGACGCATATGCCCCTTGTAGATACCGGCGGTACGCCCACGCCAACCCCTCGGACACCATCTCGCGATTGATGTCTCTCCCTTCATAGCGAATAATCGCCACAGCCCGTTTGTACTGATCGATGTCAACAATTTCAGCCGTCACACGCCGTCCTATGATTTTGTACATCAGCGTTCGCCTGGCTATGTTTCCGTACGGCTGCCCCGGCGTGTCCGGCTTCTTCGTCTCCGGGGCATCAATCCCGTACAGCCTCACCTTAAGGCGGCTCTCCTCACGGGTTGTCAACAGCACGGTATCACCATCATAGACCGCACGCACCATTCCTTCTATGGTCCTTCCGGCGTATGCGGTGCCCGACAGGAGCAGGATCTGCAGCAGCACGACGATATATGTTCTCATTTAGATCAGCTCCGCGGCATAATTGAATTCTGTTGTACCGGAAAGTTCCCGTCCTGACTTGAAGGCAGCGATAATTTCACCCCACCGTTCGCGTGGCTCTTCACTCAAGTCGATCACAAACGAGCCGCACCCCTGTTGCCGTAATTCACCATGCCGGGCAGTCAAGGAAAATTGCAGCGCAGAACTGATCGTCTGCAGGCCGTCGTGGCTGGTGACACGGTAGGTTTCTCCACGGTCTGAACGGAGGGGAGTATTGGCATGCACGTCTTTGATGCGGATCTTGGTGGTCATAACCGGCAACGGAGAATACACCAACATCCGTTGTTCAATAGCAACTCCGGACGCAAGCAACTCGGCAAGATTGCCGCTGTCATCTTCCAGATAGAGGGTTGCCGCTTCGGCGCCAAGTTCTTGCCAAGCGGCCAGCGCCTGGCTGTTGAGAGAGAAACAGCGGTGCCACGTCGAGATATGCAGCCCTTCCAGTCCACGAAAGAGTTCAAAGTGGGACAGATTGGCCGCCTCGAAACGGCGGAAGCCTGACCGGTAGAGCGCCTGGATCGTGTCGCGATAGAGCGCAATATCACGGTCAAAAAGAATGAACGGGAGCTGCCAGATAATGCGCTCTTCCGACCCGCGCATGCGCGGAACCACTGTTGATATCTGGTGAATGGCCGCTTTTGAGAGCGGCAGCAGTGTTGCATCAGCTCCGTTTTGGAGCGGGAACCGCCACTCTTTCGGGTCCTCCATGACGACGGTCAATGTCTCGTGTGATACGGTCCGACGCTTGGCTGTCCGCACCACATCTAACTCACGCAGTGCGCTCCTGCGGGCAGATGCAATCTGTTCACGAAAAACAGCCGTGGATGCTTCACGCAACTGACCGTAAAAACGGCGGCGCAGATCCTTAAACAGGGCTGACGGAATCAGTACGGCCGGAAAGTCAGGCGCTTCCAGCGAATCAAGCCTGAAGGGTGTATCACCACACTTCGAGAACTGTCCGGACAGTACCGCCTGCATGTCACCACTACGGGCCGGCTCCAGTGGACCAATCGGGAAACTGAACTGGTGGGGATATCCCTCCACGGTGGCAGCAACCGTAAGCTGTTCATCCTTTAAGGAAACAACCAGCCGACAGGGGAGCTTGCCCCCCTGCCCCCCACCGTCAAGGCGGCGCTGACAAGCGCTGTCACTAAGGGTATAGGCCTCTCTCGATGAAACCTTATAGATCGAGTCTCCGACTGAGAAGCCAAACGGCGTCTCAACCTCCACCAGGCTACCTGCTGGAGCTTCCATAACCTTTTTCCGGTTGAGAACCATCTCGCGCAGCGTCCAGGCCTGGCCGGCCATGTCACTTTTGGGCTGTGCCCGGAGACGATCCCCGACATGCAGAGCATCTCTGGTTTCAAAGACCAGGCTCTTCCCTTTGATACTTTTGATCTGACCGATAAAACGCCCGGTTCCCCCCTTCTGCCAGGGATTGGCAATATCGTCCGGTTGCTGTGATGCCAGAAATCCTTTGGTCGGAGTCCGGCCGAAGGAATATTTAAGTATCCCCTTGGCAATCGCAAGCGCTTCTTTGTGCGAACTCTCCGGTGCATCCAGCACGGTGCGGTAGGCTTCAACCACAGAGGCGACGTACTCGGCCGATTTCATCCGCCCTTCGATCTTGAGCGATGAAACCCCGGCCTTGACCAGATCCGGAATAAGGTCAATAGCAGACAGATCGCTGGTGGAAAAGTAATGCCCCTCCTTGCCACGGTGGTTATACAGTCGGCGGCAAGGCTGAGCGCAACGGCCACGATTGCCACTGTGGCCACCGAGCAGCGAAGAGAAGAAACATTGGCCGGAGATGGAGAAACAGAGTGCGCCATGCACGAAACATTCAATCTCGACCGGGGTGGAAGCGGCAATGGCAGCGATTTCATCAACCGCCAGCTCCCGCGCCAGCACCGCCCGCTGGAAACCGAGCTCCTCCAGCATCTTGACACCCGGAGTGTTGTGGATCGTCATCTGGGTTGAGGCGTGCAGTGGGATGGAGGGGAAGTGATTCCTGATCATCCGCGCCACCGCCAGATCCTGCAGGATCACGCCATCAACCCGCATCCCCGCCAGAGCAGCCAGGGTATCCACCAGCTGCGGCAGTTCCTTTTCCTTCACCAGAGTATTGAGGGTGACGTAAATTCGGCGGTTTTGGCCGTGAGCATAGGCCAGCATCCGCTCCATCTGGGAAAGAGTAAAATTTTTGGCGCGGGCGCGGGCAGAGAACTCCTGCAGGCCCGCATAAACGGCGTCGGCGCCTTTTTCGATTGCAGCAAAGAAGGATTCCAGTGAGCCGGCCGGAGCGAGGAGTTCGGGTTTTGTCGTTGATGATTTCATAGGTGTAATCTACCACAAAGACGCAGAGTGGCAGAGAAAAATCGAACGGGTGGGAGAAAATCGGCAGGCAATTGAGCGGTCAGACCAAGAACGCCCCGGAGAGGGGCGTCCTTGGTAATACGTTGTGTCTCTATCCTGTGGTGACGGTTATTTTTCCAGCAAAATCCGCAGCATCCGGCGGAGCGGTTCCGCCGCTCCCCAGAGGAGCTGATCGCCGCAGGTAAAGGCCGACAGGTACTCCGGCCCCATCTTCATCTTGCGAACACGGCCGACCGGAACCGTCAGGGTTCCCGAAACGGCTGCCGGGGTAAGCCCTGCAAGAGAATCTGCCTTGGTATTGGGGATCAATTTGACCCACTGATTATCGTTTTTGATCAGATTCTCAATCTCGGCGATCGGCAGATTCTTGTTCAACTTGATAGTCAGCGCCTGGCTGTGGCAGCGCATGGCGCCAACACGCACGCAGAGTCCATCCACCGGGATCGGGGTTGTCGTACCGAGAATCTTGTTGGTTTCCTGAAAACCTTTCAGCTCTTCGCGACTCTGGCCATCTTCAACCTCCCGGTCGATCCAGGGGAGCACACTGCCGGCCAATGGAAAACCAAACTCTTTGGTCGGCATTGAGCCATCCCGCAGGGAAGCGGTGACCTTCCGGTCTATTTCAAGAATGGCCGAACCCGGATTTTTCAACTCTTCAGCGACGACACCGTTCAGAACGCCCATCTGCGCCAGCAGTTCACGCATATTGGGAGCACCGGCGCCGCTTGCCGCCTGATAGGTCATGGAGCTGATCCATTCCACCACTCCGGCACGGAACAGGCCGCCCAGAGCCATCAACATCAGGCTGACGGTGCAGTTACCGCCGATGAAATCCTTCTCTTCCTTGGCCAGCGCCGCATCAATCACACTCCGGTTGACCGGATCAAGGATAATGACGGCGTTCGGTTCCATGCGCAGAGTGCTGGCGGCATCGATCCAGTAGCCGTTCCACCCCTGCTTGCGCAGTTCAGGGTGAACCGCCTTGGTGTAATCGCCCCCTTGACAGGTGATGATCACATCCAGTTTTTTAAGCTCGGCGATGTCCGAGGCGTCCTTCAAGGTACCCGCGTTCATCGGAGCCGGCTGTCCGGCCTGGGAGGTAGTAAAAAATACCGGCTCAAAACCCAGAGCAAAGTCGTTTTCTTCCTGCATTCGCTGCATAAGAACCGAACCAACCATACCGCGCCATCCGACGATTCCTACTTTCATAGTTGTTTTCCTTTTCTCGTAAGTTTGGAGGTTAACCCTACAGATTTGCAATTATTGCCGCACCCATTTCCTTTGTGTTCACCAGCTTCTCGCCATCTTTACTCTGGTAGATGTCGGCGGTGCGGTATCCCTGATCGAGCACCTTTTCTACTGCTTTGTCGATGGCATCGGCGGCATCCAGCATTCCGAAAGAAAACTTGAGCATCATCGCAGCCGAGAGAATCTGGGCGATCGGATTGGCAATACCCTGACCGGCGATGTCGGGAGCCGAACCGCCGGATGGCTCGTACATGCCGAAGGTCCCCTCTGCCAGCGAGGCTGACGGGAGCATCCCGAGCGAACCGGTCAACATGGCGGCTTCATCGGAAAGGATGTCACCGAACATGTTCTCTGCCAGAATCACGTCAAACTGCTTGGGCCATTTCACCAGTTGCATGGCAGCGTTGTCAACGTACATATGGGTCAGCTCAACATCAGGATATTCGCGTGCGATACCGATAACAATTTCGCGCCAGAGCACGGAAGAGGAGAGCACATTCGCTTTGTCGATGGAGCAGACCTTTTTACCGCGCTTGCGGGCAGCCTGAAAAGCGACGTGCGTGATGCGCTCAATCTCCGGTACGGAGTAACGCAGGGTATCAACGCCGACCCGCTCGCGCCCAACCCCTTCGATACCTTTCGGCTGGGAAAAATAGATGCCGCCCGTCAGCTCACGGATGACCAGGATGTTGAAACCGCCGCCGATAACCTCTTCCTTGAGCGATGATGCGCCGGTCAAAGACGGAAAGATAATGGCGGGGCGAAGGTTTGCATACAGGCCGAATATCTTGCGGAGCGGCAGCAGGGCCCCACGTTCGGGCTGCTCGTCGGGCGGCAGAGTCTCCCACTTCGGGCCACCAACCGAACCGAAGAGAATGGCGTCGGAGGCCTTGCAGATATCAACCGTACTCTGCGGAAGCGCCTTGCCTTCGTTGTCGATACCGGCTCCTCCAACATTGGCAGGTGTACGGGTAAAGGTCACATCGAATTTTTTCTCGACCGCATCAAGAACATTACGCGCTTCGGCCATAACCTCAGGACCGATTCCATCGCCTGCCAGAACCGCTATTTTATACGTTTTTGCCATAATTCCCCCAATAAGTTCACATCAGATCCATAATCTTTTGATAATAATTTTCACCGCACTGTTTTGTCAAACGAAAAGCACAGGTGACACTGTTCTTGTTCAGCATAACTGTTGATTAACGCAGTTCCATCCAGTACAATAGCCACATTTCTGGTGAAGGGGTTCTTTGTGAGCAATCTGCTATTAATCACTGATGTGGCACGCCTGCGAAAGATTTTCGGCAGGTTGAGCGAAGACAAAAACATTCGCCTCCGGGTTGTGAACAACCTTGAAAAGGGTGGCGAAGAGATCACCATCGAAAAACCGGATGTGGTATTTGTCCAGACTCATCTGTCCGGGCTCTCGGCCGACATTTTGATCATGCACCTGAAAAAACAGTTGGGGCGCAAGCGATCACGCTTCGTACTGCTCGCTTCTCCGGGCCAGACAAATGATGCCATCTTGAAACCATTCCAGGGATGGCTCGATACTTCGGCGGAAGATAGTCAGCTCCTTTCCGCACTGCACCATCTTCTGAGCACACTTCTGAGCAAGCCGGGGAAGAGTGTGGTGTCTATGTCTCCGGAGCCGGCGGCATCAACAGACTTCACTCCTCAACCGGTATGCACACCTGAATTTACCACCCTTATCGCGCCCACCCCGACATCTGAGAAATCTCCACCGCAACAGGTAAACAGTGAGCTGCAGCTTCCGGTTGCCACCGCCGGCACCCCCGAACCCTCTTTGGAGGAGCAGGGCATGACGTACGCTCCCCGGCAACGTCTTTCTGTCTATTCCGAATTCACCAGTTCCTTCGATACTGCGGTCAACAACACAGCTGAACCCGCAACACTTGAACAGGCGACTCCATTTCTGGCTCATGACTGGAATGCCGAGAACATAGATACCGTTGAGACCAAACCGGCTCGTTCAAAAAGGGGTACATTTGTGCTCTGGTTGGCACCGGTGGTCATCGCTGTCGTTGCCATCACGTACCTGCAGCAGCGTGAACCGTCTCCCAAACCGGAACCGACGACAGCGAAATCAGCTCCACTGACGACCTCTCCGAACGCCCCACTGACTGGGCCAGCCAAACTGCCGGTTGCGGCACCTGTTGCCCCCCCGGCAGCGGCACAGGACCAGGAGCGGATGAGCGACAAGGCCGTGCTGAGTTCCATCGCCGAGAACCGCGGCTCGAAAAGCCCGCCCCCTGTGGCATCTTCCGGAGCACGGCCGACAACCCTGCCGGCCTTTATTCCGCGCGCTGGCTTTGACAAACAGTTCAGCGCCACCAACCCGGGTTGGGAACGATACAAAGGGCAGGTCACCGAATTCAAG
>Ga0209430_1001205_pt1 | contig 20144 bp, 20 predicted proteins | sample BarGraIncub1133A_FD_184504 | JGI IMG/M metagenome (GOLD analysis project Ga0209430, IMG submission 184504) | Arctic peat soil microbial communities from Barrow, Alaska - Barrow Graham LP Incubations 11-33A (SPAdes) (version 2) | ecosystem: Environmental > Terrestrial > Soil > Wetlands > Peat... | reverse complement strand
GAGGTCGGTGAGGAAGTTCCGACCTCTCAAGTACCTGAGCCCGGGCAGTGTACCGATGTCCACGAGGACCTCCTGTTCCAGCCGCCATGAGCGGCTGACCGCTATGTCATGCGGAGCCGCTTCGGCCCAGCACTGTTGCCGTGTGATGAGACGACCGCCTAGCAGGCGTCGCCGACGGAGATGCTGGTTCCGGCCTCGCCGGCGACGATCAGCTCGATGTCCTCCAGGCTGCCGATCGCGGCGCGGTTGCCGGTGCTCCTCGCGAAGCGGCAGGCCGCGTCCACCTTCGGGCCCATGGAGCCGGCCGCGAACTCATGGCGGTCGAGCTCATCGGGCGTGACCGAACGCAGCAGCGCCTGCTGCGGCGTGCCCCAATCGGTGCAGACGCCGGGCGCGTCGGTGGCCATGATGAAGATGTCCGCGCCGAGCTGGCTGGCGAGCAGCCCTGAGGCCAGGTCCTTGTCGATCACGGACTCGGAGCCGACCAGGGTGCGCGTCCCGTCAGGCAGGTAGGCGGTCGGGATGCCGCCGCCCCCGGTGCAGATGACGACTGCGCCCTTCTCGACGAGCCACTTGATGGGGTCGAGCTCGAAGATCTGCTTCGGCTCGGGAGAGGCGACCACGCGCCGCCACAGCTCCCCGTCCATCTTGAAGGCCCAGCCCTTCTCGGCCTTGAGACGATCAGCCTGGTCCTTGGGGTACTGCGGCCCGACGAACTTGGTGGGGTTGTCGAAGGCCGGGTCCTTGGGATCGACCTCGGTCATGGTGAGGATCGTGGCGATCGGCTTCTCGAAGGGCAGCAGATTGCCGAGCTCCTGCTCGATCATGTAGGCGATCATGCCCTGCGTCTGGGCGCCGAGCACGTCGAGCGGGTACGGCTCGACCTCGGTGTAGGCGGCCGCCTGAAGCGCCAGAAGGCCCACCTGCGGGCCGTTTCCGTGAGCGAGCACGAGGTTGTACTTCTCGGCGATCGGAGCGAGGGCCTTCGCCGCGATGCGCACGTTGCTGCGCTGCGCCTCGGCGGTCATCGGTTCGGAGCGCTTGAGCAGGGCGTTTCCGCCAAGGGCGACAACGATCGTCTTCTTGTGCATCCCACATCACCTTCGGGTCTGTTCTCAGCCGCATCGTCCGCGCCGAACCTCGGATAATTTCTTTGTCCGTTCGGTCAAACAAACCGTAGGCGCTATAGTGACAGGTGTCAACACTCGAGCGGACGAGAGGCGATCTCATGACCGGCGCCACGCCGAAACGAGGACCGGGGCGGCCGCGCAGCCGCGAGAGGCTGCTGCAGCTCCGCGTCCAGGACCCGCTCGCCTCGCTCCCCCCCACCGCGACCAGACTGCTGGACGGCGCGCGCCGCATCCTGATGCGAGATGGCTACTCCGCGCTCACGCTCTCGGCCATCGCCGCGGAGGCCGGCGAGTCCAAGGCGAGCATCGGCTATCACTTCGGCAACAAGGACGGTCTCATCGTCGCCCTCGTCGACTCGCTCGTTCACGAAGCGAACCGTGGCCTCATCACCGAGACGCACCGCTACCCCATGGGGGAGCAGCGCCTGCGCGTGCTGATGGACGGCGAGCGCCAGATCATCGAGGACACCAGCAGCTTCGTCACGCTGCTCGAGATACTCCCGTACGCCATGCGACAGGAGTCCCTACGGCAGCGGATCGCCGAGCTCTACGTCGGCTACCGGGGAACCGTGCTCAGCGTGCTCGATGCGCAGGACGACCCCCATCGGGTGTCGCTGGCCTCGTTTGCGACGCTGACGATCGCTGTGGTCGACGGTCTGTCGATCCAGCACGGGCTGGACCCCGAGCACGTCGACGTGGAAGCAGCGACGATGCTGTGGCTGCAGATGGCGCGCTGCCTCTTGGGCGAGATCGGCCTCGTCGACGTCGGCTAGAAGACGCCTACCGCACGACCGCTCGCAGTATGGGAGCGAGCCCGAAGAAGAGCGGTGCCACGCCCGCGACCACGATCGCCACCGCGATGCCGACCGTCATTGCGCTCGCAGCGCCTCCGGCCCGGGCCGGCGCGCTCTCCTGCTCGGGCTCGTCGATGTACGCGGAGCGGATGACCGCCCCGTAGTAGCCGAACGAGACGACCGAGCCCAGGACACCGGCGATAGCGAGCCACAGGTATCCGCCGACCGACGCGCCCGCGAACACCAGGAACTTGCCCCAGAAGCCGGCGGTCAGCGGGATGCCGGTGAGCGAGAACATGATCGCGGCGAGCGAGAGCGCGAGTGCCGGCTGGCGACGCGAGAGGCCGGCGAGCCCCTTGATGCCGCCGTCCCACCCGGGGTCGGTACGGTGCAGCGCTTCCACCAACACGAAGGAGCCCGCTGCGGTCAGGCCGTAGAGGACCGCGAAGATGAGCACGCTCGTCGACCGTGTCCCGAGCGGCACGCCGACCAGCGCATAGCCGACCTGCGCGATGCCCGAGTACGCGAGCAGCCGGGCGAGCGATCGCTGCCGCAGCGCGGCGAGGTTGCCGAACACGATCGAGCACACGGCGAGGACCGCCACGACGCGCACGACGCGCTCCCCTGCCGAGCCCGTGACGGCGAGCGCGAGCCACACAGCGGCGGCGAGCGGCCCGACCTTCCCGGCCGACGCCAGCACTGCGGAGGCCGCCGGAGGAGCGGTCTCGTAGGCGTCGGGCATCCAGCTGTGGAACGGGAAGGCGCCCAGCTTGAACGCGATGGCGGCGAGCACGAGCACGAAACCGACGGCCATCGGGCCGTCGAGCGAGCCCGCGGCGACTCCGGCGATCGCATCGTAGTTGAGGGAGCCACCCGTGCGGCCGATCAGCGCGGCGGTGCCGAGGACGAAGACCACGGTCGCGACCGAGCCCTGGACGAACCACTTCATGGCGGCCTCGCGTGCGCGGTCGGTCCCGCCGAGCGCGACCAGCCCGTAGCCGCACAGCGCCAAGGCCTCGATCGCCAGGAAGAGCACGCCGATGTCCGAGGCGGCGGCGGCCAGCGCCGATGCGGAGGCTGCGAGCGTCGCCAGCGCGGTCACGCGCGAACCGGTCCGATCGACCGAGAGCGAGCCCGCGCAGCCCGCGAGCGCCAGCGCCCCGAGCGCGAGGCACACCGCAGGTGCCAGAGAGACGACCCCGCCCGAGCGCACGCTCGTTCCCGCCAAACCCGTGGCGACGATCGACCAGGACGCCACCCCCGCGCCGACGACGAGCAGGGAGATGGCGGCGATCACGGCGGCGAGCCGGTGGTCCCACGCATCGAAGAGCATGGCGAGCACGGCTCCGGCAACACCGAAGGCGGCGGGTGCGAACGGAAGGAACGTCTCCATCGCTACCCCCTCCCCAGCGTCGCCGCGAGTGCGCGCATGACGGGAGCGGCGACGCCGCCCACGAACGACGGCCAGACGCCGACCGCGACGATCCCGACGACGAGCGGCAGCGCCGCCGCGAGGTCGATCGCATCGAGGTCGTGCAGGCGCGCCCATTCGGGCAGCGCCGGCCCCTGCGCCACGTGACGGATGGCGCGCAGGCCGTAGGCGCCCGCGACCACGACGCCGAGTGCGACGAACGCCATCCACCAGCCCCAGGCGGTGAAGCCCTCCAGCATGGTGAGGAGCTCGCCCGGGAAGCCGGCGAGGCCGGGCAGGCCGAGGCCGGCCAGCGAAGCGAAGATGAAGATCGTGCTCCACAGCGGGAGGGTCGCCATCAGTCCGCCGAGCCTCGCGAGCGAGCGTGTGTGCGTACGGTCGTAGAGCTGCCCGACGACAAGGAACAGCAGCGCGCTGATGAGCCCGTGGGCGATCATCACGAGCACCGCCGCCTGAAGCGCGAGCGGCGTCCCGACCGATATGGCGAGCACCACGAATCCCATGTGGGCGACGGACGAGTACGCCACGAGCCGCTTGAGGTCGGTCTGAGCGAGCGCCAGCACGGCGCCGTAGACGATGCCGATGATGCCGAGGACCGCGAAGATCGGCGCCGCGACGCGGGCGGCCTCGGGCGACAGAGGCAGCGCCAGACGCAGCAACCCGTAGCCGCCCATCTTGAGCAGCACACCGGCGAGCATGATCGACCCCGCCGTCGGCGCCTCGACGTGCGCGTCGGGGAGCCATGTGTGCAGCGGGAAGACCGGCACCTTGACGGCAAACCCGGCCACGAGCAGCCAGAAGACGAGCGTGCGGATCCCGGGGTCGAGCATGCCGGCGCTGAGCGCGGAGATCCTCAGCTCACCGGTGGAGAACGCGACGATCATCAGGCCGACGAGCATCAGCGCGCTGCCCGCGAACGTGTAGATGAAGAACTTCATCGCCGCGTGACGACGGCCCGAGTGCCCCCAGCCGCCGATCAGGAAGAACATCGGGATGAGCACGGCCTCCCATGCTGCGTAGAAGAGCACCAGGTGGTCGGCCATGAACACGAGCGTCACGGCGGCCTGCAGCGTCAGGAGCAGCGCGAAGTGTGCGCCCGGACGGTCCCCCACGCGCCAGCTGGCGAGCACCGCCACGACACCGAGCAGCGACGTGAGCGCCACGAGCGGGAGCGCGAGGCCGTCGAGGCGCAGCAGCCAGAAGCTGTCGGGCATGCCGGTCAGGCCGCCCGTGAGCGCGGCGTGGCTCGCACCCGTCATCGCGACGGCCACGGTAGCGGTCAGCGCGAGCTGCGCGAGCGAGACCGCGAGCGCCACGACCCGCGCCGAACCGGGGTTCCGCGCGCCGGCGGCCCACGCGACGAGCGCGCCGGCCAGAGGCAGGAGTGCAAGGAGTGTGAGGATCATCGGTTCATCTCACCAGCCAGACGACAGCCGCGACGAGCAGGACGACACCGGTGACCATCAGTGACGAGTACCACTGGCCGTCCCCGTTCTGGATGTCGGTCATCAGCGCTCCCAGTCGGGATGTCAGCGACGCCACGCCCTCGGCGAGTCCGTCGATCAGGAGGCGGTCGCCCATCGCGTCGGTGAAGCGGGCTGCGGCGGTGAAGGGTGCCACGACGAAACGCATGACCGCTCCGTCGACGCCCCAACCGCTGTGCGCGGCGCGCGAGAACGCGAGCCACACGGGTCGTGACGCGGTAGCACCGGTGGGAGCACCCGCCGTGATCCACCCGATGACGCCGCCGACCGCCGCGAAGCCGAGTGCGAGAGCGGCGACGACCAAGGAGAGCGACTCCGGTTCGGCGCCGAGCACAGTGGAGATGCCGGCTGCGGCCGCGCCGAGTCCCAGAGCGGCGACCGCCAGCACAACGAGCGGACCCGTCATGGTGAGCGGCGACTCGTGAGCGTGGGTCTCGCCGCGCTCGGCGCCGAAGAACGCGAGACGCGTGGTGCGGGCCGCGTAGCAGGCGGTCAGCGCGCCCCCGAGCAGCAGAGCGACCCCCGCCCACGGCGCGGTGTGCAGCACCGTGGTGACGATCGCGTCCTTGGAGAAGAAGCCGGCGGCCGGGAAGACGCCCGCGAGCGATACCGCCCCGGCGATCCAGACCGCCGCGGTGACCGGCATGCGCTTGCGCAACCCGCCCATGAGCGCGAGCTCCTGCGTGCCGCTGCCGTGGATCACGGAGCCGGCGGCGAGGAACAGCAGCGCCTTGAACGCCGCGTGCGTCACCAGGTGGAACATGGCGACCTGCCAGGCGCCGACGCCGAGTGCCGCGAACATGAAGCCGAGCTGGCTGATCGTCGAGTAAGCGAGGACCTTCTTGATGTCGGTCTGGCCAAGCGCCGCGCCGGCGGCGCCGAGCGCGGTGATCACGCCGAGCACAAGTGCAACCTCGCGGGCGGCCGGGGCAGCGGCGAACAGTGGCCACACGCGCGCGACAAGGAAGACGCCCGAGGCGACCATCGTCGCCGCGTGGATGAGCGCCGAGACCGGCGTCGGGCCCTCCATGGCATCGGGTAGCCAGATGTGGAGCGGGAACTGCGCGGACTTGCCCACGGCACCGGCGAGCAGCAGCAGCGCCGCCGCAGCCGCGACGCCGGGCGCGAGCGCCGGGACCTTGGCGAAGACGGCGGAGAGCTCGAGTGTGCCGGTCGCGTTCCACAGGACCGCCATGCCGAGCAGCATCGCGGCATCACCGATGCGGGTGACGAGGAACGCCTTGCGTGCCGCCTCCGCCGCCTGCGGCCGGTCGTACCAGAACCCGATGAGCAGGAACGAGCACGTGCCGACCAGTTCCCACCCGACGAACAGCGTGATGAGGTCCGCTGCCATCACGAGGACCGCCATCGCGGCAGTGAAGAGGCTCAGCAACGCGTAGTAGCGGACGAAGCCCTTCTCACCGTGCATGTAGCCGATCGAGTAGACCATCACGCACGCGGCCACCGTACCGACGACGAGCAGCATCAGCGCGGCGAGCGGATCGGCGTCATAGCCGACGCGAAGCGCGGACGTCCCGGCGCGCAGCCAGGTGACCGACCCGGAGGCCCCGCCGCCGAGTGACGCGACGCCCACGGCCAGCATCGTCAACGGACCGGCGAGTGCGATCCACGCCGAGGCGCGACCCCACACGCGCACGCCCGCGGCCAACAGCCCGGCGAGGGCGAGCGGCACGAGGACCGCGACGTAGGGAGCCTGCGCAAGCGCGTTCACCCGCGCACCTCCGTGATCTCATCGATCTTCGTGCGTCCGCGCCGCACGAGTGCGACCAACAGCGCGATGCCGATGGCCGCCTCGGCGGCGCCCACGGCGAGGACGATGAGCGCGTAGCCCTGCCCGGCCGGAGCGGCGTGGCCCGCGGCGGCGTACGCGACGAGAAGCAACGATGAGCCGCCAAGCATCACCTCGACCGAAGCGAGGATGGCGACGAGGTCACGTCGGGTCAGCACGCCGTAGAGGCCGATCGCGACGAGCAAGCAGGAGAGCACGAGCGTCGTCACTCGTCACCGCCTCCTATGGAGAGCACGATGGCCAGAACGATCCCGAGGATGACGACGACGCCGATCCCGATCATGGTCACCGGTCCTCGCCTCCCCCGACGATGGCGAGCGCGGCGGCGAGCGCCACGAGCAGCAGCACGCCGACGATCTCGAAGTGGGGCAGCCAGGGACCGAGCAACGCCGCGGCGGTCCGCTCGACGCTCACGCCCGACACGGGCAGCGACGCCGGCGGAGAGGGACGCAGCGCCATCACGAGAACGAAAGCGAGCCCGGCGCTGACGGTCGCGGCGGCGGGGTCGAACCTGCGCGCGATCGCGCGCCCCTCGGCATCGCGCCCCATGACGGTGATCGCGAGTAAGAACAACACGAGCACGCCGCCGACGTAGACGAAGATCTCGGCGACTGCCAGCAGCCCGAAGCCGAAGTAGGCGTACAGCCCCGCGATCCCGAGCAGGAAGACTCCGAGCGCAAGGATCAGCCGCGTCATCTCGCGGACCGTGATCACGGCCACGGCGCCCGCGAGCGTGAGCGCGGCGAGCAGCCACCATACGATCGTCGTGGTCATCTTGGCGCGCCTCCCTCGATCGGATCGCACGGGTGGGACTCGATACCGTCGCGCCCGGTCGCGCGGGTGGTGGCCCCGTCGCGCTGCATCTCTCCGACGTCGAAGAGCGCCAGTTCACGGTGGTAGAAGCTCAACTCGTACTGGCCGGTGTGCGTCAGCGCGCCGGTCGGGCACTGCTCGGCGCACAGGCCGCAGAAACAGCACTTCGTCAGGTCGAGGTCGTATCTCGTGACGCAGCGGGCGCCGGGGGTGTCGACGCGCTCGACCGTGATGGCGTAGTCGGGACAGGTGCGGGCACAGAACGTACAGCCCACGCACACCTCCGAAGCGCAGCGCAGGCACCGCGCCGCTTCGTGCTGCGAGTCGGCCACGGTCATGCCGGACTCGACCGGCCGGAAGTCCTTCACACGCTCGACGGGCGGCTCCATGGTCATCGGGGCGCGCCACCGCTCGGGCTCGACGCCCTCGAGCGAGGCAGGCGCGTGCTTCTCGAAGACCGGGACGGGGCGCGGCGTGCGGTCGGCCGCGATGTCCTTTCCCTGGAGGAAGCGGTGGATCGAGTCTGCGGCCTCATGCCCTGTCGCGATCGACCCGATGGCGGAACCGGGCCCCGTCACGACCTCGCCGCACGCGAACACTCCGCGGCTCTTGGTGGTGAAGAGCGTGCCGTCGACGAGCAGGTTCCCACGCTCGTTGAGGGCCACATCCGTGCCCGCCACGACCGGCTCGAGCACGCTGGCCTGACCGATGGCGAACACCACGACATCGCACTCGAGCAAGTGGGTGTTCTCCCCCATCTGAGGTGAGAAGCGTCCTGTCTCGTCGAACACGGACAGGCACTCCCGCACGCGAAGTCCGACGACATGCCCGTTCTCGACCTCGACACTCTCAGGGCCGACCGAGCAGGTGGCGATGATCCCCTCGTCAAGCGCTTCCTCGACCTCCCAAGGATGCGCCGGGACCTCATCCATCGACTCGAGCGACGCCAGACGCACCTCGGTCGCGCCCACGCGCAGCGCGCAGCGGGCCACGTCGACGGCCACATTGCCGCCGCCGATCACGAGAACGCGCTTCCCACGCACGCCCGCCTCGTTCTCCCAGTTGGCGGAACGCAGGAACTCGAGCGCCCCACGCACGCCCTTCGCGTCAGCGCCCGGGATCGGCAGGATGCGGCTCGTCTGAAGCCCGGCGGCTATGAGGACGGCATCGAAGTCACACCGCAGGTCGGCGAGCTTGACGTCGCTGCCGACCTCGACCCCGCACTTGAGCTGCATCCCCATCGTCACGAGATCGTCGATCTCGGAGTGGAGCACCTCGCGGGGAAGGCGGTACGCCGGCACACCCGAATACAGGGCGCCGCCGGGCTTGTCGTACTTCTCGTAGACCGTCACGGCGTAACCGAGCCGCATGAGGTCGAGTGCGGCCGCCAGCCCCGATGGACCCGACCCGATGATGGCGACGATCTTCTTCTGCGTGACCGGCAGCGGCTTCACCCGCTCCGCACGCTGGGAGGCGTACGCCTCGTAGGAGAAGCGATGCAGCGGCCGGATCGCGATCGGAGCGTCGTAGCGCGCCCGCGTGCACGCGCCCTCACAGGGATGGTGGCAGATGCGCCCGAGCACACCGGGCATGATGTTGCGCTCGCGCACCAGCTCGTAGGCCTCGGCGACCTTCCCGTCGGCGATCAGGTAGTTCTGACCGCGCGCGTCGACGTTCGCCGGGCACGTCCCCATGCACGGCGACAGGTGTCCGCTGTCGAGCAACGATGCGATGAGCTCGTTGTGGTGCGGTGGCTGGGCGCTCACGAGCGCCACGTCGTCACGGCCAAGGACCCCGCGAAGGCGCAGCGCACCACGCCATCTCGGCGACATGGTGAGCTTCTCGAACGGGTAGCGCACGGTTCCCGGCTTCTCGGCGGAGCGCCGGGCGGTGAGGCCGAGGCCGATGGCGATCGAACGCCATCCGGCCAGGAACGCGGCGAACCCGCTGCGGGGCGGCTCGCTCACGTAGATCAGGCCCGGATCGCGGTCCGCGCGCTCTACTTCAGCCATGCGACAGCCACCGCCCCCGCCACGAGGAGCTGGACGAGCGCCATAGGCGTCAGGACCTTCCAGGCCAGCTGCATCAGCTGGTCCTGGCGGAATCGCGGGAACGTCCACTTCGCCCACATGATCACCGTGACGATGCCTATCGCCTTGGCGAGCAGCACGGCCGCGCCGAGCAACCCTGGAAGGCCGTTGGTGCCACCGAGGAACACCGCGGCACCGAACAGCGAAGCAGCGAGCATGGCGCCGTACTCGGCCATCATGAAGATGGCCCAGCGGATGCCGGTGTAGTCGGTGAAGTAGCCGCCCACGAGCTCTGACTCGGCCTCGGGCAGGTCGAACGGCCCGCGGTTCATCTCAGCGATCGACGAGATCAGGTAGATGACGAAGGCCACGGCCAGAAGCGGCAGCCACCACCAGGCCCAGGCACCCATCACGGCCGCGGGACGCAGCGTGCCGGCGAGCACGACCGGCGCGAGCACCGACAGCGTCCGCGGGACCTCGTAGCTGATCATCTGGGCGGCGCCGCGGAGTCCGCCGAGCGTGCCGAAGGTGTTGGCCGACGACCAGCCTCCGAGCAGAACGCCGAGCACGGACGCCGACGGCACCGCGAGGAACAACAGCATGCCGATGCTGCTGTTGAGCGGCGCCCATCCCGTGGCGATGGGGATCACGAGCAGTGACATGGCGACCGGCGTGAAGACCAGGAGGGGCGCCATGCGGAACAGGCGGGCGTCGGCCGCGCGCGGAGTGACGTCCTCCTTGAGGACGAGCTTGATGGTGTCGGCGAGCGTCTGGAGCAGGCCTGCGGGCCCGGCCTGCTGGGGTCCGAACCTCATCTGCATGCGGCCGGAGACCTTGCGCTCCCACCACACGCCGAAGAGCGCGGCGAGGGCGATGGCGGTGCCGCACAGGAGCCCGAAGAATACGCCGCTCAGCAGTGAGCTCACCGGTCCACCTCCCCGAACACGGGGTCGAGCGAGCCGAGGATGACGATCAGGTCGCTCACGGTGTGGCCGATGGCGAGCTTACCCAGCAACTGCAGGTTGCAGAAGGCCGGCGAGCGCACCTTCATGCGGTACGGACGCGGACCGCCGTCGGAGACGAGGTAGACGCCGAGAGAGCCGCGCGCGGACTCGATGTGGTCGTACGCGTCGCCGGCACGGGGCCGGATCAGGCGCGGCAATCCCTCGGCGCTCACGGGACCCGGCTCGATCTGCTCGAGCGCCTGCTCGACGATGTGGCAGGATTCGATCGCCTCCATGAGCTTGATGCGCCCGCGGTCGAAGCAGTCACCGTTGTCGCCCACCGGAACACGGAAGTCGAGGCGCGGGTAGACCGAGTAGGGGTCGTTCTTCCGCAGGTCGAACAGCACGCCGGAGGCGCGCGCGACCGGTCCCGTCGCGCCCCACGCGATCGCATCGGCTTCGGAAAGCACGCCGATGCCCTTCATACGGCCGGCGGCGATCATGTTGCCGAAGAACAGCGCGTCCAACTCTCGGAGACGGTCCGGCGCCCACCGCACGACTTCGCGGCACTTCTCGATCCAGCCGTCGGGCAGGTCAGCGGACACTCCACCAGGCCGGACATAGTTGTAGGTCAGGCGAGCCCCGCACAGCTGCTCGAAGAGGTCGACGATGCGCTCGCGCACCTCGAACGCCCAGATGAACGCCGTGGCCGCGCCCGTGTCCGCGCCCGAGGCGCCGACGCCCATCATGTGGCTAGCGATGCGCTGCAGCTCGCACACGATCACGCGGATGTACTCCGCGCGCTCCGGCACGGTGATGCTCGCGAGACGCTCCACGGCGCGGCAGTACGCCCAGTTGGCGTACATCGAGCCGACGTAGTCGAGACGGTCGGTCAACGGAACGACCTGAAGGTAGGTGCGGTTCTCGGCCATCTTCTCGATGCCGCGATGCAGGTAACCGATCACCGGTTCCGCCTTGATGACCGTCTCGCCGTCCAGAGTGGCGATGATGCGGCAGACGCCGTGCGTGGAGGGGTGCGACGGCCCGATGTTCACCACGAGCCGGTCGACACTCCGACCGCTCTCGTCGATCACGGGAGTGTTGCTCTCTATCTCCAACGGCACGGCGTACCTCCCCTCTAGATGTAGTCGGGACGCGGGATGACGGAATCGTCTTGGTAGTCCTTGCGCAGCGGGTGGCCGATCCAGTCGTCCGCCAGCAGGATGCGTCGCATGTCCGGGTGCCCGATGAAGTCGATGCCGAACAAGTCGAAGACCTCGCGCTCCTGCCAGTCCGCGGCGGGCCACAGGTCGGTCATGGTCTCGATAGCGGCTTCGTCGCGCGCGATCTCCGTCTTGAGGAAGATGCCGGCGCCGAAACGGCTCGACTGCAGTCGGTAGACGAGTTCGAAGTCCTCACCGCGGTCCACGGCGGTGACGAAGCCGAACCGCTCGAATCCCAGCGCCTTGAGGTTTTCCGCGGCACCGTGCAGCACCGTGCGCGGGACGGCGAGTACGCAATCCGCGAACTCGATCGAGAACATCGGGCACAGGTCCGGGTAGACCCCGCACAGCTTGCGTTGCAGATACTCGAGGTTGCTCTCGCCCTCGCGCGCGCTCACAGGCCACCACCCGTGCCGTCGGCCGACGGCAGGTCACCGATAGGGCGCACAGCGTCGGTCGTTCCGGCGCGCGGGCTGTCGAGTCCGGGAAGGGTCAGGTCGCGCTCATAGGTACGTCCCTCGGACAGCGAACGGGTGTGGATGAGCTCACGCAGGCGCAACACGCCGTCCTGCAGCGCTTCGGGCCGTGGCGGGCAGCCGGCGATGTAGACGTCGACCGGCATGAACTCGTCGACTCCGCGCACCACGGAGTAGGTGTCGTAGTAGAAGATCCCGCCGCTGACCGCGCAGTTACCCATGGCGACCACGTACTTGGGTTCGGCCATCTGGTCGTAGAGCCGCCGGACGGCGGGCTGCATCTTCTTGGTTATGGTGCCGGCCACGATCATCACGTCGGTGTGGCGCGGGTCGGGGCGCGGGAACGTCCCCAGACGGTCGAAGTCGAACTTCGAGAACGACGCCGCGATGAGTTCCATCGCGCAGCAGGCCGTTCCCATCGGCATCGCCCACAACGACTGCCCGCGCGACCAGTCCGCGAGCGCGTCCAGGCTCGTCAGGATGATCCCGCCGCCGGGCATGCTCTCGAGGGCGGAGGTGATCGAGTCTACGAGCGCCACTTCAGCGCCCCCGTCCTCCACGCATAGAAGAGCCCGAAGGCGAGCAGCACCGAAAAGGCCAGCAAGGCGAGGCCTCCGGACAGGTCGCCGCGGATCCGCGACGCGACCGAGAACAGCAGCACCGACTCCACGTCGAAGATGACGAAGATCACCGCGATGGAGGCGAACCGCAGAGGGAACCGCACGTGCGGATCGCCGGCCTGCTCCATGCCGCACTCGTACGGCTCGAGCTTCGCGGGGTTCGGCTTGCGAGGAGACAGCAGCGCGTTGGCGCCGAACACCAGACCCACGAAGGAGACCGCCGCCACAGCGGCGCCGAGTACGAACAGCAGTGCCTGCGTGGACGCGCCGAGCATACTCGCTCCGTCCGGTTGTCGAACCCCGGTCCCTGATCGGACCTCACCTGCCGCAGGGAGTCTCTACTCCGACCCGCTCCCCTTGCACCGATGATAGGGTACGCGCCAATACTTTGTAAACGATTGTTACAAAGTATTGAGAAACCGCAGGTAGAAGGCTATGTCTATCACGAGTGGTGACGTCGCGGAGCTTTGGTGGGCTTGGCCGGCTCCTCGGGATCGAGGTGCTCGAGCGCATCGGTCAGCTCGAGCCACTCCTTCTCGAGAGCGGCCAGACGCGACTTGAGCGCCCCGTACTCCGCCATCGCCGCGTCGAACGCCGCCTTGTCCACGTAGAGTTCCGGCTTACCGAGCAGCTCGAGCAGCTCGACATCCCGCGCCTGCGCCGTCGCGATGGCGATATCGAGCTCGCCGATGCGGGACTTCTCAGGTTTCCCGGAGCGATACGCCTTGTTGCGGGCCTCGGCCTCGGCGCGCTTCTGTTCCTTCGTCTTCTTACCGCCGCTACGCGGGGCAGCGCCCTCCTGGCCTGTGGCGGAGGCCGCAGCCGGTGCGGCCTGCTTGGCGACGCTGGCGGCGACCGGGGCGTTGGCCTGCTCGCGCTTCCACAGGAAGTAGTCGTAGTCGCCTTCGTAGACGGTGGCCACGCCGTCTTCGACATGGATGATCTTGGTGGCGATCGCGCGGATGAGGTGGCGGTCGTGGGTGATCAACGCCATCGTTCCCTCGTAGGAGACGAGCGCCTGCTCGAGGATGTCGCGCGCCATGATGTCGAGGTGGTTGGTCGGTTCGTCGAGGCACAGGAACGGCGCCGGCGTCACGAGCATCTTGGCGAGCGCCAGCCGCGCGCGCTCCCCTCCCGACAGCACCGAGACCTTCTTGTCGACGTCCTTGCCCTCGAACAGGAACGCACCCAGCAGCCCGCGGACCTGGCCCTGGGACCACGTCGGCGCGGCACTGTCGAGTTCGGCGTAGACGGAGTTGCGCGCGTTGAGCGCCTCGAGCTGATGCTGCGCGAAGTATGAGGTGCTCACGTGAAGGCCGAGTTCGCGCGAACCGGAGTCGGGTTCGAGCACACCTGCGAGCATCTTCAGCAGCGTCGACTTGCCGGCGCCGTTGGGGCCGACCAGCGCCACCTTGTCCCCGCGGTAGAGCTTCAGGTCGAGGTCCTTGTAGACCGCCAGGGGTCCGTAGGATTTGCTCACATGCTCGAGCGTTATGACGACCTCGCCGGTGCGCGGGGGCTGCGGAAAGCGGAACTTGACCGCCTTGCGCTCCGCGGGTACCTCGATACGCTCGATCTTGTCGACGGCCCTCACGCGGCTCTGCACGGCCTTGGCCTTCGAGCTCTTGTAGCGGAAGCGCTCGATGAACTTCTCTTGGGCGGCGATCTGCTTGTCCTGGTTCGCCTTGGAGGCCAGCAGGCGCTCGAGATCCACCGCCTTCTGCTCGACGTAGCTGGCATAGGTGCCGTGGTAGACCGTCATCTTGCGCAGGTCGATCTCGGCGACGCGGTCCACGAGCCCGTCCATGAACGCGCGGTCGTGGCTCACCAGCAGGATCGCGCCATCGTAGTTGCGCAGGAATCCCTCCAGCCAGGTCACGGACTCCAGGTCCAGGTGGTTCGTCGGCTCGTCGAGCAGCAGGATGTCCGGCGACTGCAGCAGGATCTTGGCGAGCGCGATGCGCATGAGCCACCCGCCGGAGAACTCCTCCGTCTGCTTCTGCATGTCGCGCTCACGGAACCCAAGGCCCGTCATCACGGCACGCGCGTCGGCCTCGATGGTGTAGCCACCCAGGTGTTCGAAGCGTTCGGTGATGCGCGCGTACTCGGAGAGCATGCGCTCGCGCTCGTCCTCCTCGGTCTCCTCTGCGATGTCGGCCTCCAGCACGGAGATCCGATGCTCCAGCGATGTCACCTCAGCGGCGACCGTCAGGACCTCCTCGAGCGCGGAACGCCCGGCCATCTCGATGGCCTCCTGCTTGAGGTAGCCGACGACCTCGCCCTTGCCGACCGTCACCGTCCCGCCGTCGGGCTGCATCTCGCCCGAGATGATCTCGAGCAGCGTCGTCTTGCCGGCCCCGTTGGGACCGACCAGAGCGACGCGGGCGCGGCCGGCGACGTGCATCGAGACGTCCGAGAACAAGACGCGCTCGCCGAAGGACTTGGTGACGTTCGAGAGAGTCAGTGACATGTGGTGGAGTCTACCCGTCTTCCTTTGGTGGTCCGGCATGGGGGCCGGCACAAGTAAGAAGGACGGTCCCAAGGGGGACCGCCCTTCCGAAGCTCGAAATCAAGCCGCTTAGCTGTTAGGCCTTGCGGACGTTGCTCGCCTGCTTCTTGCCGTTCTGTCCCTCGGTGATGTCGAACACGACGGCCTGGCCCTCGTCGAGGGTCTTGAAGCCATCGCCCTGGATCTCAGAGAAGTGCACGAACACGTCGTCGCCACCCTCGTGGGAGATGAAGCCATAGCCCTTGTCCGGGTTGAACCACTTAACGGTACCCTCAGCCATTCCAAACCTACCTTCCGCCCCTCAGGGCAAAACAAAGCGATCCGACTGACCGCAACGAAAGCGATTCGTCAGACCGCAAACGTACGGACCGCGTTTCGGTCCGCGGCGTCATTCTACAACATAGTTTTCGGGTTGTCTGCAAGCCCTATCTATGCATCGGCGCACGAATTCCGTGAGCCGTTACGCGCAGGTGGCACGAGGGACTTCAAACACCTTTGAGAAGCGTGATCAGGCTCTCGCCCTGTTCGTGGCTGTCGAGGCGCAACCTCCACCGGTTCGAGCGGTTGTCCTGATCGAACGGCGCACGGATCTTGAGGGTCTTCCCGGCCAACCTGGCCGAAGTCACATCCGCGAGCGGCAGCTTCACCACGCGTTCCGGCGAACGCTCTCGCGCGATGCGCACCGCTCGCCGGCCCGCAGCGCCGGTCAGCCAGAAAGCGATCGCGCAGGCGGCGGCCATGGAGGACACACGGACGGTGAGCGCGCTGGTCACGCCGAGTGAGGGGTCGGCGGCCAAGATCGTCTGCGCGAGCAGGACTCCCCCGGCAACAAGGACGAGGAAGCGCGCGAACCCGCCGCCCCACGACCAGAGACGCCACGAGCGCAGTGGACGGCCGGCCAGTGTGACCGAACCCACATCGAACCCGATGGTCACATCCCCGTACATTAACCGTGGAGAGATGACCACGGCATGGAACGCATGCGAGGTCCAGTGATCCGCCAAAGGCCGCCTTCCGGGAACGGGAACATCAGGCATACGCTGCGAACGCGAACACCTCCTGTGAACGTCTATCGGCACCGCTGCAGGTGTTCCCGCGAAGAGGACCGGCCGAACACCCGCTTGGCGCGACGAACGGCCGCTGCGGCGCGCTGCACCGGGGCGATGACTGGGTACAAACAACGCGCATCACCCGACGATGGTCTATGAAAGGGTGCGTTCTCATGGCGCGTGGCAAGGTCAAGTGGTTCAACCCGGATAAAGGCTACGGTTTCATCGAGCAGGAGACAGGCGAGGATCTGTTCGTGCACTTCTCCGAGATCCAGGATGAAGGTTTCAAGACCCTCGACGAAGGCGCCGAGGTCGAGTTCGACATCGCGGCCGGACAGAACGGCCGCATGCAGGCGACCAACGTGCGCAAAGTCTGACCCCGCAACCGCGACGATTCTTCATGGACGACCAAGTGGCGCCCCCTCGAGACGGGATGGTGGAAGATCGTCGTGACGCACGAGGACGTGACGCACGTGAAGTCCTCCGCGACGACCTACAGGTGGGTCCGCAAGTAGGGACTTGCCCCGAAAGCGGTCGCAAACGACGAAGGGCCCCGGCACTCGATGCCGGGGCCCTGCTCGTTACCGGCTACAGGCCCGTCTCACCACGCTCGTAGAGCCGGATGCACGCTCGCACGACGGCGGCGTCGTAGCACTCGGAGTGTGAGGCTATCTCGGCGACCGCCGCCTCCAGCCCGAGTGCGGGACGGTACGGGCGGTGCGACGCCATCGCCTCCACGACGTCCGCGACGGCGAGGATCCGCGCCGGCGCCATGATCTCGTCGCCGCGCAGGCCGGCCGGATACCCACTCCCATCGAGGCGCTCGTGATGCTGGCGGACGATGTCCGCCACGGGCCACGGGAAGTCGATCAGCTTAAGTATCTCGTAACTGCTTTCCGGGTGCTCTCTGATCAAGGCGTATTCCGGTGCCGAGAGTTTGCCCGGCTTCGTCAGGATCTCGGCGGGAACGCGCAGCTTCCCGATGTCGTGCAGAAGCCCCGCCATGCTGATCTCGTCGAGATCATCGTCCGAGAGACCCATCTCCTGAGCGATCCCGCGCGCGAGCGCCGCAACACGCACTTCATGCCCCTGCGTGTAGGGATCTCTCGCCTCGACAACGCTCCCCATCGCCTCGGCGACGTCATAGACCATCTTCTCGAGACGCTGGCTACTCGCAGCCAACGCATTCTCCCCTGCCACGCGGTCGGTGACGTCCTCGAACACGACCGCGAAATCACCTTTCGAGGGGCTGGTGACGGAGACCCTCAGAGTACGGCCGGCGACCCGTCCCGCGGATTCGAACAGCGCGGGCTCGCCACTCATCGCAACCTCACCATAGATCCCGAGAAGCTCCGAGATCGTCTCGCTCGTATCGGGAATGACCTCCCACGCGTGCTTCCCGACAACGTCATGGTGCCCGGTGATCTCCTCGAACGCCGGGTTCACCTGTAGATAGACCCAATCGACGGGGCGGCGCTGACGGTCGTAGATCATGCGGCAATAGGAGACACCCTCGCGCATGGTGTCGAACAGCAGGCGGAACCGTTCCGCCGCGTCCCGGGCCTCGACGGCGTGACGGCGGTTCTCGGCGATCACGCCGGCCAACGTCAGCACGGTGATACCTCCGACGACGAAGAAGGCCTGTGCCTGCAACAGGTGCGTGGCGTCCATGGATGCGGCGAGTCCCGACACCGGAGCGCCGCCGACCATCCCGGCAAGGCCCCCAAGAGCGATGACGAGCAGGCCGGCCGCTGCTCCGAGCGGACCACCCACGATGCCACAGCTCACCAGGCCCGGCGTCGTCAGGAACTTCCACGAGGTACCACCACCAAGCGGAGTGAATACCTCATACGCCACCACTGCGAACGGTATGGCTATCGCGAGTGCCAAGATGACCGGCCTCAACGCGGCACGCCAATCGATCTCCGGGCGGGCACGATACTCGTCCCACTGTCCGATCGCGGTGAGCACGAGTGAGCCCAGCAGCACGATACCGAGCATGCCTCCGATCCACCACGTGAGCCACACCGTCCACCAGACCGCGCTCGGTGAAGTCGCCAGCACTACGGCGGAACCGATCGTGGCACCGACCATGGGCGCAGCGACCGCGCCAAGTGCCGCGAACACGAACGCCTCACGCATCGAGTCGAGACGGGAGCGGATACCGATGAGCCTGCTCACCAGCGTGGCGGCCACCAGGGCCTCCATGGCATTGGCGGTGGAGAATCCCATCGACACGAGGAGTGCCCGTCCATGCAGCAGGTCGGAGCACAGATTGCCGACGACCCCGGCGATGATCAGGAGAGGCCAGTCCTTGCGTTCGGACACGAGCAACATGGCCACGAACAAACCGGCCGGCGGCCAAAACGTCGCGAACGTGCTCTGGATCGAGAAGAGGTTGCCGACCTCGGCCGCCGCTACATAGCCCAACGCGAGCATCAGCGCTTTGCCCCACAGCGGTACCGTGCGATATCGAGTCCAGGGTAAAGCCGGCAAAGCGTCCCCCCCTCGTCTTGTGGGTGTGCCAAGAGTACCGCACTGCGCTCACAAACGATGCAGCAGGCCGGCCGCATATCCGACCATCGGCTACCCGACGATCGTTGCAGGCAGACGACTTCCGACCCACGCGGCATGCAACTCGGACCAACCCGTGGGGTGGTTCCCCGGCCGTGCCACCTGTCGCGGGTGGACGAGCGGCAACAGCCACAACTTCCTGCCCGCGACCGTGAGCGGGTGGAGGATCCCGTACTCGACCGGGGTCCGCCCGTATGAGGAGAGTTCCGCTTCGGCGCCATAGTGCTGAGCGAACCACTCGAGTGGCTGCTCGCCGAGGGTGACCAGCACTTCCGCGCCCGACTCCAGAAGGTCGCGCTCGATCTCCGCGCGACGATCGGGGTCGACCAACTCACGCGGCAGACGCGGCCATTCGTAGGCCGGGAGCCCCAGTGCATCGCGGACGGGATCGTACTCGCGCTGCAGCGCCAGCGACTGCTTTTCGCTTCTGCAGCTATGCGGAACGAGTTCGCAGAGCCACGCCTCGTCGCGAGTCAGCCCAAGTGGGTCGAGGAACTGGTCATCCAACGCCATGCCTGACGGCCCGTTGAGTTGCATGCTGGCCGGCTCAAGGCGGCCAGCATGCGCGGGCAGCGTGATGGCGGCGACGATATCGCGGACAGCGTCCCGGCTTCCGGGCCAGATCATCTCGGGCTCAGAGGCCACCGCGACGGCGCCGATGCGTTGACGACCGTCCGCACCGAACCAGCGAGCGTAGACCGCGCTCGCCGGTTCGCTCAGGACGAAGACGCGTTTCGCGGTCCGGTCCTCTTGGGCCGACGCGAGCACGGGCTGACCGAACGGGAACACGCCTACACGCTCCACGCCACTCCTGTCCGGGCTCCAAGGACTCAAGCGCCCCGCTGCTTCTTCCAGTAGTCGAACTCGACCTCGTAGCGCACGCCGCCAAGATCCAGCACCTTCTCCTGGAAGAACGTCTGCGCATCGGCGATCGCTTGGTTGTAGATGCTGGGCCCGATCTCCGTCAAGCAGAAGTCCAGTATCCGCAGAGCCTTGAGATCACCGATCTCGTCATCCATATCCTCGGCGAAGAAGCGCTTGATCGAATCGGTGAGGTGCTTCTCCGTGTCTTTCGCGAGCTTGATCGGCATCTCTCTCTCGATTCTCACCTACGACACGTGTAGGGTAGACCCGACCCAAACATAGCAGACGACCCTACCCTGCCGAGCGGGAGCCTCCATCGCTCCCTGGCGATTACGGGAACAATACCTTCATCGGCTCAACCGGGAACCGCATCGGGGGGTGCAATGCCATCA
>Ga0209430_1001199_pt1 | contig 20251 bp, 18 predicted proteins | sample BarGraIncub1133A_FD_184504 | JGI IMG/M metagenome (GOLD analysis project Ga0209430, IMG submission 184504) | Arctic peat soil microbial communities from Barrow, Alaska - Barrow Graham LP Incubations 11-33A (SPAdes) (version 2) | ecosystem: Environmental > Terrestrial > Soil > Wetlands > Peat... | reverse complement strand
AACTCGCATGGTCAGTTGATATCATATCGATAGTGTCGTCCTTCAGCCCTTCTATTATAGCATCAACATCCTTCTGTGTACGAAGAGGCGGATTTACTTTTGCATTTGTATTAAAACCTTCGCATGCTTGGTCGGTAAGTGAAAAGTAATGTGGGCAGGTTTCTGCTGTTACCTTAACCCCTCTTCGCTTCGCATTTCTTATCAAATCCACACCGAGCTCTGTGCTCACGTGGGCTATATGGATAGTTGCCTTTGTGTATTCTGCAAGAATTAAGTCTCTTGCAATCATTACCTCCTCAGCAGGTGCTGGATTTCCCTTTAATCCGAGTATTGATGAGTAATAGCCTTCGTTCATAAGACCTTCATCTACTAGATCCAAATCCTCACAGTGAGAAATTATAGTTATATCAAACATAGAAGCATACTGCATAGCTTTTTTCATTAAAGATGAACTATTAACTGGTCTTCCATCATCTGAAAGTGCAACTGCTCCTGAGAATTTCAGTTCTCCAATCTCACTAAGCTCCTCACCCTTCAAACCCTTTGATACTGCTCCAATAGGATATACATTGACTACGCCCTCTGTTTTAGACTTATTTAAAATGTACATTATCATTGCTTCATTATCTATTACAGGATTTGTGTTTGGCATACAGGCAATTGAAGTAAAACCGCCCTTTGCTGCGCTTCTAGTCCCAGAGGCAATATCTTCTTTATACTCAAAGCCAGGATCTCTCAAATGGCAGTGTGCGTCAACCAAGCCTGGTACTACGTACATTCCTTTTGCTTCTATTACCTCGCATCCATCTGAGTCAATATCATTTTCTATTTGTACTACATTTCCATTATCTATTAATATATCTAAAACCTTGTCAAGTCCAGTTTTTACATCAATTACGTGTCCCTTTTTAATCAATAACTTCATTACCTGATCCCCTCCTAGTCAAAAGATATAGCAAAGCCATTCTAACTGCAACTCCGTTTGTTACCTGCTCATTTATTAGAGACCGCTCTCCATCCATTACAGCTGACGAAAGCTCTACGCCCCTATTCACAGGACCTGGATGCATTACGAAAGCATCCTCCTTTGCCAACTTCAGTCTCTTATCATCAATCCCAAAGAATCTAGAATATTCTCTAACCGTAGGAAATAGCGCCTTCTTCTGACGCTCTAGCTGTATTCTAAGACACATAACCACATCTGCATCCAATATAGCCTCCTGAACTGTGCTTAATACATTCACTCCAAGTCGTTCAATTCCTGGTGGGATGAGAGTTGCAGGTCCAGAAATGCTTACCTCTGCACCTAACTTGGTCATACCCCAAATATTGCTTCTGGCAACTCTGCTATGAAGAATATCTCCTATAATTGCAACTTTTAATCCCTTCAGAGATCCCTTCTTCTCAATTATAGTAAACATGTCCAAGAGCGCCTGAGTGGGATGTTCATTCATGCCATCACCAGCATTTATTACCGAAGACTTTACATTTCTGGCCAGAAGATGTGGTGCTCCTGACATAGGATGCCTGATAACAATTACATCCGAGCCCATACTATCAATAGTTTTCCCAGTATCTATAAGAGTTTCACCCTTTTGCACACTACTGCTTGAGGCTGAAATATTTGCAGAACTTGCACCCATATATTTTGAAGCAAGCTCAAAGGAAAGCCTCGTTCTAGTACTGTTTTCATAAAAAAGAGTTATGATTGATTTTCCCTGAAGGTGAGCTGTTTTTTTGTTATTAGTGGTTAAAATATATTTCATTGTCTTGGCAGTATTCAAAATATATTCTATTTCTTCTGGTGAAATATCTCTGAGCCCAAGTAAATCTTTAGATTTTAGATTCATATATTTATTCACCCCTATTCCTTGTCAGTTATAGTAACGTTGTTTACGCCATCAATTTCCATCACATTTACATGAACTATTTCATTTCTTGAGGTTGGGACATTTTTACCAACATAATCTGCTCTTATTGGTAGCTCTCTATGTCCTCGATCTATTAAAACAGCGAGCTGAATCATTTGAGGTCTATTTATATCCATAACAGCATCAATAGCCGCTCTTACAGTTCTTCCCGTATATATTACATCATCAACCAATACTACTTTCTTGTTTGCAATATCAAAGTTTATTTCTGTTCCATTAATAACCGGATGCTCATTTAGCAAGCTTAAATCATCGCGGTAGAGTGTGATATCCAATATTCCAACTAAAATTTCTCTGTTTTCTACATCTTTAATTCTTTCTGCAATTCTTTTAGCAAGTGGAACCCCTCTTCTTTGAATTCCAATCAACACAAGATTCTCCACGCCCTTATTCTTTTCAATTATCTCGTAAGAAATTCTTATGATAGCCCTTGATATTGCGCTTTCATCCATTATTTCTGTTTTTTGCATCATAGTCATCCTCTCTCTTTTCTATCACTTCTACAACTAGTATAATATAAACATGCCCTGTAAAAAACAAACATCTATTACATTTATTGATAATATTGAAAAAGCTCCCCGCCATAGGCAAGGAGCTTAAACATATCTAGATATAATCAACAAAATGATTATATGGAAATCATGTCTATTTAACATCTCACCTTATAGCCTCTCTGGACTAATTTAAAGGTAAATCATTTATTACTTGAAAGGATATCATAACAAATTGATATTGTCTATTACTTTTATTTCACTTCTCTTAATTCTAATAAAAGTTTCTGAAAATAATCTGGTACAGCTGTCTCAAATAGCATATCTTCTCCGGTGATAGGATGTTCAAACTGTAACCTTATAGCATGAAGTGCCTGACCCTTAGTGTCAAATCTCTGTTTTCTTCTACCATATACCTCATCGCCTATTATTGGGTGATTTATATACGCTAAATGCACTCTTATCTGATGTGTCCTGCCTGTTTCAAGCTTGACTTCTATATATGTGGCAGTAACAAATCTTTCAAGAACTTTAAAATGAGTAATAGAGTCTCTGCCATTTCTTAAATTCACACTCATCTTCTTCCTATCTTCAGGGTGTCTGCCTATAGGTGCATCAATCTTTCCATTGTTTTCATATATGATGCCTTCCACCAATGCAATGTACTCTCTTTTAATATCATGAGTTTTAAGCTTTATAGAAAGGTTTTCATGTGCTTGATTACTCTTGGCAACTACAAGAAGTCCAGATGTATCCTTGTCTATTCTATGAACTATACCTGGCCTTATAACTCCATTTATATCAGACAAGCTATCTCCACAGTGTTTCATTAGTGCGTTAACTAATGTTCCTGTATAGTTACCAGTTGCAGGGTGTACGACCATGCCCTTTGACTTATTTATTACTATGATATGCTCATCCTCGTACACAATATCTATAGGAATATCTTCTGCCAAAACATCTAACACCTCAGCATCAGGTACATTAACAACTATTTTATCACCATCCTTCAGCTTGAAGTTTGATTTTACTTGTACTTCATTTACAAATACATGCCCCTCCTGACAAAGCTTCTGAATATAGGATCTAGAGTATTCCTCTATATTTGATGAAAGCCAAGAATCAATTCTAGCTGCATTTATATCACATTCTAATATTATCTCTTTCAAGGTTACCTCCGTAAATTACAAATCATACAATTATTTTGTATCCTCTTTAACTTTTGGAACGTCAGCTGTCTTATCTTCCTTATAAATAAAAAGTATATATATTGCAAGCATTATTGTTCCTATTACTACAAAAGTATCTGCGAAATTAAACGTTGGGAATACATATGAGCCGAAGTGAAACTCAAGGAAGTCAACAACACTTCCATCTCTAGTGATTCTGTCAAACAGATTTCCCAAAGCGCCTGCAAGTATTAAAGAAATAGAAGCTCTCAAGAATCTTTGTTTATTCTTTACAAGCATATAAATCAATACTAACGCTACTATGGAAGTTAATACAACCAACAAAAGGGTTTTGCCTTGTAATATACTAAATGCTGCACCCTCATTTTCAAGATGTCTAAGATAAAAGAAATCCTTTACTACGATAATTGGATTGCCTACCAATGAGTCTAACACCCACATCTTTGAAAGTCTATCTAGAATAAATCCCACTATAATAATTAATGCCCAAATCATAAAATATCTTCCTCCGTTCGCCAAATGGCTTATTTAATTTCTATGGTATATACCATTGTGAAATGTCATTATATTTGTTCCCAACATAAGGGTTTATGGCCCCTCTTATATTTTTGCTGTACATTACACTCTCATTGAGAAAAAACAAGCCTATGTATGGTCTATCCTCCAAAATTATTTTTAGAAGATTAATATACATGCTTTTCTGGGTTTCACTATTGTTTTGCGTCAAAATTTGTTGCAAATAGCTATCAACAGTAGGATTACTATATTTAGCAACATTCAGACCACTCGAAATTTCAGCTGTAGCATATGCAAAGGACAAATCCGGTATAGATGAAATTCGATACCCCAAGATCGCCATATCATAAGCACCTGATGAAATGTTTTTCTGAACATCTGCCCAGGGAACTCTGCTCACTACTACAGTTATACCGATTTTTCCAAGCTGCGAAGCTATCTCATTTGCAACAGATAATCTGAGAATATTATCGTCATTAACTATCAGCTTCAACGTAAGTGCCTTTTTGGTATACTTCTTTACATACTTATTCATATTTGTATCCAGAATATATCCGCTTTGAGTCATAAGCCCTTTCGCTTTTTTCAAATCGTTACTTTGTTGTAGACTAGTTAGCTGATAAATCCAAGAATTTGGTGGGACAGGTATTTCAGCAGGTACAGCTATTCCTGACGCTGCTGTATCTACAAGCTGTTTTTTATTTATAAAATCATTAAGAGCATTTCTAACACGCTTATCAGCCAACGGACCTTTTTTCAAATTCATAGATAGAAACTCATAATTTTTCCCGATATATCGCTTCATTGTAATATCTGTTCGTCCAATATACTTCCTAAATTCACCATATTCAGCTGGTATAACATCTATACTTCCAGTTTGAAAAGCAGCATTTGCATCATTTGAATTCTGAAATATCTTAATCTCAACTGTTGGAATATAGGGCAATGGAATAGCAGAAATAGTTGTCTTAGTACCCGGAGTGGTACTTGTATCAGTTTCGTTATTATCTTTCGCAGAATTCCACCATTGCTCATTTAGTTTGAGCTTTATACCAGTTTTGGAATTATAAGAAGCAAAACTATATGGACCTGTTCCAATTGGCAAAAGATTTACCTTAGATTTTTTGTCCTTAATATTCTCATTAAGAAAGTGGTGCATTGGAATTATTGGAAAGGTCAGTTCATTTTTTATAAATGAATAAGGCTTCTTTAATTTGATAACAACTGTGTTATTATCACTTGCAGCAACCGACGCTATGTTTTGGACATTTTTGATGTAAACACTGTTATTCTTTGCATCCATTATTGTATTTATAGTGAAAACAATATCCTCAGCTTTTAAAGGCATCTTGTCTTGCCACTTAATATCATTTATAAGCAAAACTGTAAGTGACAATCCATCTGCCGATATTGACGAACTTTTCGCCAATACTGGAATAGGCTGACCTGTGCTATCCAACCTGTATAGCCCTTCAAATACAAGCCCTAAAAAATCCTGAACATAGATATTATTTGTAATTATAGGATTAAGTGTATCAATTGGCGTGGTAAATAAACGGACTGACCCACCCTTTACAGGTCCTTTGTCAATTACGTCATATTTATCAGCATAAGGAGCTTCTACAACATCTGTTTTTCTTTTAAGGTTTACAGTACATGCGCTAAGCAATATACCAATTATTATTATTAATGAAATAACTCTAAGTACTTTTTTCATCTATTTTTTCTCCGTACGTCTAAATCAATATTTTAAGTGGAATCATTTTTCAAGTATATATTTAGATATTTCCGAACTATTATCTGTTGTGCCTTACTTCAACATCATAATTGCAGCAAGACTTCCTGTTTTCATTTCATCGCCTCTAAAGGAAAAGAAAACATCCTTATTGCACTTAGTGCACACATCGCTAATTACAATGTTCTCATCTAGAACGCCTGAATCAACCAGAACCTGTCTAATTATGCGTTGTAAATCAATATAGTACTTGCCATTTTTATAGTCAGTGTATTTAGTGCACCAACTAAACTTTTCAACAAAGCAATCGTAAACTTCTTGACCTACTTCAAAACAATCTTTGCAGATTGATGGGCCAATGGCCACCTGTATGTCCTTCAAATCACTGCCATAGGTATCCTTCATAAGCATCAACGCTTGGTAGGATATGTTTTTCACAGTACTTTTCCAGCCAGAATGTACAGCAGTAATGGCTTTTTTTACTGGGTCAAGCAGCAAAACAGGAACACAATCAGCATAAAAAGTCACTAGTGGGATACCAGGATTATTTGTAGAAAGTCCATCAAAACCAATTATATCGCTTTCCTTTATCAAGCCCTTTCCAGCGTCTTCTGGCTGCACTATCCTTATTTTATTATCATGTATCTGATTGGATAAAACCATTTTATCAAAATCTACACCAATTGCATCAGCAATAATTCTATAGTTCTCCAAAACATTTTCTTTACTATCATTTCTATTAAAACTTAAGTTTAGCGAAGTGTATTCGCCTTTGCTAACTCCCCCAAGTCTAGTAGTAAAGCAATGTGTTAATATATCATCATACTTTTTAAGGTTTTTAAACTCAATAAACTGTAAATCTTTCTTTTGAGTTAGAATAATATTATCAGTATTTTCTATCAAAATTTTGCCTCCATCATTTACTTAGGAACAACTAAATAATAACTAATATAATAACTTAACCATTATGAAGGAACTATTTAGTTGTTCCTTCATATTCAAACACCTTTGATATACGCTCAATTTTGGTACACTTACCAGTTTTATCATCAACCTCAAGATAAATAGCACTGAACTGCGTTCTTCCCTTAGCTACTTCAAATTTTTGTGGCATTCTAGTAATGAACCTTTCGATAATTAACTCTTTGTCTACACCAATTATACCGTCATAAGGGCCGGTCATTCCTACATCAGTTATTAGAGCAGTTCCAAAGGGCAGGATTCTCTCATCTGCTGTCTGTACATGAGTATGAGTACCTGCCAGGCAACATATTCTGCCATCTAAATACCAAGCTAGTGCACTCTTTTCTGATGTTGCCTCAGCATGCATATCTACAAAAACCACTTTAGTCTTGGCTTTAATTTCTTCAAGCTCTCTATCTGCAACCAAAAACGGACAATCAATGCTATCCATATATACTCTGCCCATAAGATTTAGCACAGCCAATTCCATTCCATTCGATTTTAATATGGTATATCCCTTTCCTGGTACTTTTCCAGGGTAGTTAGCAGGTCTAATTATTTTATCATCTGAATCTATGAAGTTTAAAATCTCTTTTTTTGACCATGTATGGTTTCCTAAGGTAATACAGTCAATACCAGCTTTATAAAGCTCTTGAGCAATTATATATGTTATACCGCTTCCCGCAGCACAGTTTTCTCCATTTGCAATACAGAAATCAATTTCCAGTTCTTTTTTCAATTTTGGAACACAGTCTTTTATAATTTTTCTTCCAGGGTTTCCAAAGATATCCCCAATAAAAAGTATTTTCAATTCATTTCCTCCAAAAATATAATAAGCCATTCATTATTATGTTCAACATTTTATTTTGAGACACATTTTTCTATCTCAATATCAATTATAATACATATAATACTAAATCGCATTAAAAATAATAGTAATTATTTTTAATCAACAATTAAAAAACAAACAAAAAAGCGTGATTTCCACGCTTTTTTGTTTATTTAAAGAGAATTACTTAGCATATTCAATAGCCCTTGTTTCCCTGAGCATAGTAACCTTAATCTGTCCTGGGTATTCAAGTTCATCTTCAATCTTCTTAACTATCTCTCTAGCCTTGAGAACAATATCATCATCACTTAAAATCTCAGGCTTAACCATAATTCTTATTTCTCTACCAGCTTGAATTGCAAAGCATTTCTCAACTCCCTCAAAGGAGTTTGCAATTTCTTCAAGCTTCTCTAAACGTTTGATATATGACTCCAGTGTTTCTCTTCTTGCACCAGGTCTAGCAGCTGAAATTGAATCTGCAGCCTGAACCAATACAGAAACCACACTTGTTGCCTCAACATCACCGTGGTGAGATAGGATCGCATTAATAATTTCAGCGCCTTCTTTATATTTCTTAACAACGTCAGCACCTATTGTAACATGTGAACCTTCAACTTCATGGTCAATTGCTTTTCCTATGTCATGAAGAAGTCCCGCTCTCTTCGCAAGATGAATATCTACTCCTAGCTCAGCAGCCATTACACCTGCTAAGTGGGAGACCTCTATTGAATGGTTAAGCACATTCTGTCCATAACTAGTTCTAAACTTCAATTTTCCAAGTAATCTTATAAGCTCAGGATGTAACCCATGCACACCTGTTTCGAATGCAGCATTTTCACCCTCTTGACGAATGGTATTTTCAACTTCTTTCTTAGACTTTTCAACCATTTCTTCTATTCTAGCTGGATGAATTCTTCCATCAAGAATTAATTTTTCAAGCGTCAATCTTGCAACTTCCCTACGAATAGGATCAAATCCTGATAAAATTACTGCTTCAGGAGTATCATCAATAATCAGATCAATCCCTGTCAAAGTCTCCAGTGTTCTGATATTTCTGCCCTCACGACCAATAATTCTTCCCTTCATCTCATCATTAGGCAAAGGTACTACAGAAACTGTAGCTTCAGATACGTGATCAGCAGCACACTTTTGAATGGCTGTCGCCAAAATATCTTTGGCTTTTCTATCTGCCTCTTGTTTAGCATTAGCCTCAATTTCTTTAATAAGTGCAACAGCTTCATGCTTTACTTCGTTTTCAATATTTCTCAATAGATATTCTTTTGCGTCTTCTACAGATAAACCAGAGATTCTTTCAAGCTCCTCTGTTTGCTTTTTAACAAGCTCATCAAAGCGCTCTTGTACAACATCAAGATCTTTAGTTTTCTTGTTCAAAGCCTCGTCCTTCTGCTCAAGTGCTTCTACCTTCTTATCAAGGGTTTCTTCCTTCTGAACAAGTCTTCTCTCTTGCCTCTGAAATTCACTTCGTCTGTCCTTGATATCTCTATCAAGCTCTACTCTACTCTTGTGAATCTCTTCCTTAGCCTCAAGAAGTGCTTCTCTCTTTTTGCCCTCGCCTTGCTTTAAAGCTTCGCCTACCATTCTTTGAGCTTCCTGCTCAGCACTACCAATTAGGGCTTCGGCTTGTTTCTTTCTGGCCTCAAATCCTCTTTTGTAAAATATTGTTGCAGCAATAAATGCACTACCTAATCCACAGACTAAACCAATTAAAATATTTGTTATTATATCACCCATTATGTTACGCACCTCCTCCTTATTCAATTTTCAAAGCTCAATTTTCATAATTCATATTCATAATAATTATATTTGGAATTGAAGTTGGAAAGGAGTATAGAAAATCCTAACTGTATCGTAATAAAAAAACTATTATAATCAAAAACTAAGCAACAATGCCATGGCTATTTTCAGCACAAATTAATGCACTCTATTCGAATATGAGATATTAAATTAACCTACATATATAAATTAGCCTAAAAACAAGCTTAATATTCCATTTATAACTTCTACAATACAAACCAACTTAAATGCCGTAATCAATTTTATTTTAATCTTTTTTAAATTTTATGTCAAGAATTAAAAATTTTAACGGCATATTACCCTTATTTTTTGTTACTTTTCACCAAAATACTTTTAATTTCATAATAATTTATCTTAACTCTAGTCTTCTTTATTTTGAAGCAGCGTTGCTTTAACAGTATTTTTCAGTAGCATAGCTCTCGTCATCGGACCAACTCCACCAGTGACTTTCGTAATAGCCGATGCAATCTCTGAAACTGTTTCAAACTGAACATCTCCCACTAGCTTGCCATCTGCGCCACGTGAAACGCCAACATCAATTACCACTGCACCTGGTTTAACATATTCTGGTTTTATAAACTCAGCTCTACCTATTGCAACTACCAAAATATCAGCATTTTTGCAAACCTCCTGAATATTTGTAGTTTTAGAATGACAAATTGTCACTGTTGCATTCTTTGCTAATAATAAAATGGCCTGTGGTTTACCTACAATGTTGCTTCTACCTACTACAACGCAATTTTTACCTTCAATCTGAATATCGTTAGCCTCTAATAGCTCAACAACTCCAGAAGGAGTGCAGGGCAAAAATATAGGCCTGCCTATCATCAGATTACCTACATTTATTGGATGAAAACAATCTGCATCCTTTAACGGATTTATAGCTGCAATGACCTTGTCTTCATTAATATGCTTAGGAATTGGTAACTGAACCAAAATGCCATTTACATTATCATCATTGTTCAAAGTCTCTATCAGACCTATTAACTCCTCTTCAGAGGTAGTTGCCGGCAGCGCATATTCAAATGATTTAATTCCAATTTCTGCACAATCATTTTTCTTATGGTTTACATATACTCTTGATGCCGGATCCTCCCCTACAATTATAACTGCAAGACCAGTAATTATACCCTTGAGTCTTAATGCTTCAACCTCTTCCTTCAACTGGGCTTTAATTTTTCTGGCCAGCTCAGTTCCACTTAATACTTTAGCAGACATACATTTTTCCCTTTCAAATATTGTTCCTTATTATTTTTGTTTTATCGTAATTTTTTAATACATTTTATTTACCGTTTTTTCCTTGTCAAATTATTTGGCTTTTTATTCACTGATGCCTTAGGGCCAGTTTTATCACCCTGATCCCTTTGTCTGGAGGTTCCCATCTGTCCACTCTTGCTATTGAGATCTTTGGGGCCTCGTGAATCATTCTGAGCTGTTCCACCAATGCGGCTTTTGGGGCCTCGTTGCTCGTTCTGAGCCCTCTCATCCTTGCGGCTTTTTGGACCTCGTTGTTCATTTTGCGTTCTCTCATCCTTGCGGAGGCTTGTGCCTCGTTGGCCCTTCGGGTTTTTGGATCCATTTTGATCACGTTCATTTTGGCTCCTTTGTCCAGTTTTACCTCTAACATCCTTTGTCTGCGCATTTTGTGACTTTGTATCTGCATTGCCCTGCCACTTACCCCTCTGTGGCTTAACAAGGCAATTTGGTCCAAACCCAATTAAATCCTCTCTATTTGCCTCCTTCAAAGCTTCAATTACAAGAAAGTAATTCTCTTTTTTTCTATACTGCAAAAGAGCCCTTTGCATGGCTTTCTCTTTTGGTAATTTGGGAACATATACTTTCTTCATATTTCTTACATCATAGTCTGTGTAAAACATGCAGGTAGAAAGTGTGCCTGGAGTAGGATAAAAATCCTGCACCTGTTCAGGCATATAACCATGTTCCTTTAGGTACTCTGCCAGTTCTACAGCTGCATTCAAGTCACTTCCTGGATGGCTGGAGATAAGATACGGAACAACGTACTGCTCTTTATTTAGTTTTATGTTTATATCATAAAACTTTTTTACAAACCTTTCATAAATCTGGCGCTTAGGTTTTCCCATCTTCTCCAAAACTCTGTCCACAACATGCTCTGGTGCAACCTTTAACTGACCGCTTACATGATGCTCGCACAGCTCTGTAAAGAAGTCATTATTTTTATCTAGCATTAGATAGTCATAGCGAATACCTGAGCGTATAAAAACCTTCTTAACTTCAGGTAGAGCCCTCAACTTTCTCAATAAATCAAGGTACTCAGAATGGTCAACAATAAGATTTTTACAGGGTTCTGGATATAGGCACTGCCGATCTTTACAAACTCCACTTTTTACCTGTTTCTCACAAGCAACATTTCTAAAATTTGCAGTCGGCCCTCCAACGTCATGAATATATCCTTTAAACCCTTCTGACCATGTTAGCTTTTTTGCTTCATTGATAATGGAAGCCTGACTTCTTTTTTGAATCACCCTTCCTTGATGAAAATTCAGAGCACAAAAAGAGCAACCCCCATAGCAGCCTCTGTGGCTAGTAATACTGAACTCAACCTCTGTAATAGCAGGTATTCCACCAAGCTTTTCATATACTGGATGATAAGTTCTCTCATATGGCAAAGCATAAACCTTGTCCAGTTCTGCAACAGACATAGGCAACGTAGGTGGATTTTGCACCAAGAACCTATCTCCATGCTGCTGTACAAGTATTTTACCACTAATGGCATCCTGCTCGTTATATTGAATTTTAAAGGCTTCTGCATATGATTTCTTGTTTTCAGACACCTCTTCAAAAGATGGCAATATAGCAATGTTTTTTGTGCCCTTAGCATCAACAGCCTCTTTTATCTCGATAGGAAGTTCATCATAGCTCGCTAAATATGCACAACCACGAGTATTTTTAAGGCTAGCAATAGGTACATCTTTTTTAAGAAGCTTGGCTATCTCAGTGATAGGTATTTCACCCATTCCATATACTAGCAAATCTGCTTTTGAATCAACAAGAATTGACCGTCTTACCTTGTCGTCCCAATAGTCATAATGCGCAAATCTTCTAAGACTTGCTTCTATTCCACCTATAATTACAGGTGTATCTTTGAAAATTTCTTTAATTTTATTGGCATATACAATTACTGCCCTATCAGGTCTATGTCTACTTTTTCCGCCTGGAGAATAGAGGTCTGTAGACCGCTTCTTTTTGCTTGCAGTATAGTGATTTACCATAGAATCAATTACACCAGATGAAATAAGGACTCCATATTTGGGGCGCCCTAATTTTTTGAAGTCTTGACTGTTTTTCCAATTTGGCTGTGCTATAATCCCAACCTTGAAGCCTTCGCTTTCCAGAACCCTAGTGATTATTGCATGCCCAAAGCTAGGATGATCTACATATGCATCCCCACTAATATATAAAAAATCAAGCTGTTCCCAGCCTCTTTCGTTCATATCCTCATAGCTTATCGGTAAAAAACTCATTTTTAGTATTTTCCTTTTTCTTTATATTTAAATTGTCATTTTAATTTATTTTAACACAAAATCTTTAGGAATAAACTATGAAACAAAATTAAATGCCCCAGAATTAATTCTGGAGCACATTAAAATTTAGAATGTTATTTCACTCGTTTAGGGATAATGTCATATTCATTTATCTTGGAATCAGCACTTATAATATAATCTTTTACAATTTCTTTTTCAATGCTTTAATAAATTCGATAATACCTTTTCCTGCAACAGCGCCCTGTCCAACTGCAGTTGCTATCTGTTTAAAACCTCCTGTACAGTCTCCAGCAGCAAAAATGCCTTCGATATTTGTACATTGGTTATGATCAACCACGATTGCATTGTTTTCTACTATGATTCCGAGTTTTTTAGCAAAATCAACACTTGAAGCTGACCCGTAAGCAACGAATAATCCATCTACTTTCTGAATTTTCCCATCTTTGAAGTGAATTCCCTGTAAAAATTCATCACCTGTGAGCTCAAGAATCGGTCGTGTGTTGACTTTAAATTTTCCTGCCTTGTCAGCCAAATCTGCGGTCACATCCAATTCTGCACCATTGGTAAACAGAGTAATATCCTTCGTGAATGTCTCAAGCTCCATTGCTTCATGTACTGCATAAGCACTATATCCTAATACACCAACACTCATATTTTTATAAAAGAAGCCATCACATGTAGTACAATAGCTGACACCTTTACCTTCAAAAGCTTTAAGACCATCTATATCTACCTTTTTCTGCGGTTGTCCAGTAGCAATAAGGACTGCCTTAGCATAATACTCACCAGTTATAGTGGAAACTTTAAAATGCTTTTCTTCATAAACTTCGGTGATAGCAGCAACCTCATCATTCAGTATTTTAACACCAAGGCTTTCTGCCTGCTTTTCACCAATACTAAGAAGTTTTTCACCGCTAATGGGTTCTTCTAAACCATAGTAGTTTTCTATCTTTCCAGCCTTTTCCAGAGAACTTCCTTCTCTACCAATTATCAGTGTTTTCAAGTTTGATCTCTGTGTATAAAGAGAAGCAGAAATCCCGGACGGCCCTTTTCCAATAATAATTACATCATACATATTCAATTGATCCACCTCTTTAACAAAATTATTAAAAATAAACTTTTGTTGTGATTTTCAATTATACCCCCTCTGGGTATAATCTTATTATATTACTAATTTATAAATATTTCAAGTAGGAATGAAGAAGAATATTCTCTATGTACTTAAAATTTAAAATTTACGAACTATTTAAATTAACTATTTTTATTATTTTATCAATCATGATCATTCTTATAGGTCATAGCCCATTACAACAATGCGCTTACAGGCATGTATTGTCAATAACAATTAGATGGGGGCCATAAATGCAGTGCATCTGTTGGGGTTGATTTAATTAGAAAGAGCTACTGTGTTAGCAGCAGCTCTTAATTTATAACAGTGTTAATAAAATGTATTAAAATTATTGAACCTTATACATTCCTTTACTTTCCATATACTGAAATATAGCTTCACCGTGTTTTTGTTCTTCCTTTTGTATATGATTTAACACATCACGAACTCTAGTATCTCTAAATTCAAAAATTGTAGTATTGTAAGCTCCTGAAACATACTTTTCTGTCATTAATAAATCTGTACACATGTCAGCATCTGATAAATTAATACCACTTGATTGTGTATTATTCACATTGGTGGTTGAACCTTGATTTCCCACCGTTTGCCCTGTACTTTGATTTTGCTGTTGATTCATTTGAGGGATTTTACCACTTAACAATTGATTAATGCTATCTAGATGTGTTCTTTCCGCTTGCCCATTAGCATTAAATATTTGTTTTAATTGGACATCTTTCGTTTGATTTGCATAATTTGTATATTTCTCTATACAAATTTGTTCATGGCTTTTTTGATCTTCTAGTAACATTCTTTCTTTTTGTGATAACGTTATATCCATAATACTACACCTCCATTATTATTTTGTATAAATATTATTTTGTGTAAATATTGTTAATTTATACATGGTGTAGTACCTGTAAGATTATATGACCTTTAAACTGCTTACTTCTTTTTCACAGACTTCCTCTTCTTTTACTTCCTTTTCTAGAATGTACTTCGCTGCATAATAGGCACCGCATAGACCATCAGGCGCTTTACCTCCACCAAAAGCATTAAAAGTTTCAATGACATCCTATACAAACCGTTGTCATCCTAAGTTTCCTTTCATTATGAGTTAGCATTATTTGAATGTTGCTTTAAAGTAAATTTCCAAATACAGTTATATTTTTCATTAGTTATATCCGGATAGCAACTTAGTACTTCTGTTTCAATACGCTCATCAATTGCTTTTGCAAACAAGCCATACTCAACAATTCCAACTGACTTACATGGAAAATCCGGCAATCCTTTTTTTCTTCTAGCCGCCTGTACTCTACAGGTTTTCACACGGTATATCAATGTGTTCTCATCTTCCGTTTCAATTTCATCTTCATTAAGGGCAGCATATAACCTGAAAGCTAGAGATTTTTTCAACCCTTCAATACCTGAACTCTCTCCAAGTTTAAGAAAACGAATGAGCCTTTTTGCTTCAACAACAGTAAACCTTCTCCAGGACTCTGTATCCATATCTATGGCTACATCCATCCCATACCTCTCTTCTATGGCAAGAAACCATGATCCATCATGTGCAAGCCAGTTCTTTGCATATATCTTATTTAGTTCCAAAAGTTCTTCTTTTGATAGTTCGTCAATATTATTTGCCTTCGTCATTTTACAATCTCCATTCTCCTCAGAAACTAGCGATTTCACTTCAATAGCTTACATAATTCTTCAATGAATCTATTCCAGTTCTTCCCCCCCGCGCACACCATTACTGATATGAACCGGGCTTAGTTAACTGGTTGGCAATCACCCATGCTACTTACGTATCAAGTATTCTTGTTTTTTACAGCAAATCTATCGCTGATAAATCCATCTTGCCTTCACTGTCTACAATTTCTGTATCCGCATGAACATACTCTCCTATTCATATTATGATTAATGTCCGCAATTACAGCCACCATCTCCATGACTATGTTCATGTCCAGAACAACCTACGTCACTGGATTTCAAGCTTCCCTCCATATAAGCGCTGATTGCTTCGTCAATATCTCCACTCACCCCGGATATAATTTCAATATTATTTGATACAAGATTCTGCCTTGCGCCTTCTCCCATACCCCCAGCCACGACGATATTTACCCCACGTGATGCAAGGAATGTTGGGAGAAGCCCATGTTGGTTTCCTTCTGTATTTATAATAGCTTTACTCTTTACCTGTGAATTTTCAATTTCTACGATTGTAAAGTTCTCACACTTTCCAAAATGTGAAGATACATTAGTTCCTTCTGATGCAATTGCAATTTTCATAACATTGCTCTCCTTTAAAACATCTAGATTTTTCTCAATATATAAAACAGCATCCATTAAATACTCATTATTAACCTTTTCTATTTCACCATTGTCGCATAGTTCTGCAACTGCTGGATCAATCGGCATCCTTCCAAGTACTTGTATACCCAATTTTTCTGCAATTGCATCAATTTTACTATCACCAAAAAGCTTTATTTCAGTTCCACAATCAGGACATTTTAAGTAGCTCATATTTTCAACAATACCAAGAACAGGTATGTTCATATCTTTTGCCATATTATAAGCTTTCTTAACTATCATTGAAACTAAGTCTTGTGGAGATGTTACAATAACAATACCATCTAAAGGTATTGTTTGGAACACTGTAAGAGGAACATCACCTGTACCTGGTGGCATATCCAAAAACAAGTAGTCAACCTCACCCCATATAACATCAGTCCAAAATTGTTTTACTACTCCCGATATCATCGGCCCTCTCCAGATAACAGGTTCATCATCTTTTTCAAGAAGAAGGTTGACTGACATCACACTGATATCGTTATGTGATTTTTGAGGAAACATTCCTAATTCGCTTCCTTCAACTTTTTTATTAATTCCAAATATTTTTGGAATAGAAGGTCCAGTAATATCAGCATCCAAAATACCTACCTTAAACCCCTTCCTGCGCATCATCACTGCTAACATTGATGTCACAAGTGACTTCCCAACTCCTCCTTTCCCACTTACTACACCCACTACCCTTTTAATAGAATTGAGCTCATTGGTTTTTTCAATAAAATCCTGTGGCTTGCTTGCGCAACCTCCTGATGTACATGAACCACCGCAATCCTCACTTCCACAATCTGTACTTTCACAACTGCAACCATTATCATTCATTTCTTTTCACCTCATGTTATCTAATATAGTTTTATTTCTGGCAAGCTTCACAATCCTCGCATTTTTCACAGCCCATGCGCTTACAATCTCCATTATGTTTCCTACAGCATGCTTTGCCTGCAGAAAGTTCATAATTTCCACCATCTATCCGAATAGTTTTACCATGGACAAGTGCATCTGCTGTTTTCTTCCTTGCAGCATTGATAATACGTTGGAAGGTTCCTCTAGATATATTCATGCTCTCTGCTGCACTGTCCTGCTCAATTTCCATATAATCTGACAGTCTGAGGGCTTCAACTTCTTCAATACCTAGAACGACTTTATCTTCGTTATGCAATTGTGGATGAAAACATGAATTTTCAGGTACAAAACCAACCATCCTACATTTCCTCGGTCTTGACATTCCATCGCCCTTTCATTATGTGCATATGCTCATAATTATATTACACTTGTTTTAGATACACGTCAATATTTTAAAATTTTCCCTCACAAAAAACAGCGGTGAAAATTCACCGCTGTTTTTTGAACTGATATATTGGTTTAATGTTCGTTAATTACTCAAGATTTCCTTTGACTTTATCAAAGTCATATCCTGAAACTATTTTACTTATATTTTTCATCATTGTTTCGGCAGGAACACTTTCAGGTATTCCGAACTTTTTATAGAACTCCTTTAGCTCTATTTTTGTAGCTTTAGCAGCATCTTCAATGGTCATATAGCCCTTAACCTCACCAATAGAAACACTTTCACCAGCTTTCACCTGTTCTGGCAAAAGCGGATACACTCCTGTTGCTTGAAAGGCAAAAATAGAACCGAAAAACACTACCATTACCAAAGCGATTACAACAATTGGCTTCACAGTTTTTTTACCTTGCTTACTCTCCAAAGCACCCGCTTTTGGACAATTGAGCACACAGGTTTGGCAATTGATGCACTCTGCGCTTTTAATTTCCTTAGTATGTTGTATATCTATATTCATTGGGCATCCCTTGTTGCAAATACCACAACTAATGCAAACATTTTCATTTCTTTCTACCTTGAAAGGACTGATTTTACCAATAATTCCGTAAAGTGCTCCCATAGGACATAGATATTTACAGAAAAATCTATCATAAAGAAGCGATCCTACTAGCGTCACCCCAAGTATAATTAAGCCAACTGCTGATTCACCCCATACACTTTCTAGACCTTCAGGCAAATGTGCATAGGCTGACCAAGGGTCATAAGGCGCCATCCACAACCCTGCTGTTTTCCATGCATAAAATACAGTAACAATAAGGATAATATATTTCAAATATCTTAGAGGCTTGTCTATTTTTGACGGTATGATGAACTTTCTCTTGAAAATCTTCTGTCCAATCTTGGCAAAAAATTCTTGAATAGCTCCAAAAGGACATATCAACCCACAAAAACTTCTTCTAAAAAGGATTGCCACTACAATAGTGATGCCAAAAAGAATCATCGTTCCTGCAAAAATTTTACTTATTAAACTTCCACTAGCAAATATCTGATATAAACTTTCAAGTCCACCGAAAGGACATAATGCATGAATTGACGGCGATTTCCCTCCGCCATTTGCTATGTGAAGATATCCAGCTATAGTAACGAGTATTGTAAATAGTGCTAAAAGTCCCCCGCGCAAACACTTTACCACCTTATTATTATTCAAATCTGACACCCCTTATATGCTTATTTAAAACTAAATGTTATTTTCCTGCGGAATCAATAACATCTCTTGTTCTATTAAATTCCTTTGTCCAGGACTTGACTTTTTTCGAAACTCAAAGAGAATAACCAAAACTAGAAATACTATAACTAAGAATCCTATAAGCACAGCTGAACCCACAACTCCTGTCTCATACACCCCAAAACCATGCCTCATTTTATTCCACCCCCATATATTGAAGGGGCAAAGCTGTAAAGCTTAAGATAGCTTTTAGCAGCTTTGCCTCAATACAACTATTGTCTACATCCCATTCCACGTCCCATACCTTGGCCTGTGCCACGGCCAGCTCCTTGACCATTACCAAAACCCATACCGAATTGCTTTCCTAGCTTTGCATTTCCAGTACCATCACAGGTTGCCTGGTTGTTTTTAATTGTATTGTAAATCTCATCAGCTTGTTGCTGTGTAATTTCCCCATCCTTTACCCTCTGATCCAGGACAGCTTTTCTTTGCTCTAGCATTTGCACTTGAAACTCATCCAGTTTATCTGCTTCCTTTGCAATAGTTCCATAAGTTTTGCCTGCTGCTCTTTCCTCATTTACGTCCGTAACACTCTTGCCTGTTAACACTGCAGCAATGTCTGCTGGAGTCTTGATGTCTGCAGCATAAGCTATTCCTGCTGTTCCTAAAACGCATACTGCTGCTACCACTGCTACAATTGTCCTAATATTTTTCATAAATCCACGCTCCTCATCTAAATTTTGGTTTGTTTATTGCAACTTCTTGATTTCATTATATTGAGCAAATGTGTCAAAACTTTGACAAAAGTTCGAAACAAATGTGTCATTTCAAAATGCCACAAATTTGTCACAAAGAGTTTTTATCCTCATGATATAATTAGGTAATAACTAAATAATAACTTCCCATTTTGGAATTTATTATTTAGTTGTTCCTAAGACTGGAGGGATTGAGTTGAACAAGTATATTCTCATCGCAGATGATAATGATGGAATTCTAGATATATTAAAGACATACGTTTTAAAAGAAGGTTTTGCTCCTCTACTTGCACATGATGGAGTCGAGGCAATGAATATTTTTGCGGAATATTCTCCGCTTTTGCTATTACTCGATGTAATGATGCCAAAGAAAGATGGTTTTGAGGTTTGCCGTGAAATTCGTAAAAGTTCCAATGTACCTATTATCATGATTACTGCTAAAGGTGAAGATGCTGACAGAATCATGGGACTAGACATCGGGGCAGATGATTACATTGTGAAACCCTTCAGTCCTGGCGAAGTAATGGCACGAATACGA
>Ga0209430_1001198_pt1 | contig 20251 bp, 14 predicted proteins | sample BarGraIncub1133A_FD_184504 | JGI IMG/M metagenome (GOLD analysis project Ga0209430, IMG submission 184504) | Arctic peat soil microbial communities from Barrow, Alaska - Barrow Graham LP Incubations 11-33A (SPAdes) (version 2) | ecosystem: Environmental > Terrestrial > Soil > Wetlands > Peat... | reverse complement strand
CGGTCCTTTTCCAAATAAAATTTGTCATTTAAATGCTTTGCTATAAACTGCATAAGCCTTTCATAGCTATCAATTAAATTGGTTCTAATATCATCCCTGTCATCATACCGGTCAGTATCTTCTCTACGTAAAATTGCATCTGTTTTAAAGTGGGGTAGAGCATTCAAAATTAGTTCATCGCTACCAAACAACAGTATCCCTGCTAAGGTGATTCCTTCTTTCCCACTTTGTAAATCTTTAAGATATAATCCGGCACTCTTTAGAAGTTCCATATCATCCATTAGAAGCCATGGATGATCGTCCCTTTGATTCACTGCAAGTTTTCTGACCTTCGTAAATAGATCACTTCGTAAGTCTGACATTTGAGTAAACGGATAAATTCGATTTTCAGTATACGTTCCTTGCTTCCTCATATACATTTCTGAAACTTGTTTTGTATTATCAGTAATATCCATATCTCCATCTTCATTTCGATCATATATTTTCCCATTACATCTATGGACTTGAGAGCTCTCAGGGACATAAATGTATAAAATTGTTTTTTCATCAACTTTCATATATATCAACTTCCACTCTAAATTTTTTATTTAAACCCTGTAACTATATCATATATTATATTTTCTAATTTCAAACAAACCATACAATTTTTTATTAACACTGTTTTATAAATCTACCATAGCATTTATAACCCCATCTTCTAATCCCTTCACACCAGTTTCAACACCATTCACCCTTATCACAATTCCATCTACTATTTCCACAGTCACATTCCCAATAATATACTCCCTAACTTTATCTTTAGTTATAGCATCCTTATCTTTATCAATTTTCCTGATTTTTACAACCTTCTCTTTAGCTATCTTCTTTAGCACCTTATATACCGCAAGTTCTAAGCTGCTTCCTACTTTTAGCTCATGGGTATTTTCTGCATTTTTCAGTAGATATAAAGTTGTATAAGTTACAAGCCTTGTTCCTGTTTGAATTGGGACTATGTTATCTACTTCCTTTAAAGATTCTAAGTTTATTCTTATGTATACATCTTCCTCAGTACCAGCTCGTGCTTTAAGTTCAGTACAATCTTTTCGCTTGTATTCTAAACATTCTTTTATCTTCCCATAATATCTTACTCCGCCCTCACCTTTAAAGCTTTCCTTTGACTGATAGAATGCTAAATACTCAACTGACTCTCTAACCTCTTTTAATCTCGCTACTGGAATATGATAAAATAGATTTTCTTTATACTCTTTTAAATGCTCTTTATTTTTCACATTAACAAGCATTACGTTGAGATGCTTGAACTTACCATAATCATCATACTCATCTATAACCACCCTATCATTTCTTGCATCGAGTGGGGATTGTTCTATTATTTTCTTTAGCTGCTTAGTAATTAACTTTGTACTTCCCGGTAGCATAGGGAAAGCTCCTATATTAACGTCTTCTATACTCTTATAAAAGTCGTGTTCTTTAAACTTCTCTTCATCTCCATAAGGAAACATAACATAAGCCCCAAAGGTATCATATTTAAATTGGACCTCGTTACTAAGTTTTGAAACTATTGCATCCCTATATCTGTGCATTACATTTATGTCATCCTCAACTGGACCTACAACGTCACTCTTATCGACATATATTCTATACTTAGCATCAAATATATAGATTCTATTGTCATCTTTATTATTAAAATTCCTAATATTAAGCACGGTATCTGGTCTTTGATTAGTTGTTGGAGATGAATATGACTAGTTATACCATAACTCTAATCTATTTTTTTTATTAGAATAAATCATCTTAGCTTCCGAGTCCTGGGATAATGTTAGATAGAACCCATTGTCCTTATACTTTAATATTCCATATTCCTCGACCTGATAACCTAAATCACTTAGAATGTGATGTATTTTCATATAACACCACATCTCATAAAGTAAATATAGTTTTTTTGGAGTCATCTGATAAAGTCCATCACCTAAAGCTAGTCCCTTACTCAGCATAATATACTTTTTATAAACTTCTCTGTAGCCTGGAGCCATTTGAAAAACTAAACTCATAGTCTTTTTACCAGTAAGGTTACTAACATTTCTAAACCCATTTTTTAGATGATTTTTTAATATAGATATCTTATTTTTCAAAAACTTATGCAGCGCCACTTTATCATCAGTATTATTACTATTATTATTTGCTTTATTAGCGAGCATATTTATAACTATATTTTTCACAACAACATTTAATCTTTTTATAATATTCGTTATCATATACTTAACAAATCTATTTTCATATATATCTATAGTTGTTATCTTTCTTTTATCTACCACCATAGTTGCAATGTAGTTTTTATCTTTACCTTTAATAAAACCATTTTTATTTTCCGAAAGGCAGCTTGAATGTTTCCTAAGATAAGCAATCGTATTACGGGAAGGTACTCTTGATTTTTCTACCCTTCTTATAGATTCTATAGTTTCTACGTTATGTTTAGGATTTGCTATAACCCTTTTGATAGCTTTTTCTAGATCATCAAATATGCATCTCAAAATACTTATAAATTCTGCATTGGTTTGATGTTTAGTATCCACCAGCCTAGTTTCTAAATAAGTTTTACCCATAAGTGCAAAAGCTAAAGAATATATCTCGTCATTTACTTCATCCATTATGTCTCTATAATCCTTTTGATAATCAATTTTAGACGGAAAAACTTCTATATCTATAGATAATATATTCTTTCCATCTTTAGTAATTATAAAATTAGACAATCCAATATCCGAAGAAAAATCAACCATCCCAATATAACAATTACTTATTTTCTGAAACCCCTTATTTAAGTTACTCCCCATATGAATTACTTCATAATGTCCATTATCTCTAACTTCTAAAATAAGCTGATATTTCCCATTCTCATAAAAACAAGGCTTAACATTATGACCATCAACCTTTGCTAACTCACCATTATCTGAAATGACTTTAACTACAACTTTATCTGTATATCTGTTTTCCATTTCTACAGTAAGCGTAGCTGTAGTATTCATGTTAATACTTAAATCTCTTGATTTCTTATTTATACTTTCGCCACTAAAAGTTAGTGAGAATTCATCCGTGCAGTCTATTTCTAAAAGCTTATCATTACGCCCAGAATGAAGTAAATCCATCTTCATAACCTCTTAACATCATAAGTATTTTTTTAGCACTCTTTTTGTACTTAATTTTGCCTGATTTTAGCTCTACTTCACAATCTTTAATATACTCAATCGTAGCAGTGACTTCTTTACCACTCGTATTACAGTAATTAAATAATTTAATTAGGATATCTTTAATTAGAAGCTCACTTCCAGTTATAATTGGCAATATCTTTTGCATTATTTGAAAATCAAAAGCATCGTCTTCACTTAATAAATCATTAATTTTGTTTTCCAGCATATAAAATACAATCTCATCTCTAACTCTATATCCGAAATTCTTATTACCTTGCTCTAATATCTCATTTATATCTTTAACCTTACTATTAGTTTGCCTAACAAATTCATCATCACTATTTAAAGCATCCTTAATAGTTAAAAAGCTTGTCTTAAAAAAACTGTTATCCACATTAATACTTTCACATTCCTCATCACCAAAATCTAAAGCATCTAAATCTACCTCTGAAAACTCAATAGTATTTGCTCTATCTAAAACCTTTCTACTAAAAGCAAAGGTTGTATCATCCATATTAACAGTGCCCACAATATAAATATTCTCAGGTATTCTTAAATTTGCATACCTATTGCCTTCAGCCAAATATTCCTCAGTAAATAATCTATCTGTTTTAATGTTATTATCCTCATCTAGTTCTCTGGATTCTATAATACTTAAATATTCACTTAAATAATATTCAACCCTAGCTAAATTCATTTCATCTAAACATATAAAATAAGGTTTATTAATATTCTCATCTTTAGAGGCTCTAAAAATAATTTCAGTTAACTTACCAGGAACAAATTCATCATTTATGTTTTTATAACCAAATAATTCGGTACTGTCATTCCAATCAGGCTTTACACAAATAATATTATATTGACCATTGTCTGATGTAGCACCAATAGCATTCGCAAATAATTTAACTAACTTAGATTTACCTGTTCCACTTATTCCAGCAAGTATGACGAATGGTTTTGTTTTTAGGGAGAGATAGAAGTTGGTTAGGTCATTGTCGTGGTATATGAAGCTCTTGAATATAATATAATTTTTCACTCCTTCTATGATGTGTTTTGTCTCATGAACTAGACTACTCTCCATATTTCCACTTCCCTCTTTTTCATTTCCCAAATAAATATTATTGTAATACTGATCATAAATAGTTATCATGTTGTTCAAATCGGTTAATAGTTGCTGCTCCTGTGGCATTTGTATATAATTTATAAAATATCGAACCTACCTCATAGTCTTTATTTCCCACTGATAAATCGTTATCTGCAATAAAACCTTTAGAATCTATTTCAGTTCTGATCTTTACCCTGGTATTAACCATTTGCACTGTAGCTTTTCGCTTACCAATCTTTTTTTTAAGATTAGTACACCCTTGATTTAAGGTAAGATATACTCTTTCCATGTCTTCAGAAAATAAGTATACGATATAGATTCCTTCTTGGATGGTAGTTGTTATTTCTTTGTTATAGGCAGCAATCCAAGGACAACTTGTCCACCCACCCTGACCAGCAGAACCTTTTATGATTAAATTTTCATCATTAATATTATTTTTAATCTCATCTTTAACATCGTAATTAAGAAGCTTGAACATCCTATGCTCCCGTCCAAACTTACCTTTCATTATTTCAGTTTTATAGTTTTGCATTATATCTAATAAATTTTCTCTTAAAGACATCTTATCCCCCGCTCTTCTTTTCTATAATAATATGATTCTACAAAATATTTCAAACTCCTGCTAATGTGTTCTCACCGTATAGGTTCCAAATATTTTTTAATTATATGACAAATTAATCAATTACTTGAATATACTCTATTATAGTAATTATTATAGGTGGTAGGAGTGAGTTTATCTTTTAATGATATAAAACAGCGAGCTATAGAATTTTCGTACAAATGGAAAGATTGTTCAAGTGAACGAAGTGAAGCACAAAGCTTTTGGAATGACTTCTTTAATGTTTTTGATATAAGTCGCAAACGAGTAGCCTCCTTTGAAAAACCAGTTAGAAAAAACGGTTCTAAGATTGGATATATAGATTTATTTTGGAAAAACAACCTTGTCGTTGAACATAAATCCAAAGGTAAAAGTTTGGACAAGGCCTACTCTCAAGCAATTGACTATTTTGAAGGATTAAGTGATGATGAACTTCCCAAATATGTTATAGTATCTGACTTTCAAAACTTTAGAATTTATGACCTTGAGAAAGACGGTGTATTCACACAATTTACACTTGAGAATTTTTATACACACATATACTTATTTAGCTTTATCACTGGCTATAAAAAAATAAATTTTAAAGACGATGCTATTGTAAATATTCAAGCTGGCGAACTACTAGGAAAACTATATGTTTCACTTAAAGATAACAACTTTAATGAACATGACTTAAGTTTATTACTTATAAGAATTCTTTTCTGTCTCTTTGCCGATCACACTGGAATATGGGCAAAAAATCATCTTCAATATTATATTCTTCAAAATACAAAAGAAGATGGAAGTGATCTAGGTCTTCACTTAAATTTAATTTTCGAGACTCTAAATACAGATTATACTAATAGACAATCCAATTTACATGAAGATTTACAATGCTTTAGGTATATAAATGGTGGCCTCTATAAACAAAGAATCTCTACAGCAATATTCACTAAGAATAGTAGATCCTTATTACTTAACTGCTGTTCATATGACTGGAGCCAAATTTCTCCTGTTATCTTTGGTTCAATTTTTCAAAGTGCCATGAGTTCTTATAAACGCCAGCAGTTGGGTATTCATTATACTAGTGAAAGAGATACCCTAAAAGTAATAGAGCCTTTAATACTCAATGACTTAAGGTTGAAATTCAATTATAATTTACACAGCTTAAATAAACTGAATGAACTTCTAAAGGAGACAAGTAAACTCAGAATACTTGATCCTGCTTGTGGGTGTGGAAATTTTTTAATTCTTACCTACAGAGAAATTAGGTTACTTCAAATTGATATTTTAAAGCAGATAGCGCTTCTTAACGGTAAATATTTTAACGAATATCATATTCAGCAACAAATTATAGGCTGGAATGGTATTATTCTAGATGTTGATTCAATGTATGGTTTTGAAATTGATGAATTAGCAGTTAGAATATCTCAGGTGGCTCTTTGGCTTATTGATCACCAACTGAATTCTCTTATGGCTTTAGAATTTGGAATTCCATATGAAAGGTTACCACTTAAGAAGATTGCAAACATTTTCAATGTAAATGCTCTAAAAATCGACTGGAATACTTATGTTAATAAAAAAAGCTTATCTTTCATAGTTGGAAATCCTCCATATTTACCTTCAAACAACAGAAGTGATAAGCAAAGAGAAGATATGGATTTAGTCTTCAACAAAAATGAGTTTAAATTTAAAAAATATAAGAGACTTGACTATGTTTGTGCCTGGTACGTTAAAGCCTCTAGCTACATTAAAGGTACTTCAATAAAGGTAGGGTATGTCTCTACAAATTCTATTACACAAGGTGAGCAAGTAGAATTATTGTGGGAGCCGCTGTTAGACAAAGGCATAATCATTAATCTTGCCCATAGATCCTTTAAATGGAAAAATGGTTTATCTAATGATGCCTCTGTTTATGTGTGTGTTATAGGATTTGCTTATTCTAATGATATTTCAAAAAAGTTATATGATTATGATACTCCCACTTCTGAACCATTACTAAAAATTTGTAGTAATATAAATCCTTACTTACTAGATAAGCCTAATATTATTGTAAAATCAAGAACAAAACCTATTAATAAACTTATAATGCCTTTAGCCTCAAAGGGAAGTATGCCTAATGATGGAGGTAATTTAATACTTAATAACGACGAAAAAATTGAGTTTTGCTTAAAGTATCCTGAATCATCAAAATATATTCGTCCATTTATAAGTGCCTATACTATGCTTAGAGATATTTTAAGATGGTGCATATGGTTACAACATTTAGACCTCATTGAAATTAAAAAAAATCCTTTTCTATATGATAGAATTCAAAGGGTCTTCGAATATAGAAAAAATAAATCTAAAAGTAAAAGGGCTTTATCCTACCCCTACCTATTTGAGACTATTAAACAACCGAGTTTTAATTACATTATTATCCCAAGACATACTTCTGAGAACAGAACTTATATACCTATAAAAATATGCGACAAAGATAGCATAGTAAATGATTCTTGCACTGTCATACACTCAAGTGATAGTTACATTCTTGGTGTCTTAATGTCTTCTATGCATATGGCATGGGTCAAAGAATTTGCAGGCAGGTTAAAAGGTGATTATAGGTATTCTTCAAAGTTATGTTACAATACTTTTCCATTTTTAACTCCTAACGAAAAGCAAAGAGAAGATATTGCTAACTGTGTAAGTGACATTTTAAAAGTAAGATCTAATTCTAAACATTCTCTAGCGCAGCTATATGATGCAAATCTTATAAGTAAAGAACTCCTCTTAGCTCATAAAAAACTTGACAGAGTTGTTGAAAAACTGTATTTGAAGAAAGGCTCCTTTGTAGATGATAGAAAAAGAATTAATGTTTTACTAGATCATTACTTTAATTTGTTATCAAAAGATGAAGCTATTAAACTTATTTAAAGCTATTTTATGTTAAGTGATTAATAAATTGTTGATATGCAAGCTGTTATACAGCGTATAGCAGAAAAGGTATAGCAAATTTTGCTATACCTTTTTAAAGTTACCTCACTTACTCTAGTTATTAGGAAATTTGTAGCATAATCTATTACTTAAATTCCTTAACCATTCGTTCTATACCTGTCAAATTACCCTTTCCCAAGGTTCCATAATACTTAGTGTGTCTGTCTGTTGCAAACACGGCCTTGTTTAAGGCCTCATTTCCAAAATCGTCTCTAATATTTTCAAGATAATATCTTGTTGCGTAATTATTTATAGTTCGGTGATATTCTTTGCCCGCCATCATCTCTAAAAATACAGTAATATAGTCATTTGCTGATCCTATTTTCATACCTGTTTCTTTTGATATTTCGACCCTTCCCTCACTGCGAGTTAAGCTACAATTATGTACTTTTTTTGCAATATAATACGCATATTCAACCATAGTATTTGTAATTATCATTTTCCCCCAACTCCTTACAAGTAAAATTATACCATACAGTTAATTAATAAATTGTATAACTTAAAAGTAAACTAATATTTATTAATATTATATTAACGTATACTAAACCACTAATTGCAGATACTAACCTTAAATTATTAATGAAAAAGGACTGAGGTTAATATGGATTATAAGCAATGTAAATACTGCAAAGAAACTATTGAACTATCTACATTTAATTTAAATAAATCCTCAAAAGATGGTCACCAAAAATACTGTAAAGAATGTAATAAATATTTAAATAGAAAATATAAAGAAAGAAAAGCCTCTAGAGAAGGTAGGGTGATGCTCCCTTATAGAACCAAACAATATTCAACTGTAAGTGATGAAGAATTATTACAATTTATAAAGGATTTCTTTAATGAATTTAAGCGTGCACCAACAACCTGTGATTTTGAAAACAATGATAAATATCCCCATTTCAAAACATATTATAGACACTTTATTTATTATAAATCTGATACTAAAGTATCTAGTTGGAACGACATTTTAAAACTCGCCGGTGTATCTCCTCTAAATTATAGAGACTTTTGGTCTGCATGGCAGTATCTTGTTGAAATATCAGCCTCAATTTTAGAAGGAGATTGTTTATTTCAATATTGTGGATTCGGTTTAGATTTTAAACCGGATATCTATATTCCTCTTAAGCATAAAGTAATTGATGCAGCTACCTCTAATTACGCGTGCAAACACAAGGAGAAGCAGTATAAAAAAGCCACCGATAAAGGTGCCTGCGTAGAATATTGGTGCTTAAACAAAAATAGCAGGCCAGGGTTAACCTTGCCAAATCTTAAATATGTTTTTGCTGATGAAATAATTTTGAAATTATCCGCCTTAGGTCATCATAAATTATGTTATGATATCAAGAACCTCCATCTAGTGTATAAAGATTTTAAGGACGTATATATAAATCATAAAAAAGACTATATAATAAAAAAATTAAAAGAATTTCACGCTAAAAATGATAGAACTCCTTATGTGAGAGACTTCATAGGAAACCCAGACTATCCCTCCTCATCAACCATAACAAATTTGTTTGGAACCTTTAATAATGCATTACTTGCATCCGAATTAAATATAAATACCTTTGCTAATTTACCTTTTAATGAAAAAGTAGCTAAGGATGATTTAATAAATTTTATTAATAAACATGGACGGTTACCATTATGCAGAGAGTTAGGTCCCCCCAATACTACATTTACTCAAAAAGTATATTTTAAATATTGGCGCGGAATCGAAGGTTGTGTTAACTCAATTGGGCTTAATTATATGAAATTAAAATATTCGGCAAGTACCCTCAATGTCAAATTAAGACTTGAGCAAATAATAGAGTTTAAGACTTTTAACAACCGGATGCCCGCAATTAATGAATTTGGTACTAAGAATAACCTCCCTAGCTATCACTGGGTCAATGATAATTTTGGCAGTTATAAGAATTTAATAACTCACTTAGAAAATTGCATAGAACCTAATTTCTAATATTAAATAGTCAAGCCATTTCATCCACATTATTATGATAAAATAGTATGCTTGTCCACAAACTAAGTGTGTACTATTTTATCATACCTACTCTGTTTCTCTTTTAACTAAGCCACAAATAACATCAATGCCATTTAATATCATTTGTCTTTGTTCCCCATTTAATTCTTTATTATTAATAAGTATTTTTTTCGCCTGTGCTAATTTTTTTACTAAACCTACTATTATTTCTAATTCAATATATTCAGAGTCATTATTCATATTATACTTTTGATCTAATTCCTTAATAACATGAATATCATTACATAACAAATAATCTAATGAAACATTAAAGTATTCTACGAAATTCCTAATAGCATTCATTTCAGGTTGTCTTTTATTATTCTCATATTGGCTAATAGTTGTTTTAGTAAATGCATATCCGTATCGCCTATTAAATTCATTAGCAATTTGTTCTTGAGTCAATTCCTTAGACAGCCTTATGCTCTTAAAGCGAGCCCCGAAAGTATTCAAAATAAATCCCTCCATAACTATAATATCATTTATAATTATGGCCAAACATTAACTTCTCTACTCAATAGTTATTGTTATATTTAGTTTATATTTTAATAACAGTTTTGAATTCTAAAATAAAAAAGACAATACTATTAAGTTCGTTCTTATCCTTTTTATCCTTCTTATTAAATATTTCTTCACTCCTCGTTTTTTATTATATGTATATTGTGCATTAAATTGTTCTTATATGGAATATTCGAGATTTAATAATGGATTTCCTTTTTAACTATGTATAACTAAACCTAGTTTTTAAGAAAGATGTAAAAATAGAGGATTTTTGATTAATCTGTAGAATAATTTTAATATGAAATAACAATAAGAGGAAGTGTATTTATGGATTTCACAGAAGAACTAAGGAAATTTTCAAATAGAATAATGCAAATAAAGGATAAAATCCAAACAGAAGAAGCAGTTAAAACATCTATAATTTTACCTTTTTTTCACCTGTTAGGATATGATATTTTTAATCCAGAAGAGTTCATCCCGGAATATACTACTGATGTAGGTATAAAAAAAGGTGAAAAAATTGATTATGTTATCATGAACGAATTAAGCCCCGTTTTTCTTATAGAGGTTAAAAACTGCCCAGATAAAAACCTAAAAAGGCATATTTCTCAACTATTTAGATATTTTGCAGTTAGCAAGGCAAGGTACGGAATGCTTACAAATGGTTTTAGTTTTATATTTTATACCGACTTAGATGAAAAAAATATTATGGATACAGAAAGTTTTTTTCAATTTAACATATTAGATCTAAGTGATAAAGATATTATTGAGATTAGTAAATACACTAAGTGTAATTTTAATGTAGACGAAATACATGAATCCGCTTCAGAATTGAGGTATTTAAATAAAATCAAACAATTAATGATTTCTCAAAGCAAGAAACCAAGTGATGCTTTTGTAAATTATATACTTGGTGAAATGAATATTGGAAGAAGAACTAAGACCTTAGTTGAGATCTTTAGAGAATACACAAAGGTATCTTTAAAAAGCTTAATTATTGATAATAGACAGAGTGCTAGTTATGATAATAATTTAGAAGCTGAAAATACAGTAAATCAAATCACGATGACACAAATTGAGATAGAATCTTTCTATATTGTGAAATCAATACTAAGAAAAATTATTAACCCTGAGATCATAACTTTTATTAATAATGAAACGCAATTTACTGTAATATTAGAAAATAATTTAGAAAAGTGGGTATGCAAAATATCTATGAAAAATAAAGGAATAAGCTTACCTTATGATAATGAAGTTGGTGAAATTCATTATGATTTCGAATCAATAGATGATTTATATGAAATTGATGAGCAAATTATAGATATTGCCAGAAAACTGATAATCACTAACCCATAACTTTTACACTAGCCCCTTTTATGCTAAACTAATCTAGAGGTGTTTTGTATGAAGAAATTAATAAAAGTTGTAGGCGCTATTATAGAAAATGAAAACAATGAAATCCTATGCGCTCTTCGCTCGCCAATAATGTCTCTCCCAAACATGTGGGAGTTTGCAGGTGGGAAGATAGAAGGTAGTGAGACTCTAAAAGAAGCTATTGAAAGAGAAATAAAAGAAGAACTGACTTGCGATGTTGAATTTATTGATGTATTTAATGATAATACTCATGAATATGATAAATTTATAGTAAATTTAATTACTGTTAAGTGCCGCATAACATGTGGTACACCTACAGCGAGTGAACATTCAAAATTGATTTGGTTACATAGAGAGAATTTACTTTCTCTAAACTGGGCTCCAGCAGATATGAAGGCTGTAAATCAGCTTGCAACAGAAAAGGTATAGCAAAATTGCTATACCTTTTTTATGAATTCTATATATTTATCTGCCGGCATTTCATTTTCCAATTTTATCTTAACCGTAATAGGCTTTTCACCTTCATACTCTACTACATCGCCTTTGCCTATATAAACATAAGGTTCAGAGGCTCCGTCAATTTGCTTATATTTCCTTACAAAAATATGTAGGTTAATTCCCCTTTGTTTATTAAAAATAATATTTTTCCCTCTTTCTGAACTTTGAGATGTAGCATTTGGACTTTGCCATTGAAAGTATTTACTATCCATAAATTTATCTTTATAATTTATGCTTTCCTTAATATCTTCTTCCTTATGTAGATCTACAAAAAGAAAATACTCATTTCCATTTGCTATAAGTCCACTTCCTCTAAAGGAACTATGAATTTTAGTATAATTAGAAAGTAGCGCTGCATCTATCATTTGATACTGCTCATATAACTTAAAGAACGGTATTCCATAATAGTTACTTTCAAATTCTTTTTCATATCTTATAAGAGCGTAATTTATAACATCCTCAATATATGTTCTAAATTTTTCATTGTGTATTACCGTCTTAAAATCCCAGGTACTACTTAATACATCACCATTAAGTTCAAAGCATTTAATGTTATTTTTTAATTGTGCTGAATCATAATAGTTCTGATTTAAACACTGAAACGCATGAATAATACTGTTGTCATCTACACCATCGATATACTTTAATATTTCATTTTTAGCTTGCGCTAAGTTAATTTCTTCATTGCTTAGTAGATATTTAATTATACTAACTTCATATACTCTTTTTATAGGCAATCTTGCTGATATTTCTTTAAGTATTTTAAAGAAAACTTCCTCTTCCAGCAACTTTTTTAAAACATTATCATTCTCCATCTTAGCCACAAACCCAATATAAGTTTTTTCCTTATTCGAAAATCTTAAAGGATCTGGAGCTCCATCATATTTTACATAATCCATAAGAAAGTACGGAGTTTTTCCACAATTCATCATCTTAAACTCTAAATATTCTTCCTTTAAGTATCTCATGGAATTAAAATTTTCTTCAGTTAATTGTTCTAATATTCTCTCCTGAGAAATTCTATCCATCTGTATATTTGTGCATCCAGGTATATTGCCAAACTGGGTCGCCACAGCTACCTTTAAACTATCTTTATCATAATATCTTGCACCATTTAGAGCTATTGCGATTAAAAATACCTTTTTATGATTGCCTATAAAATCTAATACAGTTAAAAAGGACTTTTCTTTATGAGTTCTAAGCCCACGCCCAAGCTGTTGTATGAAAATTATTGGTGAGTTAGTCGGCCTAAGCATTAGTACTAGATTTATAGATGGAATATCCACACCTTCATTAAAAATATCAACAGTAAATATAATTTCTAACTCATCCTCATCCGCTTCTAATTTCTTTATGTAATATTGTCTATCCTCAGCAGAATTCTCTCCTGTTAAGCATACACTTTTAATCCCTCTTCTATTAAATTCAGCTGCCATGTACTGTGCATGATCAATACTAGCACAGAAACCTACACCTTTACGTTTCTCCCCATCATAGCCGTAAAATTCCATCTTATCTATTATAAAGTCAACTCTCTCATTAACCTTTAATCTTTTAGTAATTTCATCAATGTCCTGAGGATTTACACCGCTTAAGTCAATACCCTCTATATCAGATATACCAAAATAGTGAAATGGAATAACGAGCTCCAGCTTTAAAGCTTCCCTAAGTCTTAATTCTAAAGCCACATTATTATCAAAGATATCAAATATATTTCCGCCATCACATCTTTCTGGAGTTGCAGTCATGCCAAGTAAAAACTTAGGTTTAAAATACTCCATTACCTTTTCATAAGACGGACTAGAAGCGTGATGAGCCTCATCTACAATCATATATTCAAACTCATCGCAGCTAAAATTTTCAAGATTATTATTCATTGATTGTATAGTAGAAAATAAATAATCCGCGTCTAAATCCTTACTTGTGCCAGTTAAAAGTCCTGTGGTCCTATTCTTATTCTTTACGATCTCCTTAAAGGTTTTTTCTGCACTTCTTAATATCTCTTCCCTATGAGCCAAGAATAGTAACTTTTTCGGTTTATAACTAATAGCATCAAATGCTGACATATAGGTTTTCCCCGTACCTGTGGCCGCAATAACCAAAGCCTTATCTTCACCAGACGCTCTTAATCTATGTAAATTATCCATAGCCTTCTGTTGCATATAGTTAGGTTTAATTAATTGATAACTACTAAACTCTAAGTTGTTATTATGTTGGCTTTTCTTAAGTTCCTTTAGAAAATTACTGTAACTATTAATAAACTCATCATCCACAATAGAAGTTACTTCCCATAAACTTAAATACTCTTCCAAAACCTCACGAGTAAAGCTATCATCCTTTTTAGAAATAACTCTAACATTCCACTCTACATTACGCTTTAAAGCTCTTTGAGTTATATTAGAAGATCCTATGATTATTTTATACTCATCTTTGTTTTCAAAAATGTAAGCTTTTGTATGAAAGCCCATTTCCTTGGTAGCTACAAAAACCTTTAAATCAATATTATTAAACTTATTTATCCTCTCAAGGGCCTTTGGCTCAGTAAAATTAAGATATGTAGATGTTAATATCTTACCCTTAACACCTTTTTCCTCAAGTTCCTTAAAGTTATCTAATAAAAGTTGAAGTCCACTAAAATTAATAAATGCTACACTAAAATAAAATTTAGCACATTCTCTTAAGCATCTCTTAAGCTCGTCTAATAAATTCCCTTTATCTGAATTAACTATTAGCTTATTATTTACTAGAAATTCGGTGTTTTCTATTTCTTTAGGTTTAACATCAACAAAGCTAATCTGCTGTTCTTCTTTAATATCTATTTTATTAAATATTGAATTCATCTTACCCCCCATAATTTCGTATACATAATCAACAAATATACAGCACTCCTTGTACTATTCCCTTTTAAATGGCTAACTATGTCTATATTTAAAATAGTTATACACTCATCGGTAAAAATAATTAACTTATATTTACGTTGCTCAATGAGATGTTTGTACTCCTCTACCTTAAAATGACCTTACAAGAACTTAAGTTTCCTTTTTGCAATAAAATTTATTTTAAGACTACCTGCTATTCTTTTGTTGCAGCTACTTGATCATAACTTTTTATCTCTTCAAACATCCAACGAGGTATATCCCATCCGTTTTTGTTCACTTTATCGAATCGTTCGCCAAATTTTATATCACTTAAATCTGGAATTAGTCCATACTTATCCATTAGCCCTAAAACGAGCTCCCCTTCTAAATCTCCTTGTTTAGATATTTCATACCACCACTCAGCAGCTTCGCCACAATAATCTAAGCTTCTAAAGATTTCATCTACTTTTTCCCAATTTTGATTTTTTTCATCTTTCCTTATATACGATAACGCTAAATTAATATAAGCATTATGTTCTTTATTTCCAAGTGATTTCTCTAAAAGAATATTTATATCTGGTATATTTACTTCGCCCTTAATCTCATTTCTTCTGAGCATATATGCTAAAGATATTGAAGCATCTTCAACTTTGTTAATAAATGCATCATAAAATAACTGTGTTGCCAATTCATAATCTTTTAACTGATATGCAATAATTCCCAGCAAATGTTTTTCTTGCATATCAGAAATAGCAAGTACATCTTCTATTCTACTCTTCCCGTCCTTTATATCAATTGAAACATCTATACCGTTCTTTATTCTCACTCCATATTCAAATGAAGCATTAGTAATCCCATGCTTCATAGCCCTAATGAATTGCTTAATTCCATGTGATTTATGTTTTTTTACACCATCACCACTCAGTAGTCTTTTACCTATTATATATGATGCATAGTAATCTTCCTTTTTAATAGCACATTTTAATAGTTTCTGGCCTAGTGTTGAATCTCTTTCTACATATAATCCATCTAATAGCATTTGTCCATACTCTTTCATAACATCTACGTCTTCTCTTTCTACCAGATCATTAAGTAAATAAATACCCTTAGCCTTATTTCTTTTTATTCCATCACCTTTAATCAATATATACGCCAATATCCTTTGCGCCTCTTTATTCCCACTAAGCATTAGCTTGTTCAACATTTCTATTCCCTTATCTGAATTCTTAGCTACATACCTACCATAAACATTCAGTTCTGCTAGATATATAATCGCCTTTTCACTTGCTTCCAAAGCTGCATTCTCCAATAAATTTAATCCACCTTCAATATCTTGTTCTACATTCTTACCTTCTACAAGCCTTTTTCCTAAATAGTATTTCCCAATAGAATTTTTAATTTCAGAACAATCCTTTAAAAGTTTCATCCCACGGTTTACATCTACTTCAATTTCCTCCCCATCAATTAACATTTGTCCATATATTATCTTAGTCATTTCATCTAATTCTAAAACATTTTCTTCTAATAATTCTATTGCCTCATCTTTGTCATTAGAATCTACTTTCCTATCTATAATACTTAATGCCAATTTCATTTTAGCTCGCATATTCCCAAATGCCATACATTCTCTTAGTAGATTTTCGCCTCTTAATTTATCTCTTATTACACCATTACCTGAAATAAGTCTTTCGCCATATTCACACATAGCATCCAATTTATTTTCACATATCAACTCTTCAAACATCTGTTGACCTTTAATCCTATTTTGAGGTAGTCCCTTTCCATCTAATAATCGCTTAGCAAGATCAACTCTCGCAATATCATCTTTGTCTTCTATAGCTTTAATTAAATACTTTTTACCTTCTTCAATGTTCGGATCTAAGTATCTACCATCTAAATACATACCATATAGTTCTCTTATAGCATTTATATTCCCATTTTCGGCAGCATGCTTTAGCAATGCCTCCCCCCTTGGCTTATCCTCACCCATATTTATTCCCTTGATTAATACTGTCCCTAAAACATTTTCAGCTTCGTGTTCTTGACATGCTGCTTGCTCTAATAATTCTATCCCATACTCTACTGTATATTCTTTAAAAAAGCCTAGAATAATAGCTTCACCAAAAATTATCTTTGCAAAATTATCATTATTTACAACCTTAATTAAAAGTTCTTTAGCTCTGTTAATGTCATGAGGTACCCCAAACCCATTAAGCAACCTAAATCCTAGAATCCTGATTGCTTGAGAATCACCTGATACTATACACTCTTCTAATAACTGCATTGCCTTTTTAACATCTTTCTTTTTAAAATTTCCCTCAAATAATATGTTTGACAATCTCAATTTTGCATATATATCTCCATAGGATACTGCTTCTTCAAGTAGCTGTAGTGCTTTACTTTTATTGTATAGATCCGTATAATTATTTAATAATGTTAGTGCATATAAAACTTTAGCTGCTATATCTCCCCTTTCTACTGCGGCTAATAAAAGTATCTCTCCTCGTTCTTTATCCCGCGTTACATCTATACCATTAGCAAGTTTGTACCCTAACTCTCTCATAGATGCTACATCCGATTTACTGATAGCCTCTTCTAATAGTCTTGTACCTTCTTGAATATTTCTTTCTATACCATCAACTTCAATTAACATCTTACCTAATTCTCTCATAGCATCTACATTCTTGCCTTTAATCTCTTTTTGTAGCAATTCTATTGCCCTTTGTTTATTTTCTTCAGGAATATTCCCTTCCATTATTAACCTTGAATATATTAATACAGAATTCGAATCATTCTCTCTAATCAGTTCATCAAATAAATCGCATCCTTTTTTTATATCTCCATTAGAAAGTAAAACCTGTACGCACTGCTTCCAGATTTTACAATGGGGTCGTGTCAGCAGACCAATAAATGTAAACTACCTATAAGCCATTATAGCCATGTCAAATATTATTTTATTAAGTCAGCCCTTTTTATTTCTAGGTAACTGTCCATCCCCCCTAGTTCATTACTGAAGTTAACGGTTATTTTGAAATAAACCTACATCTAGGAAAATTCCCACATCCTTTAAATTGACCATACCTTCCATTTCTTAGTACTAATTTTCCTCCACATTTAGGGCAATAACCACTATTAACTTTTATAGTTTTTTCAGCTAATGTCTTGTGAATTGCTTTTACATGAGTTTTTCTAGTTTCTTTACTATCTACATTTAATGAAACTAATTTTGTATATATATCTTCTTTAACTAAATCAGGTATGTTCTCAGCTTTATATTTCTTAATTGTCTTAGGTAAATTTATAGTGTACACGACATCTGTTTTTGATGTTACTTTTAAATCTGCTCTTGTTGTAAAAGCTATTATTGATATATAATTTATATCTTCAAATTCATTTAAAATCTCTTTCAATGCTTGTATATGTCCATAATTCTGTTTTATTGGATTATGAAGTTTTTCTTTACGCTTATAAATTACTTGTTTCCAATTATCATCAAATTCCTTACCAATAATCCATCCTTTATAATTCTTAGTTTCTATTACAAAGATGCCATAGTTAGATACTATTACATGATCTATCTGTGTTGTTTTATTTCCTACTTGTAACATTATTTTGTTAATTAACTTATACTTTGTCTTATCAAGACCTGATAAGAGAAAAGCAACAGACTTCTCACCAAGGGCTCCTTTGATTTTAGGCATAAAAACTTCCAATACCCCTGCTGCAATAATTAAGAGCCATAAATACCAAAACTTCGTTAACAATTCAAACACTATTTCCATCCGATCTCACTTCCTATATGTTCTTTCATTACTTACTAATAGCTTTAGCTTGTGCAGCTTCATCTTTCTGTTTTTGAATTGCCTTTTTAATATAAGCTTTTACTTTGTCAACATTTACATTGTTAACTTGGAGTTTAAATATATTGTCTAAAGCCTTATTTGCTTCATCAAATTTACCACTTACTAAATAATCCTTAGCCCTTTTTATATTATCTTCTACATATAATTTTGTGCATTCACTTATTTTGCTTTGTGCTATTGTATATCTTTTAGTGTCTTGCTTGTCTACTTTCTTAAAGTTATCAATAGCCCCTAGGTAGTTTTTATCAGTTGTTTGCTTAATTGCAGCAGCATAAGTTGCTTTTGATTTTATTAAAAGATTTACTAAAGCTATTTTTTTGTTTACCTCTGTATCTTTTTTATAGTTTAATGCATCTTCATACAAGGTTATTGCTTTATTATATTCTTCAGTAACTACAGCCTTATTAGCAGCTGTTAACGTTTTATTATATACCTGTGCTTTATTCATGTAATAAAATGTTACGAAGATTACTCCAACAATTATTATTGAAATTAATATAATTACTCTTTTTTTGTTTATCATAATCAAAGTCCCCCAATTAATTTTTGCTGTCCCTCTAAATTGTTTTAGCTTCCATAAACTATGATTCTACATTGATTCCTAATTTCCTCTATATAGAGTAACATTTTGCAAATAAGTACTAATTTGTCGTTTAAAATAGTTATAAAAAGCCTACCCCATAGATTTCTCTATAAAATAAGCTCTTATGTTACATATATTTGATGTTGGAAATCAACTTTACCATATTAATAAACATGAATAGCAAAAAAATTATAGTTTTATTATCTAAAATATCTATTTTTTTATTGGAAGTTAATTTAATAAGAGAAATTAATTCTTCACCATTAATCTTCTCCTGAATGTAGTATTTTTCCCATAGAAAAGTAGCTATTAAATATAATATTTAATAGCTACTCATTTAATAAATCATTTGTCCAACTTGGCATATTTTTATCTTTCCAAATTATATTGCCATCCTTGAAATCAATTATTTCCTTAAATATTTCTGTATTATCATACACATTGATTTCATCGCATATTTCAATGGCTCCTTTTAAATTCTTTAATGAGGCATAATACCTTCTTTCAATGGTATCCTCAGGTATTCCATGTCCGCCTTTAATTACCCTCTGCTTAACCCTATCTTTTGCGATTTCAGGGTTTTCAACGCCTATATAATTCATCACTATATAGAATCCATTATCTTTTGCAATTCTTATATTTTTTATTATACTTCTACCAGATAGTGTGGTCTCTTGGTTAAATGATATTTCTTGTGAAATATAACTTTTTATTAGTTTC
>Ga0209430_1001191_pt1 | contig 20347 bp, 7 predicted proteins | sample BarGraIncub1133A_FD_184504 | JGI IMG/M metagenome (GOLD analysis project Ga0209430, IMG submission 184504) | Arctic peat soil microbial communities from Barrow, Alaska - Barrow Graham LP Incubations 11-33A (SPAdes) (version 2) | ecosystem: Environmental > Terrestrial > Soil > Wetlands > Peat... | reverse complement strand
ACCAGCCTGCAAGTCAGTGCTCCGGGATACACGATTTCCGAAGTCTCGATCCGTTCCCGTAAAGCGTTGGATATAAGGATATATTCTGATCATTTTTCTACACCATACGGTGTTACGACAACGGAACTGGAACCTAAATCGCGTCTGACAATTTCGACTGCAACACGTACCGTGAATCAGTTTCCGGACATCACTCCTGCCAGTACCGTTGAAGAAATGATTCAGACCTGCTTGGGGGACGTTCGCTCCATCAACCGTTCCGGCACCCCTCAAATGGGATCCGCTCTGTTTCTTCGTGGGCTTAACTCGCTGAATGCAAACGCACAACCGCTATTTATTGTGGACGGTGTCATTTGGAACAATATGCTGGATGCCACTTCCGTCCATGATGGTTTTTTTACCAATCCGTTGGCTGATATCGATTTAAAGGATCTGGAGAATATCACGGTCGTGAAAGACGGTAGCGCACTTTATGGCGCCAAAGCCTCCAACGGAGTAGTCCTTATCAATACGCTCCGCGGTCATAGCATTGCAACTCGAATTACGTTCAACACCAGCATCGGATATAATTTATCACCAAAAACCATACCCACTCTTGATGCGACCCAGTACCGAATATTGGCCAGCGACCTGATGCAAGGCTCTGATGCGACCAATGCCGCAGTAGCCGGTAATGTGATTTTCAACGATGATCCTTCTTACATTTATTATAAGAAATACCACAACAATACCAACTGGAACGACCAGGTTTACAAAAATTCACTGAGTCAAAGTCATTCCCTGAATGTGAACGGTGGTGATGACGTAGCCTTGTATGCGTTTTCCATGGGTTATACCCAGAACGACGGTGTCATTCAGGTTCTTGGTCAGGATGGTAGTGTCGGCAATACGGGTATGAATCGGATGAGCACGCGCTTCAATTCAGACATTCATTTGTCAGACAATGTTGATCTGGCCACGAATATCGCATTTACCAGCATTGATCGGACCCTGTTCAACGATGGAATGAATGATCGGACATCTCCTGGCTACCTGGCTCAAATAAAGGCACCCATTTTTGCACCGTATCGTTATACGTTGAAAGGCGTTAAATCTACTGTTTTTGAACCTGTCGATCTGTTCAATGTCAGTAATCCGGTTGGTATTCTTAGGGATGCCGATCAGTCCAACAAACAATACCGCTTCAATATTTCGGCCAAGCCGGAATTCCGTTTCAGCAAGTCTCTCAAACTGACGACCTTATTGGCCTACAGTTTGGACAAAGTGAAAGAGGCCTATTTTACGCCAATGACATGGGTGACTCCGCTCATCATCGAGAACTACGGTACATCCTACAGCACTGTAAAGAACCAGATGGCCAGAGAAAATCAATTGTTCAGTGACACCAGACTGCTGTACAGTCCAAAAGTTTCCAACGCCCTTGTCCTGAATCTTCTGGGAGGTATCCGCTATCTGAGCAGCACCTACGAAATGGATTATGTGGACGGACACAATACAGGCGACAACAACATCATCAACATTTCCCAAAGCATGGATTTCACTTCCACTAATGGAATCAATGACAAAGAAAGAAGCATTTCCGGTTATGGTAACCTCGATCTGGAACTGAACAACAAATATTTCCTGAATGCTTCCGTTTCAATGGATGCAAACTCCCGTTTCGGTAAAAAGGCCGGCCTTTCCATTGGAGGCTATCCATGGGCTTTGTTCCATTCAGTTTCTGGTGCCTGGTTGGTATCGGGTGAAGATTTCATGCAGTATGCCAAATTCATCAGCCTGATGAAACTTCGTGCTAGCTACGGGGTGACCGGAAATGATGATATCACCAGCTATGCAAATACATCGTATTTTGAATCTGCCAACTACATGGGTAAAGGGGTTGGTTTGAGCTTTACCAACATAGGTAACGACAATCTCCAATGGGAAACGACGCAGAAAGCAAACCTTGGCATCGATTTGGGTTTCTTCAACGATGTGTTGACTGTGACTGGTGACATCTACCGTTCCAATACAAGCAATCTTCTGACATTAAGGCCTTTGCCTGATGTGACTGGCCTATATACCTACTGGTGCAACTCCGGAGAACTGAAGAACGAAGGCTACGAACTATCCGCACAACTGAAAGCATTGAATACCAAAGACTTCAAGTGGGAACTTGGGCTGAGTGCCGCGCATTATAAAAATGAAATCACCGCCTTACCCGATGGAAATTATACAACCAGTGCTTTCGGAGGTGAAATTCAGACCGCCGTAGGCCAGCCTGCTGGTGTGTTCTACGGATATAAAAGCTTGGGTGTCATTGGCTCCAAAGCCGAAGCCGAAGGATTGCACAACGGTGATGGTCTGAAAATTCAAAATGCCAACGGCAGTTTCTCTTATTTCACAGCAGGGGATATGCGGTTTGATGATAAAGACGGGAATGGCATCATCAATGCGGCAGACAAGCAGATGATCGGTAATCCCAATCCTGATTTTACCGGTTTGATCAACAACCGATTCAAAATAAAGGGTGTGACTCTGAATGTCCTGTTCTCCTATTCCTACGGCAACGATGTTTACAATTACCTAAGGCGGGAAATGGAATCCATGGACAACTACTACAATCAGTCCGTAGCGGTTCAAAACCGCTGGCGGGCAGACGGCCAGCGGACCTCCGTGCCCAAATCAGCCTATGGTGATCCGATGGGGAATGCCCGTTTTTCCAGCCGTTGGATTGAAGACGGTTCCTACCTGCGTTTGAAGACGGTCAGCCTTTCCTACGATTTGCCGGTCAAACTGCCTTTGATTGAAGGTATTACTGTCTGGGCTTCCGGAAATAATCTCTGGAAACTGACCAATTACTTAGGTTCTGACCCTGAAACTTCGGTCTCCAATTCGGTACTGTATCAAGGCATCGATGCAGGCTTGACTCCTCAATACGCCTCCTTTTTTGCCGGGCTGAAGATTCACCTCTAAGCCGAAAGATTCCGAAAAATTCAAAATTCCAACAATCATGAAGCAAACTTCCAAAATATTATTTACACTTCTCATCGGCGCTTTCGGTTTTCTGTCCTGCGATCAATTGCTCACAGTGGATTCCGAACGCAACATCACGGTAGACCAAAATACCCTCGACAACCCAAACGATACGGTTTATTCCATGATGGGCATCTTGAACAAGGTTCGTAAGCTTGGTGACCGTTGCGTGGTATTGGGTGAACTTCGGGGCGACTTGATGGATGTAACCGCCAATTCTGACCTTGAACTTCAGGCAATCAGCAACTTCACTGCCGATTCGACCAATTCTTGGTTGGATGTCAAGGATTATTATGCCGTTATCAACAATTGCAACTATTTCATCAACAACGCAGACACTTCCATTCGGTTGAGCGGAGTCAAAGTGATGATGCCTGAATTCGCACAAGTAAAAACCATACGGGCATGGACTTACTTGCAATTAGCCACCACTTTTGGGAAGGCAGCCTATATGACCAAACCCATCGTCACGCTCGAAGATGCCTTTGCCAACTATCCGATGCTGGGGTTGGATGTCCTCATCGACACACTTATTGAAGATTTGCTTCCCTATAAGAATGTGGATTTACCACAATACATTTCAGTCGGTAATTTTTCTGCAAACTATTTGTTTTTGCCGACCAAATTCGTGCTTGGAGACTTATATTTGTGGAAGAATGATTATATGAATGCGGCTACCATGTACCATGAACTGATGTTCGACAGGAGTCTCACTGTCAGTAAAAATTACAAATCCAGTTGGAATGACGCATTCACTACTGCAACCAGAAACTGGAACAACCTCTTTTCCAACTATACGGGAGAAGTCATCACCATGTTCCCGTTCGATAAAAGTACTGGAACCTGCAAGGCTTATACCTTGACTCAGGTTAGCTATGAATTGGCCCCTTCCAACAACTGCATGGAACTTTTTGCCGGTCAAAAGTATTATCAAGAATTAACCGGTGGATCGACTATGGGAGATCTCCGCGGAGAAAATGCATCCTATGCCAATTCCACAACGGTCAAAGGAGCCACAGCAGAAGCAAGAATGCCTGTTATCAGTAAGTATGCCTACAATCAGGGATTCTCCATTTACCCTTTCCGTACATCGACGCTGTATTTGCGTTATGCCGAAGCAGTCGCTCAACTTGGCAAATTCAACATGGCTTTAGCTGTGATGAATAACGGATTGAGTACTACCACCTCTGCAGCTTGGCAATCAGCCCCCCTTCAAACCTGGTACAATTTCACGGATTCCCGTTTTGATGCGAATATGGGAACACGGCAGCATGGCCTTGGGACCAGTGGAAGCAATTTGCTGGCATTCCCCACAACAGCTACGAACCACTCCGATTCACTGACCTTTGTGGAAGATTGCCTGCGTGACGAACTGGCCTTGGAAACTGCCTTCGAAGGAAACCGCTTTACCGACCTGATGCGAATGGCTCGCCACCGCAGTCGTTATGAACTTTTGGCTGAAGCCGTAGCATTGAAACATCCGACAGCCTACGAATATTACAAATTGCTGTTGATGAACCCAGACCACTGGTATTTGCCTTATCCTGGCAAATAGTTTAAAATGTTCACTCGAACTGGGTATTCCAAATACCTGATTCGTATTTAGGATTAGGACAATACAAACCTTATTATAACCAAAATTGGATCTTCTATGAAAAAAAAGATTTTTACTCTGTTGATGACTGCCTTGGTATTTTCTTCGGCAGTATTCGCTTTAAAGCCTGAAAAGGCTCATGGTGTGGATGGATACTACAATTTCACCGCTGCCAAAATGAAAGAAGAGGGTATTTTCTCTGTGAACAATCAAGTAGCTCAAGCTGTCAAAGGCAAATGGGCATATGAAAAAGATTATATCCATGTATGGTACGGGATTAGCGCTGCAAGTCCTACGCTGCCTACATGGCGTGCCGACTGGACCTTGCGTGGTGAATACAATGCATCTCCGCTCAAACTGACTTCAAAGTACCCGATTTTTGCATTCAAAGTCGGTCTGCCCGACTCCACCTCCTGGAACGGAGCCGCAACTGCCAATGCTACTACCGGTGATGCATCCTTCAGCTTCAAACTGGATACCTGGGGCTTTTTGGAAGGGACAATGATTAAACCTACTTCTGGTAATCCTCCCGGACGTCGTGTTACTGTGAACCAGATCCAGATTACGAGCAACACTAAAAATGCGCCTGATTCTGCCAGCAAAAGAAGCAGCGTTACCAATATTGGTTGTGTACGCTTGAAAAGCAATGAACCTTGTCAGTACATTTTCTATTACAATTTCAACGATACCATCGCCAAATATGGTAAGATGGATTTTGCTCCGATTCTTGCCCGTATGGCTGACGGAAAACGCGCGCTTAAAACCGACACAGTTTGGTCTGAAGACAAGTTGACGTATCGTTTGGACACTGTTCCACCCCAATACTACATCAAATGGTTCAAGACCTTCCCGTCCATTGACTCCTTGAATATTGCCATTCGCACCAATTTCGGTGATGATATGCCCGATGGTCGCACCACCTATCAGAAGAACCTGTACGAAGTGTTGTATGCAGCCGATCAGTTGAAAACAACGTATTCCACCTCCAACTATGAAGCCTTGACAGCGTTTACGGATTCATCACTGAAGTACGAGGATATTTATTATGCTCCAGTTCCTGAAGCAACCGCAGGAGATTCCACAGCATGGAAAGCATGGGATGCTCAGGTACAGAATGCCGTAGTCCAAATGAAAGCCGTCAATGCTAAATTTGTATCCGATCTCTCCTGGAAAAAAGGATCTGACTTTCTATTCTCCATCTCCTGCGTCGGAGACGGTAAGAAACTGACGGTTGGTGAAGACGTGACCGTTGGTGGAATCAAAGGTAAGAAACTGGTTTGGGGTGATACCGGAACACCGTTTTTTGCCACTGAAACCGGTGTAGTCAATAACCGAACTACCTATACATTGACCAACAGTGGTTACTTCATGGGTATGTACAAAGACACCTTGTTTATGGTGCCGTCGGCCAGCAAAGCTACAGCCGTGACCAACCTTTCGTTTGTAAACCGCGATGAATCAGAAGCCTATTATGATTTCGGTGTAGGTCTGAATTTTGTAAACAGCGATCAGTCTCGCTTGGTGAAGTCTACAACCTTCCCCTTGGCACTCGCAGGTACGACTCCTTACACGTATTATTTGTTTGAACTGACCCCTTATCAATACGTTCAAGGAACCGACCCCAATGGCTATTTTGGTTGGGAATTCAACAAGACAGATTCGACGGATGGTTGGGCGAAGAATACCTGGAGACCGGCTTCCGAGGTGAAACAAGTAGTTATCAATGGCCTTGGCTGTGCCAAATTCGGTGTTACTCCGACCTATCTGGACAACGTCGTTGGTCGCCCGGTAATGACAACCACTTTCCCCTATCAACCTGGGTTCAGACGTGAATACGGATCGTTCGCCACTGGTCAATATCCCGATGAGTTTGAAAAAAATCCGATTAGCGATTCCATCCAACATCGTCCATTGAACTATGCCATAACAACCAATTCTGGTGTAAACCGTTTCCTAGCCATCAAGATGGCTGCTACAGATCCTACCATGGATGTGACATTGCTCAGTTTGAGTTTGTATGCCAATGCTACGGATCAAACAGCACTGAGTGCTACCAGTAAAGTGGATAAAAAAGGCGATGTCTATGTCTACGACTTGGTTGCAGCAGGTATTCCTTATGGCGGTAAAGTGTTTGTAAACCAGTATATTGGTTTCGGAACAATGAATTTCCCGACGACTTATGATGCTGTCGTTATGGATTGGGTTCGCACCTACAAGACTGTTGCAGAAATTCCGACCGAATCCATGCCTGCCGTACTTGTTTCCACACAAACCATTCAAAAGCAAATGGCTGAAGTCTATGCTTATGCCACCAGCGGAACCCTGCATATTGAAAACCTGACCGGTGCAGTCGCTAAAGTGAATGTGTATACCATCTCAGGCACCTTGGTTCGCAGCATCAATGTGAATGAAAAATTCAGCGCCGTTTCGATGCCACAAGGCTTGTATCTGGTGAAAGCCACCAGCGGAAACCAAACCAACGTTCAGAAAGTATTGGTTCGCTAAATAATAATTTAAAACTTCCATTCAGAGGGTGTCGAAATTGTACTTTTGATACCCTCTGAATTTTTATCGCAAAACTCGGAGTTGAAATATGAAAAAGTTACGTTTGATGGTTCTTGGAATGGCCTTTGTCGTACTTGGAAGTACCGCGCAAAAGCTCAAGCATCCCTGTTTGTTATATACGCCAGAACGTATTCAACTGGCTAAGCAACGGGTTAAGAATGACCTTAGAATGGCTGCTGCCTGGGATGATGTAAAAATGAAAGCCGATGCAGCGTTGAATAAAAATGATTTGAACGAGTCCAATTGTCTGGCGTTAGCTTATTTAATGACGGATGAAAAGAAATATGCCGACAAGGTGAAAACCCTGCTACTGAATTCCGTTCAGGGAAAGCCCTGGAGTAGCACCGATGAAATGCTGCTTCGCAAGCCAGCATGGCGTGCCGATTTGGGATTGGCACAAAAGTGTCAGGTTACAGCCATTGCATTCGATGGCATTTATAATACGCTTTCAGCCGATGAACGCAACATCATTGCTCAAGGTCTATCCAAGTATGGGTTGGAACCATCTATGGACGATTGGTTCCTGGAGCCTACCAGAATTCATTCATTAAATTCGATGGGTCACAATTGGTGGACGGCATGTACCTGCATGGGCGGCTTACTGGCAACAAGTATTGAGAATGAAGTGCCTGAAGCTGGGAAAATAGCAGTCAAGCTATACGATCAGTTGCCCGAATGGTTTTCTTTTGCCGGTGACGAACTGCAAAATAAAATGAAGTCTTTTGATGTGAATGGAGGAATGTACGAAAGCGTGAATTATGCCACCTTTGGCATAAGTGAAGCACTTTTGTTCAGGTTAAGCTGGCAAAACGCTCACCCCGATGTTCAGCCAAATGACATTCCTGAATTGGAGAAAACGCCAGAATTCTTCATGCATGTTTGCTATCCACGTATTGGAATTCTGAACAGCGTCAATTTTGGCGATAGTCGTTCCAACGTGGTTGGTGACAATACTTTAATGCTTCTGTATGCTTTGGGCAATAAAGATGCAAACATCCTCTGGTACCTGAATCAGGTCGTAGATGGACAACACCGGGAAGGAAATTCGAGAAATACACCTATCGGGTTGCTGTATTACCCAGATGTGACCCAAGCTCCGGCTGTTCCTAACTTAAAATTATCGCAACTTTTCTCAGATTTCGGGTGGGCTACTTTTCGGACTTCGTGGAACAAGGATGCAACCTTGTTGGCGGTTAAAAGCGGTCATACCTGGAACCATTCACACGCCGATGCGAATTCATTTCAAATTTTTCACAAAGGTGACAAAATCATCAAGGATGCCGGAAATTGCTCGTATCCGAATCCGGAATATCAGTCGTATTTTTTTCAAAGTCAGGCGCACAATGTGGTGCTGTTCAATGGCGAAGGTCAACCATCCAATCAACAATACGAAGGATCCATGCTCGATGGAAAGTTATCCGATTTAATAGATGCGGGTAATATTAAATATGTATTGGCCAACGGCACCGGTCCATATTCGAATAACTTTGTCCGCAATTTCCGCAATTTCTTATGGATTGATAATGTTATTTATATTATCGACGATCTGAAAACCTACAAATCTGGACAATTTGAGTGGCTGTGGCATCCAGAAGGTCAGGTGAAAAAAAACGGTATTGATTTGAATATCACCAACAATAATGCATCCGTTGTCGTTCGTCCGATATATCCTGAATATCTGGTCCCTTCCGCATTTGGTCATGATTACCCAACTTTTTTAACTGTGAAAGAACTACAGGGACCAACTGAAGACTTGAAAAGCACTGAAGCGTATTATTCGTTCAAATATCCTGTTGAAACAAACAGAGTCAAGTCAATGACTGCCATTATTTTGAAAGACTCCGTGAATGAAAAAGCGCTGCCCAAAATGGAACGCATCGAAGGGAAAGATTGGATTGGACTACGAGTCAGAAACAAAGGCAAAATCACCGATATTATCATAAATCAATTGGCTGATGGGCGTTTGATGCACTCCAACTCGTGGATTTGGGCCGAAGGTTGGGAAACAGATGCTTACCTTTTTGCCGTCAGTTATCCAGAAAATGGTAAACCGGAAAATCCATCCGAATTTTTTATCGGTTATGGTAGTGCCTTACGGCGCGATGGTGTGTCCTATTTCGGATCCCTGTCCAAACTATTCGTGGTGAAGAAAAACAATGATAAGAAAATGGAATTGTTTGTAGAAGGCCAACCCCTAATCAACGCAATTTTCTTTACACCTATTAAACCTGCAGCCCTAACTGTAAATGGTCAAAAATCTGATGTGAATTACGAAAGGACAACACGAATGCTTCAAATCAATTGCCGATAATGCATACTTTATTGGTTTTTTTTGGTTCTATCTTTGTACGTGCTTTGGCATGCTGATTCGTATTATAGTTGCCCAAATTAACACAAACTATGAAAAATCTTCTAATCCGGAATACTTTTTTAATTCTTTTCTTTTGCACTGCGCTGATGGCCAATGCCACCAGGACATTTGTTCACCCCGGCATATCCCATAAATTGTCCGATCTGGAACGCATGCGCATTGCGGTACAGAACCAAGTGGAACCCTGGTATGGTTCCTATCTGTTGCTTCAAACAAATAAATACGCCAGTTATAACTATGCTGTTCAATGGCGTAAGGACTCTGTCCGAGTGGTGGCCAGTCTGTCTGCTTCGTATGAAAAATTCAAGTACGACGCACTCGCATCCTATTACAATGCGTTGATGTGGTACATTACCGGAGATTCCAGACATGCCGAAAAAGCGATACAGATTTTCAACGCCATGTCCAACATCAAAAGCATTGAGAACAGTGCCACCAAAAGCCTGGATGCAGGCCGTGTCATCTGGAAACTGATGGAAGGGGCTGAAATCATTAAAAGCACTTATTCAGGTTGGAAACAGGAAGATATTGACGCGTTTAAAAAGATGCTCGTCTATCCAGGATATTCAACGACCAAGGAACCAACGGCAGCCATCGATGCCGGAGACGCCACCTTCTATTGGTACATGTACAATGGTGATTACGGTCGTCATGGGAACCAAGGTCTGTTCGGAATGCGCGGAATCATGGCAATGGGTATTTTTTTGGACAACGAAATCATGTATGAAAGAGCGCTTCGTTATTTGCGTGGACAGCCTCACCATCCGGACGATTTGCCCTATCCATCAGGTCCTCCCGTTGTGAGTTCAACCAAAAATGGGTTTCCGACCTCCAACAGCTATTTCGACGATTATTCCATGAAATCGCCCTACATTATGGCGGATGTGCCCGATTACGGCTACAACGAAGTGATCAAAAATTACATCTGGGAAAACGGTCAGTCGCAGGAGGCTTCTCGTGACCAGGGTCACTCCCTTTTAGCACTTACTATCCTACATACCATGAGTGAGATGTCCTGGAATCAAGGTGACAACCTGTTTAACGCAGTCAATTACCGCCAACGTCTGGGCTTGGAATATAGCTTGAAATACAACGTTTCCTATGCCAAAAGCTATCCGGACCAACCGAATCCTTGGGAGCCTACTGTCGCGTCTGGGGAATTCATTCAGCGCAGGGACCGCTCACAACGGTGGTTTTCCCGTCGAATCAATCCCTTCAATGCAAACGATACCGTTTCCATTACCCGTGGTGATTGTGTAAACGACAACGGATCCACTTGTTTTGAAATGCTCGTTGGTCATTACCAATCCAGGCTGAACCTTCCGGCTGAAAGCATCAAATGGATGGTTCGGGCCAACCAAATTTTCAAATCCAAGTTTGGCAACGAACAACAAGGTTTTCAAGTGGACCATGCCGGATACACTGGTTTGACCTTTCATCGCACGGACAGTTGTGCAGGAGATCCGGTTACCTTTAAAAACCGCACCCCTATTTTTGCCGTGCATAAATTGCCGGGTGTTATCCAAGTGGAAGATTACGACTTCTTCATCGACAATCCACAGAGCAGAACCTATCTGGAGCTTTCAGATTCCAAAAAATACAACGCTTACCGCCCAGATAGTGCCGTGACTGTCGAATCCTGTCCTACAGGCGGCTATCAGGTCAGCGACATGGTTGCTGGTGAATGGCTGAACTATACCGTCAGCGTTCCGCGTTCAGCAGCGTACAACTTGGTGGCGAATTATTCTACCATAACTGCAGGTGCAAAGCTGAGAGTCGCTTTAGCTGGCCGTGATAAAACGACAGAGGTCCTTTTGCCCGTTACCGGTGAAGGCGTTCTGGCAGATTGCATGTTGGCCAGACAAGTATACTTACAGGCTGGTATTCACAGCCTTCGGATTTATATTTCAGGGGCTTCCAATACGTTGAAACTAAACTCCCTTTCCGTGCTTTTTGAAAATACGGGACAGCCCTACCTGACGTTGACACTGACCAAAAATACCACTTTCAACACCCTGAGTTGGTCAACAAGAAATTTTATTCCGGCTTCTTTTACGATTTATCGCGCCACCGTCAACGATTTTGCACAAGCCACTGTTCTTCAAAACGACTTTTTAGGAACTTCCCTGATGGATTATTCCATGACTCCAGGCTCCAACTATTATTATTGGGTGAAAACCAACGATGGTCTCCAGAATGTGATGTCCAATATGGTGACGACAACCGTAGGAGCCGCTGGCGAAATCGACCATCCATTCACCTACGGAACCAACGGTTGGTCTACCAATACCTCAGGTGCTACATTGGCCACTTCCAACGGTATTCTAAAAATGACTATGGCTGTTCAGTCTGCTAACGAATACAGAGGCGATCTCACGACAACCAACTTGACTGTCCATGCGGGCAAATATCCTATTTTGGCTTTAAAGATGGCCAAACCCTCTGTAGCCCAAGTGACGTTCGACACCCCCAACGGACCCTACGGTGGAGGAAGCAACAATTGGACGGGAGCGGACTCCGTCAATCCAACGTATAAAGTCTATTATTACGATCTGACTGCCAAGAACTTCATCCATCCTGCCGGTACCATTACCACGCTACCTACAGACACCACTTTTACCTTTCCAACCGTTTCATTCAAAGTGGCCGGAGTCACTTCCGGTGAAACTTCCTATACGTTGGACTGGATCAAGAGTTTTGCCAGTTTGGCCGATATGCGGACATTCATTGCCAAAGATAGTGTTCAGGCCATTTTTGAACCCGCTTACACGACAACGGGAACGATTGCGCTGACCAATACGTTTTCTTCCGGTAAAATTCTGCTGAATTGGACATCGACCAACCTGACCAACCCAATCTTTGCCGTTTACCGGAACAGAGTGGATACATTCAATACCGCGACGGCTTTGGCCACCGGTCTAACGGCAACCACTTTTACCGATAGCACCCTTTCCGATTCGGACGCCGACTGCTATTACTGGATACAAACCAGCGATCGTGGACAATTGGTCACTTCCGCTTCTACTAGAGTAAATCTGACCTGGGGTTCCTATACCGACGACTTCACCCTTAAAACTTCCGGTTCTTACAGCATCTACGGTTGGAGACGTGTTTCGGCAGGTACGACATCCAGTTTGACGGTGACCAATCCTGCCGGGAAATTGCTGGTGAATATGATTACGGATCCCACGAATGGCGGGTATATGGGCCCCATCTACCGGTATGCCAGCATCGATCTGCATGCAGGCATCAATCCCATTCTGGCCATCAAAGCCACGTGGCCGACACTATTCAATCTTAGTCTTGGTTGCGGCTTGGGAACCTATGCCAATGCGACGAATGCCTGGACAGGCAGAGTAGGGAGCAAAGTACTGTATTACGACCTCCGCACCAACGGCTTCACCCTATCCGGAACAACCACCTTCATTCCAACCGAAAACGTGCTGACCGTCACCAAGTTGACCTTGGGCATGTACGGTGTAAAGAGCGGCGAGACCTCCTATACGCTGGATTGGATCAAAACCTTCCGCAGTGTTCAGGCTTTGAAAGACTTTGTGACCGCGGATTCAATGGCCACTGGTTTGCCCGAAAAACCAAAAACGGCAGTCCTTTCCGTCTATTGTAGTGACAATAGGCTGTATATGAGAGATCTTACGCTAGGTGATGAAGTCATGGTTTTTGATCTGCAAGGCCGCCGCATTATTCGCGATATCGTTCAGACCGAAGAATGGATCGGATCGTTGCCTGCCAAAGGTTTGTTTGTGGTACGTGTTCGTAACCAAAATCAAGTAGAAACGACCAAAGTGATGAACCTTTGATTCGGATGTGTTTACTAAAACCAAAAATCATTCTTTTTATAGGTCTGTTTTTTGCAGGCACGATGCAGGCCCAAACCCATTGGGAAAGTATCGTCAAAAACGGTGATACTTACAAATACATTCGAGCCACTGCCAATCCGGCAAGCAACTGGTATACCAGCGCTTTCAGCGATGCCACCTGGACTTCAGCCAAATCAAGCATCGGATTCGGTTATGACGATTCAACCAAAATTGCTGTTTGCAGAGCAGTCTATTTACGGAGGAAATTTACCGTCACAGACATCAACGTCATCAAGAACCTGCTTTTCGAGATTGACTACGACGACGCTTTCGTGGCTTACCTCAATGGTGTGGAAATAGCGCGTTCAGCCAATATTATTCCGGTCAATCCGGGTTACAACGCCTACCTCAATCCGGGACGAGCAGCCCAGATGCCCTTGGGCAAACGGCCGGAACGCTTTATGGTTCGAAACATCAACCTGATTAAAGGTGAAAACCAATTGGCCATTCAGGTCATCAATTTGTCGGATACCTCATCCACGCTGACTGCAAGAGCTTGGCTGCAGGCCGAAATTCAGGGAACCACGATCAGTTATTCGAGACCACCGACCTGGTTTATTGCACCTCCGGTCTTGACTGAAAGCGACTTGCCCATACTCTCCATAAACACGAACAAACAGGTCATTACAAACGTTTCCAAAATCACGGCAACTTTGGGCGTAGTGGACAACGGCCCTGGTATCAAGAACAATGTGACAGATACCTGCCTGGGTTACAACGGTTTAATCGGCATCAAAAAGCGGGGCGAGTCCTCCCTGTATTTTGCAAAAAACAACTATGGGATTGAAACACGGGATGCTTTGGGAAACAACCTGAACGTATCGTTGCTGAATCTCCCACCTGAAAACGACTGGGTACTGAACGGACCCTACAGTGACAAATCATTGATTCGTAATGCTTTGAGTTTCCATTTGGCAAAAGTTGCCAAAAATTGGAACCCCAGGACACGATTCTGCGAACTTATGCTGAACGGCAAATACGAAGGCGTCTACCTGCTCATGGAAAAAATCAAGAAGGATTCCAGCCGGGTTGACATCGCCGATTTATTGCCGGCTGACATCAGCGGGGATGAACTGACCGGAGGTTATATTTTGAGGGTGGACAAGGACGACCTCACCGGCCAATATTTCAAGACCAGCGTCACCTATGGAGGCATGCCTGCCAAAAATTACCAGTTTTTTGAACCAGAGGTTAACAAACTGGCTCCAATTCAGCAACTATACATTCAGTACCAAATGCAGGCATTTGAAAATGCCCTGACCAGCCCCGCTTTCGCTGACCCTGAACAAGGTTACCAGAAATTCATCGATGCCAGTTCCTTTGTCGATTACCTGTTGTTGAATGAATTGGCCATGGATGTGGATAATTTCAAATACAGCACCTACTGCTACAAGGAAAAGGACAGTAAAGGCGGAAAATTTTTTGCCGGCCCCATCTGGGACGATGACCTGGGTTATGGCAACGCCAATTTCTGGATGTACGGTTCCTCCGGAAGCGGATGGATGTATAACTATGTCAACAACGACCGTTTGTTCTGGTGGAAACGGTTGATGGAGGACAGCTACTTCAGTGACTTGGTGTATACCCGATGGACAAGCCTGCGGGAAGGACGTTGGAGCAATGAAAGGTTGATTTCCGACATGGATTCAATGGTTGTGACCATGGGTTCAGCAGTGGAACGCAACTACACCCAATGGCCGGTTCTGGGTGTCCATGTGTGGCCGAATGTCTTTGTGGGGGACACCTACGTTTCCGACCTGAATTATCTAAAATCCTGGCTTTTAAACCGACTGAACTGGATGGATGACAACCTGAGCGGAACGCTGTTGCAGCCCATTGCAGACATTTCAGTATCCGATTCCGAAGGGAAAACGCTTACCCTGAAGCTGACTCAGGATTATTTCAATAAGAAGAAACTCACCAACAAACATTTTAAATGGGCAGACGATGCTGCTGGACCAGAAATCGACACGGTTCTGTATCAAAATGCCTCTCAAGCGCAGGTTCTGTTGAAAACTTCCGTTTTTGCCTCGACCCTTAAAGACGGACTCGCACTCAAAGTGGACAAGGATGTTCTGAACAGTTTCTCAAACCTGATCAGCAACCGTTTGTCTGTAAGCGGACTCGATTTCATTGACTTTAGAAAGCAAACTCAGGCATATTACCGCTCCGGTATTTTGAACTTTCGCACCCAGCATCCGGAAGCGCTGGATAAGGAACTGATCCTCTTCAACCTATTGGGTCAAAGAGTTGGCACTTATCAGTTGGATAAAAGCCAGATTCAGGAAATTCCGGTACTATTGCCAGTCGGCAACTACCTGCTAAAACTGCATTACAATCGAATTCCGGTTACGCTGCATCTAACGGTACACTGAGAATATTTTCTACCTTTGCAGGGAACGAATCCTCAGACCATGAAACTTCTCAAAAACGGATGGATGCTGGCAATGTTATGCTCCCTACTGCCAACCTTTTCCCACGCACAGGTAAATTACAACCCCATTATTCCAGACATGATTGCCGATCCAAGCATCGTCAAATTCGGCGATACCTATTATTGTTATGCTACTACCGACGGCTACGGAAAAGGTCTGGCCACCTCCGGCCCCCCTGTGGTGTGGAAATCCAAGGATTTTGTAAACTGGAGCTTCAAAGACATTTTTTTTCCATCCATGAAGAATCAACTTTATTGGGCACCCAGCAAAGTTGTCAAAGCCAACGGCAACTATTACCTGTATCCAACACTCAACGCCAATATTTACGCAGCCGTATCCAAATCGCCCGAAGGACCCTTCCATCTGGCAAACGGAGCAGATACACTTAACGGGCCAGCGGCGCCCAAGCCCATGGTTTATATGAAGGCGGCTCATAACAGCAAAGGCATCGATGCTGAAATCTTCACCGACGACAACGGGCAATCCTATATGTTTTGGGCCCAACGTGGTGCATCCAAATTGAACAAGGACATGGTGACACTGGATACGGTGGTGAACATCATCGACACCAAGCGTCTAGGATATTCCGAAGGTCCGGTTTTCTTCAAAAGGAAAGGCATTTACTACTATCTATACACCATGGATGGCAATGAAAATTACAAATATGCATACGTCTATAGCAAGGTTTCACCTATCGGCCCTTTTGAATACCCTACAACGGATGTGATTTCATCGACCTTGCGCAGTGCAGGCATTTACGGTCCCGGTCATGGTTGTGTGTTCAACGAACCAGGCACCGACAAATACTACTTCGTCTATTTGGAATTCGGCATCGGTGGCACCAACCGGCAAGTTTGGGCAAACGAATTGCATTTCAACGACGATGGTACCATCGAACCTGTGAAACTGACCGTGGAAGGGGTAGGGGCCTTGTCAAAAAATAAAGCCAAGCCCAATCTGGCCTTGGGAAAAACGGCTACCGCTTCTTCCGTGGCTCCCGATTACAAAGTTCGGCCCATCAAAGATCCACTCCTGTATCGGATTGAATACTACAACCCCGCCAATGCAGTTGACGGATCCAACGGAACCCGCTGGTTAGCAGCAATGGGAGATTCCACCGCCACATTTACAGTGGATATGGGTGCAATAATCAAGATACAGAAGACCGATATTTTCTTCAATATGCCCACTGCAGGGCATGCTTACCGGCTTGAATACTCCGATGACGGGCATACCTGGTTCCGTTGTGGAGGTCATACGGATCTGCGCATACAGTCACCCCATACGGATAAACCAGGAGTCAAAGCCCGGTTCCTGAAAGTGACCATTTTAAAAGGAAGTCCAGGAATCTGGGAAATGAAAGTCTATTAAATTTGAAATGTTAATGTATGTTAATGACAGGGTTGAACGAAGCTAACAATCGTATTACAAGTGATTAGGCTAAGGTACGCGAAAGTGCCTGCACGTTTTTTTCCAGACATTAAAACCATTTTTTTCGGATGAAATCGAAACAACTTTTACGGCTTTTGCCCATCTTAGGACTCCTTGCCCTTATCCCGCTGAATCAGAGCTGTTTGAGTGACGATATCGGACAAAACTTCTATACGTTCACCGGCGAAAACATCCTGACCTATCTTCAAAAAGATACCGCCAGGTATTCGGAGTTGCTAAAGGCTTTGGATAAAGCAGGCATGAATGGATTACTTTCATCCTACGGAACGTATACTTTCTTCGCACCAACCAATGAAGCCTTCCGCAAATACTACGTCAAGGATACAACATCACTGGAACAATTGACCAGGGCTCAGTTGCGTAATATCTTGTTTTACCACCTTGTGCCAGTTAAATATATGGTGGCTGAATTCGCGGAAGGTGGCTTGCCTACTGCCAACATGAAAAACCGTTACCTGAACATCACCTTTGCCAATTATCAATCTGGTAATCAGGTTATTGATGTGAACGGGACTTCTCCCATCGTGTTGGCCGATCAGGATACTCACAATGGAGTTGTTCATGCCGTTGGCCAGGTGTTGGAACCCTCCGATAAATACTTGGATGAATTGCTGGCCGATACCACACTTTACTCCATTTTCGTGACAGCACTGAGGAAGACCGGCATGTCCGATTCACTCCGAATGGTTGAAAGAGAAAATTATGTACAGGGGCTCAATCTGACAGGTTATAACGGCCCGGGATGGAAGAATCCACCTTCCCTGCAATATGGTTATACTGCTTTTGTAGAAAGCGACTCTGTTTTTGCACTTGCTGGCATCCACACCTACGAAGACTTAGTTGCCAGGTGTAAGGAAAAATATCTGGAATTGTACGAGGAACCCGATACCACGACGAATGTCACCAGTCGAAAAAACAGCCTGAACCAGTTCGTTTCCTACCATTTACTGGAGATACTCAGCTATTCCAAAGATTTGGTGGATAAATTCTACAAATCGCGTCACACGACCGACTTCGGCGAAATCCAACACAAGGAATACATCCCTACCATGCGAAACCGATCGCTGATAGAAGTCAAGACAGGCAATCTGATCAACCAACACAGTGACGGAACCTACATCGGCTTGTCCAACGATTTGCGCCGGATCAATCAATCCTGCATGAACGGTGTTTATCATGAAATCAACAAAGTGCTTTGGTACGACAAAAAAGTGGAGGATGATGTCTTGTACAAACGCGTCCGCATAGACATAAACAGCCTCATTCCCGAATTCACAAACAACCCCATGCGCGGTATTTTCGTCAGTTACATGATTCCACAGGGCTATATGAAATACGTTAATATCGGCGATAAATCCAACCTCTACTTCAAAAGCGGAAACCTGGACTGGGATTGCTACCAAGGCGATGCTGTCACCGCCAACAACTGGTTTGATATTAAAATTCAGTTGCCTCCCATGCCTCCGGGTACGTATGAAGTCCGTTTCGGTATCACCCTTTATGATGGAGGAACCAGCAATTTAGCTCAGGGTGTCGCACAGTTGTATTTTGACAAGAATCCGGTTGGCATACCCATCGATTTCAGCAAAACCGCCGATAAAGCGGTCGTAGGTTGGATCAAGGATGACCAGACCGAAGACGATGGCTACCTCAACGACAAAGCCATGCGTAACCGAGGCTACATGAAAGCCCCCGATGTATACGGGCAACCCAGTGGTGGTCTGAATGCCAGGGACGATAAGGGCCAGGTTCGCCGGATACTCGGGACGTTCAATTATGAAGACCGCGACGCAGCCCACGAATTCCGCGCCAAAGCTATCGAAGCCAAATTGTTCGGTATGGATTACATTGAATTCATTCCCAAAGGCTTTATCGAAAACGAGGATCGACATTAAACAACGAATCAAACTAGGCTGACTTTAACGAGTCAGCCTTTTTGTATATTTGTATTATGAAACGTATTCTCGGAATCTGTCTAATCTTTTTTACGTGCCTGCACATCCAGGCCCAACTTTCCGAGCAACAATTCGACCGTCCTGAAACCAAATACGCTCCTCGCGTATTTTGGCAATGGATGAACGGAAACATCACCCGTGAAGGCATCAACCTTGATTTGGAAGCCATGGCTGCGACCGGCTTGGGTGGTGGAATCCTGTTCAACAACGCCGTCGGTATTCCGGCCGGCACCATCGATTACAACAGTACTGCCTGGAAAGAGCTCACCCTCCATGCCCTCCAGCAAGCCGACCGTCTCGGACTCAAACTGATGCTTCACAACGCACCCGGTTACTCAGGAACCGGCGGACCGTGGATCACTCCCGAAAACGCCATGCAGCAGGTAGTCTGGAGCGAAGCGTTTGTGAAAGGTGGCGAAAATGTCAAGGTTCAAATCCCTCGGCCATTCGCCAAACAAGGCTATTATGAAGACATTGCCGTATTGGCATACCCAAGTCTAAAAGGAGAGGAACGCCCTTTCCGAACACTGCTCCAAACAGTCACCGTTAATGGAAAACAAGTCGAAGCAAGCATTCTGACAGATTTTGATTTCCAAAAGTCCATTCTTTTGGAAAAATTTCCGGCTGAAATGGTTCTCACCTTCAGCCAACCCATCATTGTTTCCAGCTTCATCGTCCATCGCGAGAAAACGCCACCGCCCTTTCATCCTTACGACGGTCCAAGAGACGATCCCCCAACGCTACAGCTCGAATCTTCCATTGACGGCATACACTATTCCAAAGTCTGCGATTTGCCCACACCAGCCCTTCGTGCACTTGAAGTACCTGCATTTGTGAACTTTCCTACCGTTAAAGCCAATTACTTCCGCATTCGGAGCAACAAACCGACCAATCTGACTGAGGTGGAACTTGGTGCCGCAGCCCGCATCGAAGGCTCGGACTGGAAAACCAATTTTCAGAACAAAGCCGGCAGCTTTAATTTCAACACTTCTGAACCCATGGATGGTTCCGTGGTGAATGCCTCCAAAATCATAGATTTAACCCATTTGCTTCATTCTGATGGTACCCTGATTTGGGATGCC
>Ga0209430_1001190_pt1 | contig 20358 bp, 21 predicted proteins | sample BarGraIncub1133A_FD_184504 | JGI IMG/M metagenome (GOLD analysis project Ga0209430, IMG submission 184504) | Arctic peat soil microbial communities from Barrow, Alaska - Barrow Graham LP Incubations 11-33A (SPAdes) (version 2) | ecosystem: Environmental > Terrestrial > Soil > Wetlands > Peat... | reverse complement strand
CCCGAGCCAAATCCCACATCCAGTGCCTCATTTCCCGACTTAGGCTGCAAAAGCTCCATCATAAAAGCGACGGTATACGGCTGAGAAATGGTTTGTCCAAAGCCGATTGGCAGCGCAATATCCTCATACGTACGGCTCTGAAATTCCAAAGGCACAAAGTCCCGCCGGTCATTTTCCAAAAAAGCGTCAAACAAAGTAGAGGAATTCAATACTCCGATTCTTTTTAGATGCTCCACCAATTCTTTCATTTCATTTTTCACCGTTTTATTAATTTCAGTATAGCAGGGCACCAAGCAGGACAAAAAGGAATTATCCAATACTGCGAGGCAATATCTGCCATGAATAGAACGAAAATATATATTATTAAGAGAGCAAATTAACCTCTGCGGTGTCCGGGTGCGAATGCGTTCAATTTGTTTTTAAGTCATAGCTATATATTCTTATTTTTCTTCGTGCTCTTTTAACATAATGCCATCTTTAGCATTTAGTGGAGAAACAACCTGTTTGCCTGTTTTCTCTTCCAATTCCAACCGAGCATTACGGGCAATCTCGCCTCCTTGTTTTGCGACGTTAATATGTTCGTTGAAGCTATCTGGGTCGGTAGCTTCCGAGATTTCTTTGGTAGATAGCTCTGCAAGCATATTCAATACCAACTCCTTGTTGGTCATGTTGTCCCGAAGATTCTCTTTTTTCAGCCCCTTGAATTGCTTGTACTCTTTGGCCGTCTTATCAGCCCAAGTCTGGTAAATAATATCCGTAAGTGTAGCAAATTGTTGGCCTTCTTGCAAACCCCGCTTCTTCCATTCATCGGTCAAGTCTTTACGAATTTCGATAGACTTTAGACGTTGATTGATCCAATTGTCGGAATAGCCCAAACGCTTATAGTCCAACATCGCTTGCTCAATGGAGAGTTCCGGATCCTGCATCTGGTCCAACCGTTCGCTTGCCACGTTGGCCATCCATTGCTTGAAAGGTTCAGCCTTAGGGGAAGGAATAGACTGAATAAGACGGAAAAGTTGCTCGGTGGTGGCGACATCGGTAAGGCGCTGCTTCCCATCGACTGCACGCATCTTCAAACCGTGACAGTTTGTCACGGTTTCATTTCCTTCCGCTTTGAGACGCTGTTTGAGCTTCCGCCAATAGGCTGTGGCATCAACACTATCGGTTAAGATTGCAATCACATCTACAATAGAAAAATACCATTTCTCTTGTTCCTCGTCCCATACTGTACGGACTTGCTTTTGCTCAAAAAGCTGTATGGCTTGCTGTTTGGTCATATAAATTCTCTAATTGTTTTCTAAAAATAGCATATAATGTCGTCGATTGATACGAATAAGCCCATTGGTTGTACCTTTAAATCCATATCTATATTATACAATCTCCACTGTTAGCCCCAATTTCAACGCTTCGGAAATCCGTTCCAGCTGTTGGCGTTTCTGAACCGTTGAGCTGTGCGTAATCAGGTACAGCCCTTTGCCTATTTCCTTTTGATTGTAGAAATCGTCGAGCGTGTTGGAAACCAACTGAACGCCACATTGAACGATACCCAACGCTCTAACTTTTTCTGTGCCGGCCAACTTGACAACATCGTACAGCGTCTCGTAAGCAAAGCGGTTTTCTATCACTTTACCATCGGGAAATGTAACCCGTAAATTCGTTTTTGAGCTCTTTTTGGTCGCGTTGCGCGTGATGGTACCGATGTTGTGCTCCACTTGCAGATCGGGTACAATCTCAATCGTTTCCATCTCTGCCGAAAAGTTGCGCTTGCATGACAATCGCACACTTAGCGACTCGTTCGGCACGTAATCCACCACCAAAACCAATTCCCGCTGAATCTGACTGATTATAGGTTCGATCTTCTCACTTATAACTGGGAGTATCTCTTTTTTGATAATTTCCTGTTCCAGTTCATTGGTCTGTTTCAGAAGATCATCCCCTAATTCCAGACCTAATTCTTTCAGGTTTTGGATGGTGCTATATAGTTTTTCGAGTTTGGTCATAAGTTCTCTTTATTTACTACGAGTTGATTATTGAGTACTTTTCATCATAGTTAAGTTCCTTACCTTCTTGCATAACAAACTCTTGCAATCTTATTTTCTCCGATACATCAAGATACTGCTGCCGGGTTTGTTCTGAAATCTTCTTTTGTTCCTGTATATCCTTTTTTAATTCAACAGCATTATAAATTTGGTATCCGATTAGAAGAGTCACAGATACTCCAATAAACGTGGCTATCGTCCCAATAAACACATCGCCATTCACATTAAAAGGCGTAACTTTCCATAGTGAAAAACATAGGGCTATAATAGCTATAACTATAGATAAGATGTTCCAGAATTGCTTTTTCATTTGCTGTCAGGCGTATGTTTTCTATTACTCACATTTAAAAATCAAATCACTTACGAAGTGAGGTCTTTTAATACTAAAACTTGTTGTTATGCACATAATCTTCGGTAAAGCATTTTATATACGCATTCAATGTCTTTTCAGCTTGTTCTACGCTTGAACTACACTTTGATGGCCGGTAATACCCCGCATTTGATGAAGGTCTAAAGTGATAATTTACATCCCAACAAATTGATTTCTTAACGGTATAGATTTTCCCGTAAACAGTGAGTGTGCCATTTTTTAATGGAACAAAGAAGGGAATAATTTTAATAATAGTGATTTTCTCTTTTCTCATGGTCGGTGTAATAAATTAAAATTTAATCACATTGTTTACTTCCATATTTTCCCACCACCATCATTTACATCATCAATTATACCAATTCGGTGATATATGCCCATTCATCTAAGCTTAGCGGCATCACCGCCGGTTGATTGTGTACCAGTTCGGCTATGCCACGAAATGCGTATTTCGAATAGGAGGTATCACTGAAATCACGAATCAGTTTTTCGTAAAGGGTAAGGTTGGGAGCCAGTACAAAGAAATGACGGATGCCTTTTTTGAGGTATAAATAGATGATGTAAGCCGCCATCAGACGCGCTTTCCCGATGCCCGTAGCTATCGAAAAGGCCACGGAGGGGAAATAACGTTCAAAGTCGGTGCAGGTCGGACAAATCGCTTTTACTTTGGGAAGCTCCTCTTTCAGAAATTTTTCAAGCCCAGCCTTGTTTACAGGCTTTTCAAGGGTCAGCACATCGGTTATCCGCGCTACCGTATCGAGCGCTTCACACAGTGGTTCCCGAAGCGAAAGGCGTTGTTTTATGCTGTTTGCGATTGTATCCATAATTGATTGAAAAACGCACAATGATTGTTTAGTCTTTTTTACTCAAAAGTCGTTTGCCCTTTTTCGTTGTAAAATAATGTTGATTTTTGCTTGTCGGTTTATCGGGCATGGTCATTTGCAAACAACCGTTATTAACCAATGCGCGTATGTATAATTTTAAAGCATCCGGATGATAAGCGACGTTGACATGTCGTAAAATATCCCTACTGGTATGAGGAGTATTGCAAAACACCAAAACGGCTTTTTGTTCATTCAGAAGCAAAACGTCATCTCTATCGTCATCTCTATCGTTCCGAACATGATCTATAACGTTTTCAGGAATATCTGCATAGTGATTACTTTCTAACAAAGGCCTTTTAATCGTAACCACAAACTCATTGATACTTACATCGTCTTTCATTTCGATATGCGGATAGGCCGAAAATGCACGAATGTAACCTCTCCCAACACCCTATTATGTTGTAATCTCAATTGGTATCTCGATCATAGTCTTCACCGTCGTATACAATTCAACATCCTGAGCCGGTGTTTCAATTGAGACAATAAGCGAATAGCGAGTCTTATTTGACACTTTGCCCAAATAACTTCTTTCTCTCCACCATCCAATAACAGGATATACAGCGATATGATGACATGTTGCCAAATCAGCCGCTGTTCCCATCCAATAATCTGAATGTAGGGAACCCTTATCGCGATTATCAACACCTAAGACCCACCTTTCGCTTCCGGACTTTCCGACTTGAAAGTTTTCATCTTCTTCTCTTGCTGCAGCGTTAATTCTCTTTTTAAAAGAATTTTCATCTTCGCCACTATTGTTGAGATCAAAACGTAATCCATAAGACTGATACCTGTATTTATCTTTCCAACCTATTTCACCTGCTCCAGGTTCGATAAAATAGGATAATGTGATTTTTAGCTTTACAGGCATTTCTCCCATTGAAAGGAGTAAATCTTGTGGCCATGGAAAATTAAACAAATGAATATCGCTTGTTACTGGCTTATGTTTATCATCGAACCCAAAAGGTTGAATTGTTTCCTGAACAATAAAGGTTAAAGCGCTTTCACTGCTAAACAAGGCTCTCTCTAGATTTGGGACTCCATAGCCAAAGGTGCGTAACATATTTGCAAGGGGGAGTTTTTTTGTAAAATCAACACCAAGCTGATTATTCATGGCATCTTTCCAGCTTGCTGAATGAACCATCAATGCCCGGATTGTTTCAGGCCAAGCGTTGGGATATTCATATGCAATTTTAGCGGCAAACCAAGATGCTTGTGCTGTCGCTGCGCTGGTTGCATTAATCGTGTCAAACGGTTTGATGTTGAACGATTTTGACGTAGATAACAATTCCAGATCTTCATGACGGGTTATTGAATGATCGGGGCCTTCAAGCAAGTTTCCTCCTTCAAATACGACATCGGGTTTTACAGGCCACTTCCTTTCCCACACACAAGATGTTGAGCTAAAAGGAGATAGCTCACCCTTTTTTGCCAATGGAGCATAACCCCTGAAATTATTATCATTAACCTGAATTTTATTCGTATATGCTCCAATCGTTAATGCGTTCCACGATTGACCTGGATTTTCAATAGTTGTAACTAAATTAATCTGGGGATAATTTTTCCATTCATCTTCGTTATCTAAATTGCCTGCCGATATCAGAATTAATTTCTGGTCTACGCCCTCTCCAAAAGTGAGATTATCTATTGCTCCAGACCATGATGATGGTCTTCCTATATCAGAACCAATCTTGGAACTAACAGCCATGCAATAAATTAATGTAATCTTTGGATTTTGAATTTCTGCGCGTGCAATTCCTTGGGCTGTTACATCACCCCATAGTTCTTTGGGTGTTTCTTCTTGATTTGGTCGTGGTAGTATTTTTACCGAACAAAGTTTATGGCTTAAAACAACGGAATTCTCAGTCATTAAAGCCTTTTCCAGATTCCCATAGCCTGCAATGCCTGCCATTAAGGTTCCATGGCCTGAATGTGGCTCATGATCATTAGTTCCCCAATCGGGATTTACCGTTAATACATTTGCATCATTCAAAAGGGGCTGTAATAACTGATGACCGTTATTTACTCCCGAATCCAGAACACAAATTTTCACATTAGAGTCTACAACTTCAAGACGTTGGAGCAAGTTCTCGATCCATTCCTGCTGTTCCATGTTGTTTTCATGAACCCAAAATCCAGCCGGTTCCTGTCCGATTCTGAATTCTGCCAGCAAATCACTTTCCAGCATTAATTCAATTAATTGATCTTTATTTGCATGAACCAATACTATGGCTCGTTCAGGAAAAATGATGCTGTTTGCCTTGTGTTCAATTCCAATCCGGTCAAGCTTTGAGAAAAAATCTGCAACCTGAATTTGCTCCTGCTTGTCAATGGTGTTAACATTGAGCCACGCTTCACACCATTTTGCATTCTCGTCGGGGGAAAGCCTGTAATTATCTGTCCAGAAACTTTCCAGTAGGGCTATGCTGATATCTTCAATACTATTAACCAATGGTGCATTTTTAGGGTTGCCTTTTGAAGTTTCTTCCGACTGGTATTTCTTGATTTTATCAACAAAATAAGCTTCCTTTCCCTTCGGAATATAAACTGTCGCCCTGATTTGAGTTTGGTTTCCATCGACAGGAACATCTTTGATATTCAAAAGACGTATTCCTTTTCTGCGATCCTCAAGGCTTTTGGTAATTAATTCGTAATTGGCGGCACTTAAAAAAGAGAGATAGGTGCCTTCACTGGTCGGAATTTGTTCAGCAGCCCTTTGTTGACCTATTTGTTTCCTTTCTGCCCATATTTCATCAAACTTTGTTAATAAACGGGCACTATGCTCTATTCGGTTTCTCTCAGGTATATTCGGTTTTCCTCCTCCAGATTGAGGCGTTTTGTACTTTTCTGTTGTTCGATTTCCGGTTATGAATAGGTGCTTGTAACGGTCATTATCCATGTCCTTGTTTATTTATGGTAAGCATTATTTCTATCCTGAATAGCTCTCAATATCAATTCATCACTCATAACAACTTTTTCATTCAACACCGTTTCTTTTATCGCATCCAGACAAGCCAACGATATCTCAGCATGACTTAACCCGTTAATTTTGGGTACCAGCTGTTGGAAATGGATTTTCTTATTACTCCCGTAGCGAGCCAACCGGTTTTTTAGAAGTTTCATTTTTTCATCTTCAGTTGGAAGATTATATAGGATCACATCATCGAACCGCCTAAATAGGGCTTGGTCTAGTAATGACTTATTATTTGTTACAGCAATAACAAGGCTTTCCGAATTGTCCCGCTCAATAAATTGTAAAAAGGAATTGAGGACCCTCCTCATCTCTCCCACATCATTATCCCGACTTCTTTCCCCTCCAATGGCATCAAATTCATCAAATAAATAGACTCCTTGCTGTTGTTCGATTAGATCAAAAATCTGACGTAACTTAGCACTGGTTTCCCCCATGAATTTTGTAACCATTTTGTCCATTAAAATGGTATAGAGAGGTAACTTCAACTCGTTGGCAATGATGGATGCCGTCAGGGTTTTCCCCGTTCCCGGAGGGCCTGACAATAGAATTTTTCTACGGTTTTCCAAATCGTGTTTGCGAAGCTTGTCTCTTTGTGCAAATTCCAGAATGATACGCTTTATCTTATCGGTTATCTGAGGCGATGCAATGATATCAGAAAGATTTACGGCAGGGACATTCTCAATAATCAACCCTTGTAAGTCAGGGTTGAACTTCTTAATTTTAATGTGTTCCGTCTTCGCTTTGTCAATAGCACTTTTTATCTCATTGGCAACCACGGTATGTCCCTGTTTTGCCTCTTGCGCAGCGATTTGCAAAGCGAATGTTGTAAAACGCTCTGGCTCATTGTTGTAATGAGACTTTATAAGTGATATGATTAATTCCGCTTTTGCCATAATTGCAAATATACGTTGTTTTTAAAAATTGCTTTCAAATAAACTGACTAACTGACGTTTGCCTTGCCATTATTTTGTATTTTAATAATTACTCCAATTTTGCATCGCAAACAATTTCATTCCACTCGCTGGATTATACCATGGATACAATACTAAATACTCCGTTTCAGCATCTATGAAATTATCTGCAATTGCTCTGATGTGATGCAAATACAAAAGTCCAATTACAGCAGATCGCGATTGCCCCTGATTGCAATGGACAAATACTTTTTGATTCACAATATTGATACTAATCGCTTTAACCGCCTCATCAATAATTTCCTTAGGAATATAAGCAGGATCAGGGGCATCCACCAAGTTTAAGAATAAGTGGTTGCCTCGGTAGGCGATTAAATATTCCGGATGCTCCTTAGGTGCAGATCTTTCCGTGTATCCCAATGCCTGACGATGATACGGATCTTTGCAAGCGTGTATTACGAACCATCCGTCTTGATGCTTTACGATGTTCTCATAATCATCCTGAGAACCGATATGTAAATTGGGGCATATTTCTTTCATAATCTTGTTTTTTGTAGAGTAGAGTTCTCCATCATTACTATCTATTGGGATTTCTTATTGTGGAATTTTATTTAATACTTGATCGACTTATTCAATATTTAAGCTTCGTTTGCTTATATAATTCCATTCCAGGAACATCATCATACATGGAACTAAGCTTATTTCTCAAACCGAACATACGTTTTTCTGCAGTATCAACCAGTTGGTCAAAAGTGGTTACATAGACACTTCCTTGTTTGTTTTCTCCAATAAATGCTGATCTTTGTAACCCTTTGGCAATGGAATCTCCTACAACAAAAGCATGAAAAACAGTTGATTCAAAACCGAGAGCCAATAAACTCTCAATATAGCCTTGGGCCTGATTACGTTCCTCGCTTTTTATTTCAAATCCTCCTCGTTTTAATTCAATGATTAGAACTTTGCTGATAATAACCAAACTTGTGTCATCGGTAAAATCCTCTGTTCCAGTAATTGACACGGTTGATTTGTCTGAAAGAACAACAATATCAGGTCTTTTATTAATCTTTACATCATTCTTATTAATAATTTTTGTTTTAAACAAATCCTTAACAACTGTTTGTAATTGCCTATTAGATGTATATTCTGGAGTATCATATTCAGGGCCAAATAGCCATCTAGATTCCGTAACAAGTGGATGTAAAATGTGCAATTCATCAATATTTTTATCTTTTGACAGTTTTCTTATTGCTTCAATGACTGATAAACGTCTATCTATTTCACTCAATACCGTTAAAGCGTCTTTGACTGACCATTTTTCAAGAATTTGGTTAAGTCCGGCAATATCCTCATCACTAAATAAGGATAATTTTGACAATAATTCCTGCCCGTTTTTTGATGATTCAAGATTAATGATGGCTTCAACTGCAATCGATATACTTTCTTTATTTGCAGTTGGTGAGCTAATTGCTATATTCTCAATTATCTCATCGACCTCATACAAAGCCAATGGAGAGGCATTTTTTAATTTCACTTTAAGTTCATTTTTAATAGCTGCCTTCGTCTCTTCAATATTTGCTTTGGCAACTTTTTCAAACATCGAAACAACATATTCTTTAACGGTTTCATATAGATGGTTAGTTGCTTCGGAATTTTCAAATCCACTCCAATCCTCTTTTACCAAATCTCCTAAATCGCTGCTTTGTATTACGACCGTATATCTTTTTGCAATGGCTGTTCGCCCATCCACATAATATATATTGCCTAGTATCCAAGATGGAACTCCGACTAATCGACCTTCCTGCCAAAAAGCAATGCCTTGATATATGCTCTTTTTAGAAGCTTTTATCGAATCAATAAAATTCGCCGTTATTTTATAACCATCTTTTGTCGTCAATTCGGTTTTATCCAGTAGACCATCCAACTGCTCTAATGTTAATATTTGATGATTAACCTCAATGATAAATTGAGGATCATGAAGGAAGCGAGAGGATATTATTTCTCTTATTTTTTCGACAGATGGTAAATTCCTTTCAACGATAACCTTTAGTATAGTTCCTTGGTTCGTTGCCGTACTAACTTGTTCATCTATAATGGCGATAGCCTGTTCTTGTATTTTTGTAGATACAGTCAAAGATAATTTCTTGGCGTTTTTTGATGTTATGACGTTATACTCATCGTTAAAGCATAATAATCCGTGTCTTCCAACACCATTATGTCCAAACGCCATACGTGTAGATGTTTTTCCATCAGGGAAAAGGACTCTTTTCCCTTGATGGATAAGCCTATTATAGCTCAATTTCATCCATCGTTCATGAAATTCACTTTGAGTCATTCCTGTCCCGTTATCTTCAACAGTGAGGAAATCTCCATGTTTATCTGGGATGAAAATTGTCACTTTGGTGGCACCGGCATCCCACGCATTAGCTACCAGCTCCGTTAATGCAACATCTGCCTGAGTAGTGATATTGCTACTTAAAGATCTTATTAAATAGTTATCCTCAAATAAGGAACCGCATACATATTCTTTCTTAACCATATAACCAACTTTATAATATTTCGACCTTTAGCCCCAATTTCAACGCTTCAGAAATCCGTTCCAGCTGTTGGCGTTTCTGTACCGTTGAGCTGTGCGTAATCAGATACAGCCCTTTGCCTATTTCCTTTTGATTGTAGAAATTGTCGAGCGTGTTGGAAACCAACGGGACGCCACATTGAACGATACCCAACGCCCGGACCTTTTCCGTTCCAGCCAACTTGACAACCTCGTAAAGTGTCTCGTAGGCAAAACGGTTTTCTATCACTTTACCATCGGGAAAGGTGACCCTCAAATTTGTTTTGGAACTCTTTTTGGTCGCGTTGCGCTTGATGGTACCGATGTTGTGCTCCACTTGCGGATCGGGAACAATCTCAATCGTTTCCATTTCTGCCGAAAAGTTGCGCTTGCGTGACAAACGTACACTCAGCGGCTCATTCGGCACGTAATCCACCACCAAAACCAATTCCCGCTGAATCTGACTGATTATAGGTTCAATCTTCTCACTTATAACCGGAAGTATCTCTTTTTTGATGATTTCCTGTTCCAGTTCATTTGTCTGTTTCAGAAGATCTTCGCCTAACTCCAAACCTAGTTCTTTTAGGTTTTGGATGGTGCTGTAGAGTTTTTCGAGTTTGGTCATCGGTTTAATTTTATTAACATTAAAATTCCCTTTTATAAATCTATTGATTCTGAATCAGATATTGTCTAGCTAATATTTAAATTGCCACATTGTGCAGCATTTACAAATAATAAATTCTCGATATTTAAAAACATGAAATAGTGTGAGATTTTTTTGCTATCGTTTTGCCTATAAATTATTCTTCTTTGTAAAATATCTCTTGTGGTATTTTGATTCCAAGTGTTCTTCCAAGATATATCGAACCAATATATAACCCGACAGGCATAATTGATAAGGTTGTAATAATTTCCTTATCCCATAATGCAAATATATTAGCCCATTTAGGGTCTATTGACAAATGGAACGCTTGAACATCTTTTATATTAGCTTTATTTTGAAGTGAAATAAACTCCTCAAAGAAATTTTTAAATTCAGGCAGGTGGTTTGCTAAAAAGAAATCTTCAAATCTTTTTCTCGATGAAAATCTTAGACCGACGAAATTGTTAGGGTACATGTCTGTTAGCGATAGTAAACGTCCAAAAGAATTAATAATTGTACTATGATTTAACTGATATTTTGTGGCAAGCTCATTGAATGCTTCAAGAGTAATTCCCCTGGAAAAGTAATATTCGTATGTATTTAGCAAGCTATCTGCAATATTTCTATTTACATGTATCATAGGAACTCCCATTGCACAACCCGCCTGTTTAAGATACATAATATCCAAATTTGAAATAGCTGCAGCACCTTCTGTTATTTTTTTCAATTTCTCAATTGCCGTTTTGTATTCATTCTTGTTATTCGTAGGAATGTTTAATAAAGAGAATACTTGTAATGCTAAAAATGACAGATTTGCATTTGATAGTTTAGGCAACACAATCCTTGCATCATCAATAATAAATTGTTTCGTGTTTCTGTTTTCGATCTCAAGTCTATCAATAAGCATATTGATAAGATTGTCACCTAATTCATCATCACCTGTTTCGATGTATTTTTTATATGTTTCATTCAGAGCCACTTGAATGGCCGGGTCTTTGAATTTTGGAAATAAGTTTGGATTTTCAGCATTAATCTGATCTACTGTTTTGTTTGCTATCGTTTTGAATCTTTCTTCTGCTGTACTTAATGCTTCGCTTGTGTACATCGCCAATTCTTGTTTAACGACATAGTGACTTATTGTAATTGCATCAGCAGCAGTAATTCCATAGTTAAGATCTCCTGCGATTTGAATATTTTGGGAGTTATCGCCTGATTCTTGTTTCATTTTTTCTGCCATCATAATCTCCTCCTATTTGAATGTTTGAAGAATGTGAACCTGATCTTTGTTTCATCTTTATGGATTTGCCACTATTCTTTTTCCTTATGAACAAAGATATAATTCCAGTTATCACAAATACGCCTATACCACTAAATATCCATTCAATATTATTAATGATCCACTGCATATTATTTTTGTTAGGTTAATATTCAGGTTGTTTATCAATTTTTCATTTCATTGGTTTTATCGTTGATTCAATAAATGCGATTTCGTCATCTGTTAATCCATATTTTGCATTGAGTTTTTCATCTGTCCATGGGTTTGTGAAGTCTTGGAATGGAACAAACGCAAAATTCGCCTTGGATAAGTGCTGAGTGGATGTTAATTGAGCAATAAGGAAGCGTGCAAATTTTGTTTTAATATATCCATATAGATTTTGTGCTTCGTTCTCAGAATCAAAAGAACCAACAACTATGTAAGTTTCTGTACAAATTTCTTTGGGCTTCAACACTTCCAATGTCGATATAATTCGCTTCTTACCCTCTTTATCTGCACGCCCTGCGTGATCATACGTGAGATATGAAGTTATAACTTTCCATTGTTCAATCCAATTGTATCCAGCTGTTACATCTGCTCGATTGAACGCACCTTTACCGCCGCTGTACCTTAATATAAGATCGCCTGTCTCAGCTGGTTTGACATAAGTTCTAAGCCCAAAAGGTTTTTGAGAACTTACCTTTGTATCTAAGAATGTAACATCTTCGGAGTCGAATATCTTATCTATTATTGAGATGGCCTCAGAATCTCTTATAAATGTTTTGTATTCGTACAGTTTCCTTTCATTTTTTGTAGCTTTTCCATTTGAAATATTTATAACAGAGCACAACCCAGAGTATTTTTGATCCCATAGAAAATAACATATACCACCTGCAATATCAACGCCATGAAAACAATCGTTTGAATCCGTATAATCTACCAATTTTTTGATTTTCATGTCATTTAACATAGTAGTGCGAAAATCGTCCAAACCTCTCCCTCCATTATACCATTTTGCCGGTATAATCATAGATACATAATCAGGTTTCATTTTTTTTGCTATCTCCACAAACAAATTATATACAGGTGTGGCACTTGCTTTGCTTCCTCCATCCATAACCTGGTATGGTGGATTTCCAACTATTGCATTGAATTTCATATCGGTATTGTTATTTGATTTACAATAATTCTTTCCATCGGGAACCTTTTTCAAGAAGTTCTCCGATTTATTGGTTATCTGATTAATTAAATCTTCAAAGAAGTGTGTATTTACCTTGGCATCAGAATAACCTACCAAGGTTCGTTTGGTGATACTCTTTGCCATTGGCGTTTTACAAATCACATAGACGTTTTCAGCGACAGTTTCATTCCAAAGCCTTTGCTCGAGCGTTCCATCAAGTTCAGTCGAGCTGTATGCTTCACTCTTCTTGCGGAAAATACTATACGTCACGTACAACGGGTAAAGTCCCGTTTTGGAGTTGATTTCGAGAATTCGAGCTTCAGGATTTGCAAGAGTGTCTACTGTCACTTTTTCGTATTCGACAAAACGTGGTTCTTCTAATACATTTTCATGTTCCGTGTCATAAAAATCATAACCCCCCAAGCAGTCACTCATGTGCATATTGACCAAACGCCACGGGGTAAGAACTGTTTCTTTATCAGGATTTTTAAACGTAGCAAACAATGCAGCAATCTTTTTCACTCGTTCGGTTGGAGATAGCTCATCGGTACTTTTGGCTAGATTTCTTATTTGCCGGCCTGCTGCAACAAAAATATCGGGATCGTAATACTTAGTGAATTTCTTGAATAGTTCCTTTGTTACTCCACGTGGCATAAATTCATCCCAAGACAGAGAATCTATAAGTTTTGCAAAGGTTTCAACCGTTATTTCTTGATCGAAAGGAGTATCTGCACCATATACCAATAAAGGAATACGGATGGATATACCTCGAAGAATCGAAATGGCCGTATCTCTGTTTTTACGTTTATTCTTAACTTCTTCTATAAATTTCAGGTCTTCTAAAGACAGTCCTTTTTTGGGTTTCTTGTAAAGTTTTTCCAGTTGCTCATACTCTTCATTCGTAAAGCCCTGATCATTAATATCAATATTACCTGTTTTTTTAGTTTGCTTGCTTGCACCAATAATTTCTTTAAGTTGTTTGAACTCATCCAACGCAAGTCCATCGAGTTTGAGCAGTTCATCGTTGTAAATATGATTGTCATCAAAACCGTTGCGTACGACCTTATCGGTATAGGCTCGCTTCAGTTGTTGAAGCATACTGTCCACATTGTAGGGCTGCATCTTGGAACCATCAATAGAAATAACGGGGCAGTAATTCAAAAACTCTCCCATAATCTGCCGATCATTACTTGTAGTCTTACCCGCCTTAGCTGAAATCTTACCAGCCTCTGCAATTATTTTCAATGTACGGTCAGGTGCGAAGTCGAAAACGTAGCATTTTTCTTTTATTTTACCTCCGATGTTGGCTGGTGTCTGAACACGGAAAATGGTTTGCAAATAATTGGAAGCAGAAGTGGAATACGTTCCAGCAAGCATAAATACGGCTGTCCATTCTGGAACAGATACGCCGGTAGTCAATCTACCGCACGATAAGGTAATGGTATATTCGGTTTCGTTTATAGCTTTTCGGACAGCTTGCAAGGCATCGCTGTAATTCTGTTCCTCGTCACCGTCGCCAGCTACATTGACAATCTGAAACACACCTGAACCAAAAACCGGGTGTTGTTTCATCAAGGCACTTAATGCTTTTGCTTCTTTTACTCCTGGAACCATCCAAAGCGAATGTCGGAAAAAATTCCGATAGTCAACGTTTGAATAAGGATAATGGCTGTTGGCATCCGTTTTTGTTATCAAAGTCAGAAAGCTTTGCACATCGTCTTTGTGAACAAAATCGCCAACACTTGTGTGTTCCGGTAAATGCTTCCTGTCTGCTTTAATATCGCCTGTCCACGTGCGGAAGAATTCTTTAAAATTAAAGGCTTTATCTTCCAAATCCTGAAACGCCGGATTTGAGAATAATTTACCTAAGGCGTAAGTAAAAATGTTCAGTGTCGGTAGCTCTTCATAAGGGTTGGTGTCACAAAAATGGTTGGCCATCCAATCATACTTTGCTTTTTGCTCCATCACATAATCCCATGTATAAATCTCTTTCTCTTCATAGTCACATAATAAATTGAAAGGGGTGCCGGATAGTTCCAGAACTTTGGTATGCTCTTTTGTGACAGCCTCAATAACGCTTTTACCGAGATCTGTTTTTGTACCTTCATGAGCTTCGTCAATGATGACAAAGTCCCAATTCATTCGAAAAACTTCATCATTCTTATCAAAGTTACCTCCAACCAAATAAGATTGTCTTAAATCCTGAATGGAAGCAAAATAAACGTAATTCTTGCCCGATTTTTCAAGTTCTTCCAACGGGACACCTTTATCTTTCTTTTTTGAGCCGAAGAGGTAACGATCTGTATCATAAAAGATCTTACCGAAATCATCATACCATCCATCACTAACAACTGGGCGATGGGTGAAAATAATGGTCTTTCTAAAATTCAATCGTTTGGCAACTTCCAAAGCTGTCAAGGTCTTGCCGAAACGCATCTTGGCGTTCCATAACATTCGATTGCTCTTTTTAAATTGAGCGATTGTTTTCTCTATTGCTTCCTTTTGTTCCGGACGAAAAATAATCGGGTTTTTGTCAGTCGTTATTTCTGTTTGGTTCAACGATTTGCGCCTGTCTTTAACAGCCTGTAATGCCTTTTTAGCCGTTTCTAAATCGGTACGAAACCATTCGTTCTGTTTGTGTTCGGTATCAAAATATGGGTGTTTTATGCCGGATCGTATCAGTATTTCGTGGACTTTGTAATCTCTTGCTACCTTGGCTTTTCCTTGTTCGTCAGTATAAATTACAATCTCGGTATGCAATATCTCATAAGATATTCCTGCTGTTCCGGTATACTGATTGATGCGCTCTTTGGCTGCCTGATTGAGTTCATGACATGATGGCAATAATTCTTCATAGGTTTTTTTTGTATGAAGAGTGGCATCTCCAATTTTTAACAAACCTTTGTGCGCTTCGTCGTTGATCCTGAAAATATAAATCAACTTATAATCAAAAGTCGAAATAAACTTATTTTCCATGGTTTTCTCCTTTCAACAAGGATACATATTTCAATGTTCCTCCGGTTTTCCAGTCTTTTATCTTGCAATAAATTCCATTATGTTTGTAGATGTTGTTTTTCAAGCAGCCTTCACAAGGTACTATTTCTTCTACTGTTTCAAACAAATTGTAAGAGGTCACTTTCAAATCTCTACAGCTGTTGGGTACGACCCCTTTTAATCCATCCATTTGCCATATATTCCACGAGAGAATATTGGCAATTTCCAGCATATAGTCTTTGAACGGTTTACGCTTAAATTTATCTTGATAATAATCGGCAAATGAATATAAAATATTTTCACGAGCGAGGAGCAAATTATCGCCTTGCCATTCAAAACCATAAATGCTTTGAACTGCCGTCTTTGCCCAATTAAACCATTCGCTCTCACTATTTGTATTTTCCGCGATAATCCTCAGTTTACGGTCAAGTAACCCAATTCTGTCTTTTGTTGGAATCGGATCCCCGGATATGGTGTCGTATCTACTAACTAAATAAGGTGCTTCACCACAAGATACTTCCAATCGTTCTTCCAAAACATAGTCTTGCCATGTTTTGCCCGTTTTTGATGGAAAAAGAATGGGGCGTGTTTGTGTTGTCCATCCGTTAACGAGTTCAATATTAAAAATGTTTTCAGTCTCAAACCACGCTTTATCAACAAGATTGTTTTGTTTATTGCAAATCCACGAAGGCGTAAAAACTTCAGCTTTGTCTCGTACACGCGCTATTTGTTCTTTTTTGTTTTTTTCAACACGAGGTTTAATGATATTGCCACTTTTCCCAGTAATAAGAGGTGTTGTAATTTGTTCATTAGCAGCATATTTGGATCCATACAGCACATAATTGTCTGTTGCCCAAATTATATTCTGTTTTGTGCTATTGTCTTTGAGTAAGATAGTCAATAGTTGACTGTCGTATCTCAATACATCATTTTCTTTGATGTCAACTTTATTTCTCTCTGTCATTTTCTACTTTGTAAAGACACCCACCCTATCAGCTTCATGTATAAATATATCTCATGGTGTATTGGGGTCAATTGATTTTCTGAACAAAACTGCTCTTTTGGAGAAAGCTTGATCTTCACCAAATTCCATATATCTGGCCATTACACCTCCACAAACTGGGCAAGTACCCTGTACCTCGATGTCATTCAAGTCGTTTAGCAAGATTGCCTGAACATTCGATATAGGCCTTTCTCCCATGCATGTAGAGCAAAAGCTATTATTCTGCATGATATGGAAACCCTTTTGTTCTTCCTCATTCAGTAAAAGATGCAATTGGAAGTCGTTTATTTTAATGGTTTTGTGTTCTTTCATTTTTGATATTTTTAAGTGCCTTCAAATCCGTATCCAGCTGCTTGATGCTTTCAAGATGTTCGGTCTTTCTTTGCAGCTCAACGTACTTATCGTATTCGTTTCCAGCTTTTTTCAGAGCGAGCTTGTGAGAAATATTGCCGGCGTGATCGAGTATATTCTTTTCATTCATGGTCAGTACCTGACTGAGTTTTTCAATCCAGTCTCTCATATACATCGGCTTGTGTGCAAACGCTTGTGCTTCAGCGTAAGCTAGGTATTGTTCCACAATTAGTTTTAAGGTGGTCAACTCGTCTTCTTTCAGATAGTTTTTTCCGACATCAATATCGGCTTTATTGACTTTCGTAGGTGTTTTGGTTGAAGTCAGTCCCATTTGAGGCAAAGAAGCGTTGGCTCTGAAATAGATTAGTTCTGCCGCTGTCTTTCCGCTGACAGCCCAAAGGAGCTTGTTTTGCACTTCCTTAAAAAAAGCCAAGGTCATTTCATTGGATGGGTCGTAGTCAATGCTAATAGCGTAAATATCTTTAATCTGTTGATAGAAAACTTTTTCTGAAAGCCTGATCTCCCGAATACGATCAAGCAGTTCGCGAAAATAGTTCATCGAGGAGCCGCTTCTGAAGCGTTCGTCGTTGAGCGCGAAACCTTTGATGATATAATCGCGAAGGCGTTGGGTTGCCCAGATGCGGAATTGAGTGCCTTGTGGTGACTTAACCCTATAACCAACTGAAATGATGACATCCAGATTGTAAAAATTGGTGGGTTTGGTAGAAAAATCGGAATTCCCGATTTTTCTCACAGAAGCTTCTTTCGATAATTCTTTTTCGGTGAAAATATTTAGGATGTGTTCATTTATTGTTGAGCGTGATTTTCCAAAAAGTGTACACAGTTGGTCAATGGTCAACCAGACTGTTTCATCGGAAAAGAGCACATCCACTTTAATGTTTCCATCTTGGCTGTTATAGATTACAAATTCGTTATGTTCCATCGTTATTTCTAATACTTGATGTTCGTTTTTTTTTTTCAAATATCCAGAATGGTAATCTTATTAACGTTGTTGAAAAGACCCACATTATTAAGGGGAATTAATCTTTTCACACTTCTGCTATCTTCGGTTTGAACTTGTCGGAATTTCCAGTTTGCCGGCAACATGTGCGTCAGGCAATGAGAAAAATATTTTGCCTGATATTTGGTTATGTTTAGCATAAATTGGTAGAGTTACTTCTAATATGTAAAGTCTCCATTTCCACTTAGTCCCTTTTATTCATTCTCCTCGTAGAATGGAATAAATCCTTGATGTCAACCTCCAAAATCTCGGCTATGCGAGTAAAGGTTTCGACAGATGGTTGAGCATGGTTGTTACACCATCTTGAAATTGTAGCAGGATCTTTCCCTAATTGTTCGCCAAGCCATTTCCCGCTCTTATTCTTCTCAACGAGAAGTATTTTCAGCCTATTTATCTGCTTCATATCCGTTTTTGTTATGACCTAGAACACAAATATATTGATTTAATTGGTATGATGTTATCGTAACGAAGTGATAAAAAACCAAACTGTAACTTAAAACTGGCTGTTCACTCCAAATTGACGGATCAACTATTGCCGTCCGATATAGAGAAATATCCATTACGCTGTTTCCCTGTTTCGGTGGACATGGCTACCTGGGGACAATTTGTCCCTATGTAATCGCCAAGCAAGGCATCACGTTTTCTTAACTTTTTTAAATAATCGGTAGGGTTGGCACTATCAGTAAGTCCTTCAATTACATCTACTACCGAAAAATACCATTCTTCCTCTTCTTCGTTCCAAGCCGAACGGATTTTTTTATCTTCAAAGAATTTTATAGAGCTTCCTTTTTCCATAGTATAAACTGTTAATCATTTTAAATTAGGCAATCTTTCCCCTGTAATGTTCGTATTGCTTTCGGCGTGTCACTATTTAAGCAGGTAAGCCCATAATTCACGCTTGTGGCATATAAATCGATTACCTACCTATATAGAACTTTTGCTTTCATTGCCTTTTCTTATTCTCTAAAGCTTTTTTCTCGTCACTCTTTACTCGGCGTTCCACTTTTTTAACGTCTTCGGCAGGTGGAAGGTTTTCAGGTACGATGCCTCGATCAATCAACATCTTTCTGACGGCTAAGTTGTTGTCAACATGTTCCTGCGATATGGAGGTTTCACCTTGCAAATCTTTCGACTGAATGTTTACGCTTGTCATTTCTGTTGCAAAATCTTTTGCTTTGATGCTGATGGAGGGAAGAAAGTCTGCTACAGGGCGGCTATCGGGCACTCCCATTTTCCGTTTAAGTTGCGATGTGTTCTTTTCAGGTTAGCAATAGGTCATCGATTTCTTTTTCGGCACCGGAGCCTATTTGAACCATCTTCCTGACGTCAGGAAAATGGTCAGCGATATTTTGTCCTGCATTCTCACAGGATTCTTTGGCTTTGTCTATTACTTTGGAGAAATTCTCCCATTTGCTGTATCCAAGCAAAGCGCATAGTTCGCGTGCGCTCCAACACTCAATCGCTTCTAAGGATTGGGATGCTTGTTCAAATTTATAAAACAGGGCTTTGATTTCGTCTGCTTTCATGGGGTTTGTCTAATGCAATACTTTCAAATTGTTAGTAATTTGGTTATCGTATGTAAAAATATACATAATTTGGATAGGATGGTAGATTGGGGCAGAAAATTTGTCAACCTAAAATCAAAAACGTGCCATGTGTTAATTATATCTGTCTCTATAGGTGCATCCCATGAAAAATATATATATCTTTGCTGTTAATGATGTATTTCTTTTGGCCTGGCAGTATATTCCTTCTGGCCGAACGCTATATTTCGTCGGATTAGGTTGTGAACTTGAATGGATTAAAAACAGTACTTGAATGGATTAATTAAAGTGCTAATTATAAACAGATCGTATAAACTAAATTAAACGAAACATTCAATGATCAGATACAAGTACGTTGCCAACAGCGGCTCCATTGAAAGCAAGAAAGATAGGGTGGAGGACATTCATCCCATAGCGATGAGTAAGAAGACAAATACGGAAAAAGATTTGGCGGAATTTTTGGCCTCTCGCAGCGGAGGTCATGTGTCGGATATGATGCGGTCTGTTTTGATGGTGTTCGAAGGAATTGAAGAGTTGCTTTCCGAAGGGGAAATTGTAAACATTGATGGCTTCGGATCGTTTCAGCTTGGTCTGAGTTTCAAAAAGAATAAAGATGGAAACAGTTCATCCAGAGCAGAATCCAT
>Ga0209430_1001189_pt1 | contig 20361 bp, 13 predicted proteins | sample BarGraIncub1133A_FD_184504 | JGI IMG/M metagenome (GOLD analysis project Ga0209430, IMG submission 184504) | Arctic peat soil microbial communities from Barrow, Alaska - Barrow Graham LP Incubations 11-33A (SPAdes) (version 2) | ecosystem: Environmental > Terrestrial > Soil > Wetlands > Peat... | reverse complement strand
CGCAGAATCGAAACGATCAACGCGGTATTGAACCAGTACGGTATTTCCAGTCTGGAAGAAGCAAAATCCATTTGCGACGCCAAGGGCATCGACCCTTACAAAATATGTGAAGAAACTCAAGCCATCGCTTTTGAAAATGCGAAATGGGCTTACGTGATGGGTGCTGCCATCGCCATAAAGAAAGGTGTGACCAACGCTGCGCTGGCTGCTGAAGCCATTGGTATCGGTCTGCAGGCATTCTGCATCAAGGGTTCTGTCGCCGATGACCGCAAGGTTGGTCTTGGTCACGGAAATCTGGCTGCCATGTTGCTCCGCGAAGAAACCAAATGTTTTGCCTTCCTTGCTGGCCACGAATCGTTCGCTGCTGCTGAAGGCGCCATCAAAATCGCCGAAAAAGCCAACAAAGTCCGCAAAGAACCGCTTCGCGTCATTCTGAACGGTTTGGGCAAGGACGCCGCCATGATCATTTCCCGCATCAACGGCTTCACCTACGTTCAAACCCAGTTCGATTACTACACCAGCGACCTGGCCGTAGTGAAAGAAATCCCCTATTCCACAGGACTCCGCGCCAAAGTGAAATGCTACGGTTGCGACGACGTTCGTGAAGGTGTTGCTATCATGCACAAAGAAGGTGTGGACGTATCCATCACGGGTAATTCCACCAACCCTACCCGCTTCCAGCACCCTGTTGCAGGCACCTATAAAAAGGAATGCTACGAACAAGGCAAGAAATACTTCTCTGTTGCTTCCGGTGGCGGAACGGGTCGTACCCTGCACCCCGACAACATGGGGTCCGGCCCAGCCTCGTACGGCATGACCGACACCATGGGTCGTATGCACTCCGATGCTCAATTCGCAGGTTCCTCCTCTGTTCCAGCTCATGTGGAAATGATGGGATTCATAGGCATGGGCAACAACCCCATGGTTGGTGCTACCGTGGCTGTGGCTGTGGCTGTGGAAGAAGCTTCGAAATAAGTTAAGAGCTTAAAAACTATTGAAAAATCCCTGTTACATAGATTGTTGCAGGGATTTTTTTGTATCATTACTTTAGGTGCTTGAGTAACCCGTTACATAAATAGAATGATCAGTAAACCGTTTTTATCTTCTAAAATACAAAGTATGAAAAAGAGAAACCTTTTGGTTGTTTTAAGTATTTTAGCCGTTTTATCGGTTCAGATATCATGCCAAAGCAATGATACATCCATTACGCCAAATTATGGAGATAAAACGAAAGACTTGATTAGCATTGTTGAAAACAATCCAAACATTAAATCAATGTTGATCAAGTCTATAGCTCAAGCAAAAATGGTGAATCCTGATAAAAACACCAATCCTGCTCAAACGCTGGAAGAATACTATCAATTTGTCACATGGGCGGAGACTTGTATGCCATGGAGTATCCTTCCCAAAACGCCCTATTCATCACTGTATGATAAAATAGATCAGAGTTTAGACTATTTTTATTTCATCAACGACCAACCGCTTACAGAATTGGAAGGCTTGGGATTGTATAACAACTCTCTTCAATATGTACAGCCCTATAGCGATTGGTTAGTACGTTTCAATAAAGCATGGGGCTTGTATTTAGATGAACCGGAGTCATGGAATGAAGAATATTATCAATTGGCCCTGACTGATGATAAGTTTGGTTTATCAGCCGGTTGGTATGAGGATCCTTCTCACTGGAAAACGTTTAATCAGTTTTTTTCCAGATATCTTGTATCACCCGATAAGCGCCCGGTTGCTTCTCCTGATGACAGCACTATCGTTATATCACCGGCAGATGCAATACCTCAGGGCGCATGGCAAATTGATGCCAATTCAGACTTGGTTCTGAAAAATGGGGTACCAATTAAATCCGGAACATTAACTTCAATTGTAAAATTAATTGGAGAAGACAGTCCGTATAAAAATGAATTTGCCAATGGGATAATGACTCACACGTTTCTGGATGTGCAGGACTACCATCGTTTCCATTTTCCGGTGAGCGGAACAATCAAGGAAATCAGAAACATAGCCCAACAAGACGCAGTTGGTGGCATTATTACCTGGGATTCGACCATTCAAAGATATATGTTTGATCCCACGACCGTTTCTGGCTGGCAATCGATCGAAACAAGAGGCTGTATCATCATTGAAACAAAGGATTTCGGTTTGGTGGCTTTACTTCCAATAGGCATGTCGCAGATATGTTCGGTAAAATTTGAGGATAATATTCACGCAGGCACTAGCGTAAACAAGGGGGATATGATGGGCTGTTTCCTTTTTGGAGGTTCAGATATTGTAATGATATTTCAACAGAAAGCAGGATTTGTATTGGAACCAGCAGGAGGGATGAATACCGACCAATCGTATAAACATATGCTCATGGGCCAAAAATACGGTGTTTTGAACGGTTTGAAATGATAATTTATAGGTGAATTGTATAAGGGGCTTGCCTTTTATAGTCGGTTTCTGCGAATGGCTTCCGAAATTTGAGGAAGTTTGCTGAAAAAGAAAAGGCCGCCGACGATACAGCAAAGTCCTTCTATCAGAAAGGTATAAGGCACGCCCACCACTTTGGCAAGACTTCCGGCCAATAGGCTGCCAAAGGGAGCCGTCCCCATAAAAGCCATGGTGTATAAACTCATCACACGCCCACGTTTGCCGTCATCAGAAACCGTCTGCAACAAGGTATTGCAGGATGCTGTCAAAAAGACCATGCTAAAGCCAATTGCTGCCATTAATACTGTTGAAAGAAAAAAGGTACGAGAGAATGAAAACAGAATGAGCGCTGAACCAAAAACTCCTGATGCGAACCCAATATACTTTTCCAACCCGTTGAATGTGTTTTTAGCGGCCAGAAAAAGGGCACTGAATAATGCGCCCAAGCCTGCGGCTCCCATCAGGAATCCAAAAGTATGAGCACCACCATGAAGAATTTCCCTGCTGAAAACCGGCATCAAAACAGTATAGGGCATCCCTGTCAGACCAACAATGGTGAGTAGTAAAAGCGTGAATTTAATGGGCGCAAAACCAAGCGAATAAGCCAATCCTTCTTTAAAATCTTTAGATACTGAATTTTTATCAAGCATCTTGATTTTAGGAGGTACTTTCATCAACAATAGGGAACCCAACACAAAACAATAACTGAGTGCATTGATGAGAAAGCACATCCCTTCACCAGCTGTAGCAATCAGAATCCCTGCAATAGAAGGTCCTATGAGCCTTGCGCCGTTGAACATGGAGGAATTAAGTGCGATGGCATTGCCTAAATCTTCTTTATCATCAATCATATCAATTAGGAAAGATTGTCGGGCTGGTACGTCAAAGGCATTGATACAACCCAAAACAATACTCAACAAAATGATGCTCCATACGTTAATCGTATTTGTCAAAACCAATGCAGCCAACAAACCTGCCTGTATCATGGACAAGACCTGTGTAACCAATAAAATATGATATTTATTCCACCTGTCTGCAACCACTCCGGCATAAGGTGCCAACAAGAACGTCGGAATCTGTCCGACAAAACCCACAATACCTAAAAGAAGCACCGATTTGGATAGGTCATAAACCAGCCAAGGCAGTGCAATGCGTTGAATCCATGTGCCAATCAAGGAAAAACTCTGTCCTCCGAAAAAAAGCCGGTAATTGGGATGTTTAAGTGATCGGAAGGTGTTCTTTAAGGCGAAGGAAATGGGCATTGGTCGTTTTTATTGCAAAAATAACAAAAACCCCGGAATTCATAAACCCAACCCAGCCAGGTTAAACTTCATGGACGTGAAGGTTTCCAAATTGAATGTAAATCGAATTCGGTCTTTGAAGGAGCCGGTCATGGATTGGATATTTCCAGAGACAAGCAATGGAACACTAATCTCGAACAGATTCCAGATGCCAGTCTTTAGGCCTGCTTCAAAGAAAAAGGGTGAACGGTTTCCAGTAACCGAACCGTGGTCGTTCAGCAATAGATTCACAAAGGGTTTTATCTCAATGAAGCCGATTTTTCCGGGAAGGTCGCTGGTCATGGTCAGGGAAACAAGCCAACGGCTAAAACCGAGTTGTTCATTGATGGGAGACACCAATCCTCCTTCAGAAAGGGTCATTTGTCTTGTCAAAAAACTACCCGATGCACGACCGAAACGATCCAGGTACGATCCCTCATACAGATAGAGTTCACGACCACTTCGTCCACTGGCGGCAAGCGAATAGAATGGTGACGAAGCGTCGGTTTTAAGCATTCCGCCTGCAAACAACCGGATGTCCAAGCCGTTTTTTTGTCCATAATAACTGTATCTGTAATTGAATGTAGTGGTTACTTTCTGAAACGTCGAACGACCTTCAAACGTAGTGTTCAGCCGGAAAGGATTTACAACCGATGTTTTTTCGAGTTGGTAACCAACCTGCAGATACGTTTTCATTGCTGCCTTCTGAGAAAGTTCAATCTGAGCAAGGTCGGATGCGGTGATGTAATGCACAAATGCCCTATGCTCAGGAACCTCTTTTTTCAGATCGGATCTGAAACGAATGTCCAATCCCGCTTTTGCCTGAAGATAGTGCTGATTGCCAGGCGCACCATACCGAGTGCCTTCCACAGAGAATGTTGCTTTCCGTATTATATTTTCAAAGGGCGTCATGTTGTACGAAATCTTTCCGTAACCGGTTAAGACACGATTGTGAAACGAATAGAAAGGCGTAAAAACATAGTTCAGTATTTTGGGTAAATAGAAACCATTGTGCAAAACAGCTCCAGCCATGATGCGGTCTTCCTGGCTCCAGTTAAGTGCCGGAATAAAAATGATGGTCCGCTTGTCGGGATCTTCGATGGAAAACAGGAATTGTGGATACAACGGATCTGCTTTCGGAGAGATGCCCAATCTTCGAATGTTGTTGTTGAGCCTGGCTATTTCAGGCATTTGGTGCAAGGGATCAATTTTCAGTACGGAGAAATTCATGGTTGGAAGATCAATCCATTTCTCACCTTTAAAGCCTTCCTCCCACTGAACAAAAGTGATGGAATCACGCCTTAATCCGGAAATGATTACCGGAGAAACAAGTTCTCCGCCATTCTTGACCAACAACTGCTGTCCCTTTCTGCGAACAATTCTATAATCAAGCCGTTTGGTGGTACTTATAAAGTCTTTGAAAAACCAGTCCAGATCCTTTCCTGTTTGTGCTTCAAACAATTGATGCAGATCATCCGGTTGGGGATGCTTGAATCGCCATACCCGAAAATACTCATGCATGACCGTATCAAAAAGGGGATCACCCAGATACGCTCTTAGGTAGTTGAAACCCATTTCAGCCTTATCATAAATCATCGTGCCATAATTCGTAAAACTATAGTCGGTTGCCGGCAAATCAAGGGGCTGTTCCAAGTTATCTCGGGCAGCGACAAGCCATTGGAGTTCGTGTATTCGCTCAGCAGGCATGGTTTTGGAGAAAAGATTTCCCAATTTTGGATGGGTGAAAAAGAGTTCCCAAAGCTTTTTGTTGGGATACCTTTCAGTCATGTAACGCACTTCGTAAGCACTGGTAATTCCTTCATCCATAAATGGATACCTTCGTTCATTGGAACCAAGTGCACCGTAAAACCACGAATGCCCTGCCTCGTGGGCAATGACTTTATCCAGCGCAGTGCTGTCATCTACCCAACCAATAACCGTGATACCAGGGTATTCCATCCCAATCCCCGCATTCAATGTACTTTGTACGGCGGTATAATTGTTGTAGGGATACTCTCCGATCCATTTTGAAAAACGGAGGATCGCATTATTGACGTATGGGATAGCATCTTTCCACAGTTTTGCCTGCTTGTTGGTACACATCACCCAAGTCGTTATTTCTTTGCCTGAATCCGGGAGCTTAACCATTCCTTTCATCACATGAAAACGTTTGTCCGCAAACCAAGCAAAATCATGGATTTGTTTTTCAGTATACCTCAGTGTTTTCGTTTGTTTGGAGGATGGCGGGAAATCGTATCCTGCTGTATCGATGGTTTTTTTCCACGAGGAATCCGAAGCCAGCGCATTCAGTCGCTCCATTTCCTGCTCATTTTGAAGATTTCCTGTCGCACCAACGGTATAGTTATCGGGTAATGTAATGCTTACATCATACGTTCCGAATTCAGAATAATACTCACCCTGATCGAGATAAGGCATCGGATGCCAACCGTTTCGATCGTATACGGCGGGCTTGGGATACCATTGTGAAATTTGGTAAGACGTTTCGAGATGACCCAATCTGGAGGTGACAGCTTTGGGAATTTTCACATGAAACGGTGTGGTCACATAGACGGTGTCGCCGGGATGAAGGGGTTCATTCAGTATTATTTTGCAAATATCGGGTTGCCCGTCATAAAAACCCCACTGAACGATCTTCTTATCGATCCTAAAGTCTAATGAATCAATGTACCCTTTCAGTTCCATATCATTGAACAACTTCGCTTTACCTTTCTGTTCCATCAACTGTTTGGCCAACGCAGTTTTGTTACTTGAATAGCCGTTTGGCCACAAATGAAAAAGTAGGAAGTCAAGGGTATCCGGTGAACGGTTGATGTATTCAACCGTCTCGAACGCATTCAATTCATGGCATTTGTCATTCAGTGTTACCCGAATCTCATAATTGACCTCTTGTTGAAAATAGCCTTGAGCGAAAGCGTTTTGAAAAGGCACTATAAATATAGGGCAGATAATGAACATCTGCCCTATGGTATTCTTTCGGAAAAACACGTTTAATCTGTTCATTCCGTTTGCCTGATTAAAAAATCAATGTTTAAAGCAGGATGATCAACAAGATAATCAGTAAAAGCGTACCGGTACCAATATATATGTAACCATCACTTCTTCTGATGTTTTCGTTGGCTTCCTTCAATTCTTTTTTCAGTTCGCGTTTTTCTTTAACAGTCATGTTCGATTTATCCATGTCACGAATTTCTTCCACACGTGATTTCATGCTGCTTACTTCTTCCGCAGACAATTTGTTTTCAACTTTGGGTGCAGTCGCTTCAGACTTCGCATTTGAACTAAATGCAACTGGTGCACTCATCATCAAAACCATTAACAGGACAAAGAGATTTTTTGTTTTCATTTTAGCATGTATTAATTTATAATGCAGTATTGCTGCAAACTCAAAAATTAGTTTAATCTTAGTGTTGGACGGCCAGCGCTCAGGTCGCTTTTAACAGCGGTGCAAAGTAGGAACTCTAGCAATTTTTTCTATTACACAATTCTTAATAGAAGTTACATTATTCACATATCATTGCGGTTATGCCTGTGGAACTTGCAGGGTAGGCCAAAAAATGCGATATTAGCAGGCATAAAAATTTATCGACTTATGGGTTTGGAACAAGGCATTTTTAACCGGACAGAACTGTTGTATGGTTCGGAAAAAATGAAACAAATAGCTGCTGCAAAAGTGATCATTTTCGGCATTGGCGGAGTTGGAAGCTGGGCGGCTGAAAGTCTCGTACGCAGCGGTATCAAACATCTCACCATCGTGGATTCCGACCGAATCTGCATTACCAATGTCAATAGGCAGTTACATGCTACAACGCTAACTATCGGTGAAGTCAAAACGGAGACCTTGAAGAAACGCCTGCTGGAAATTAATCCGAATGCAGAAATCACAGACTTACAAAAAATTTATAATGCAGAAAGCCGTGATTCCTTCCAACTGCACGACTTTGACTACATTATTGATGCCATCGACAGTTTAAGCAACAAGGCTGACTTGATCCGAACGGCCACTAAAACCAATGCAGTCCTTTTTTCATCCATGGGCGCAGCCCTAAAAGTTGATCCGACACGTATTCGCGTGGACGAATTCTGGAAAGTCAAAGGAGATCCGCTTGCAGCTGCCATGCGCCGTAACATCCGCAAGGGTGAAATGCCAGCCAAAAAGTTCCTTTGTGTTTACAGCGATGAAGTATTGCCTAACTTAGGGGCCAACCAATCCTGTGGTACCGAGAAATGCCTTTGCCCCAAAAACAAGGACGTGGAAGGCGATCCTGAGTTGGCCAATCACGAATGGTGCAGCCTAAAAGCCGCCATTAACGGTTCATTGGCACATATAACCGCCATTTTTGGCTTTACGTTGGCGGGACTTGTCATGCAAGACATCTATCAAAATCCTATACCAGAAATATGAAAAACCTAGTAAAGAAACTGATGTTTATGTCTTTTGGCATTCTACTGACACCATTTTCTTATTCAGCAGTCGAATTCGTACCAGGTTATGTTATTGATAACCATGGAGATACCATTCATGGCCAACTAAAATTCGAGAATTGGGATATAAACCCTGATAAGATTTCCTTCAGGTTAAAGAAAAGCAGTCGGTCCGTTTTCTACAAGCCAATGACAATCAAAGAGTTTGGGGTTCAGGATCAAAACTTTATAAGCGCAATTGTTCAAAAGGAAATCAGCCCGAATCGCGATGAAGATCTGCAGAAAGACCCCACCCTACACTTGGCTTTGGACACCGTTTTTTTAAAAGTACTTTTTAAGGGTGAGAAATGCTTGTACTACTTGCAGGAATCGGATGAAAAAGAGCATTTCTACATCCAGCAGGATTCTACCATTCAATTGCTGCTTCACAAAACCTATGTTGAATACAATCCTACCAGAAAGACTTACGAGAATAAGCGTTATTTGGCGCAATTAACGCCCTATCTGATGGATTATCCAGCCATTTTAGAGGATGTTGTAAACACATCCTACGAAAAAGCCAGCCTTGTAGCGCTTTTTAGTAAATACAATGCTCTTTCCGGGAAAATGATCACCCATAAAATGGAGAAAAAGAATTCAACGTCCAACTTTGGCTTAGTAGCAGGGATTTCTTCCACTATAGCATTAATTGAATCGAATTCGATAATTGCAGGATATGGTCCCTCCACAAATTTCACCGGTGGCATCTCCTTTGATTTGCCCATTTCCGGAAAGCACCGGGATTTTTCTTTTTATAATGAATTCATGTTTTCATCCTTTAAAATAATGGTTTCTGGCATGAATTACTATTCCAGACACAGGGTAGCATTCGATTTTCAATATCTGAAACTTAATAGTCTTGTTCGTTTCCGGCCATCTTGGTTCTTTTTTAATCTCGGCATTTCAAATGGGTATTCCATCCGTAGTCGCTCCAATATCTTTTATGATATGCGAAAATATGAGATTGGAGCCCTTCTAGGTGCAGGAATCAAGTATAAAAATTATTCGCTGGAATACAGGTATGAAATTGGCGATGGCATGTCGCCCTATATCGAAACAATCTCTGAGGTTTACAGAAGTCAGGTTTTGTTAGGCTATAGTTTTTAGATTCAGTACCTTTGTTCGACCCTTAAGGCACGAATATGGTTTTATATCCAATGCGATGAAAAGGACGCTTATCTTTCTCTTGACCCTGATTTGCGTACATACTATCTACGCTCAAACTAAAAATATTGAATACTTCATTCATGAAGGTCTGAAAAACAGTCCTTTACTGATGGCAGTTTCCAGTAATGCAGAAAGAAGCCGGTTGGATAGCCTCTTGTTAAAAGCCACATCCGGTTTTCAGGTTGGGGCAGTCAGTTCCAATGCCTTTGCACCTGTTGTAAATGGCTGGGGATACGACGCTGTTAAAACTGACATTTACAACATCAGCGCACAGGTTGTTGTAACTAAAGAACTTACAGGCCAGAAAAGTCGCAAGAACCAATATTCCTCACTGGATATTCAAAAACAATCCATCAAAAATGCAGGCATAATTTCCGAACAGGAACTTAAAAAAGACATTACCAGTCAGTATTTAGTTGCTTATGGTTTTCAGCAGGTAATGTCTTTTAATGAAGAATTGCTTCGTCAACTTGAAAAAGAGGATAACCTTTTAAAAGCTCTAACCCAGTCAGGCACCTATAAGCAGACCGATTACCTTTCCTTTCTGGTCGGTCGAAAACAACAAATCATCCAAACGGAGTCCCTTCGAAACCAATACAATTCCAGTTTTCTAACCCTGTGCTGGCTTTGCGGTACCACTGATACCACTGCTTGTCCGCTGGATGACCCTCAGTTAAAGGCCAATATTTTACCCGATTACACCAATTCTGTATTTTACCAACAATTTAAACTGGACAGTTTGCTTCTGGTGAATGCCAGGAAACAGATTGATTTCGACTATCAGCCCAAAGTCAACCTGTTTGCGGATGCAGGATACTTGTCGTCGCTTTCAGTCGCTCCCGAAAAGAATTTCGGAGCCAGTGCCGGTTTTTCAGTAAGTATTCCCCTATACGATGGTGGTCAGAGAAAATTTAAACAATCCAAATTCTACATTGACGAACAGGATAGGCGTCAATACGCGCTTTATGCTCAATCGCAAAACAAGCAGCAAATCAACAGCCTTTGGCAGCAATATAGAGCCAATCGTTCCATTTCCACCAGTATCAACGAACAAATTGACTTGGCAAAGAGCCTGATGGAGGCCAATCTTCGTTTGTTGGAAACCGGCGACCTGAGAATGGCTGATTATCTGTCTTCCATCCGAGAATACCTTTTGGCCAGAAACCAGATATTGCAGAACACCATCGAAAAATACCAGATCATCAACGAACTCAATTACTGGAACCGTACCAAATAAACTGCTATGTTCAAAAACCAATTCATACCCGCGCTGCTGTTTATAGTGTTGATTTCCTGCAAGGGAGGCACTACCAAAGAAGCAGAAATCGATAACTCCACGCCTGTCACCCTGACGCACATTCAAACCGGCTCCATGCAAGAAGTGACGGAGCTGAATGCCACTTCGGCCTTTCGGGTGAAAACGTATCTGAAATCACCTGTCAATGGCTATTTGCAGGCTGTCAGCATTCAAGCCGGCGACTGCGTTCGAAAAGGTCAGACCCTTTTCACGCTGCAGACCAAGGAGGCATCCAGCCTTGGAAATGCGATCAACCAGAAAGACAGTGCCTTCCGTTTCAATGGAAATCGCAGTATTGCCGCACCTTGTGCCGGCTACATCACAGAGTTGAATTTCCGTACCGGCGACTACGTACAGGACGGCGAAACATTGGCATCCATTAGTGACCTGAGCAGCCTGGAATTTCTGTTGGAACTGCCCTACTCCCTCAAGTCCAGCCTTTCGCTGAACAAAACGTTGACCTTGATTTTGCCTGGTGAACAAAAAATCAAAGGAAACCTTGTTGCAGCACTACCTACGGTCGATGTGGTTTCGCAGACCCAGCGGTACCGCATTCGGGTGGCCGGAAGTACCAACATTCCTGAAAACCTCATTGCAAGGGTACAATTTATACGGAAATCTGTTAAAAATGCGGTTTCGCTGCCCAAAGAAGCCATTCTGACCAACGAAGTACAAAGCGAGTTCTGGATCATGAAGATGATTGGAAAGGATAAAGCCGTTAAAGTGCTGATAGAAAAAGGAATAGAGAATAATGACTTGGTAGAGGTCCGTTCCCCGAAACTGTTGCCGACCGACCAAATCCTGCTTACCGGAAACTATGGTTTGCCCGATACTGCCAACGTCACCGTTTCAACCACCAGCCGATGAAAAAGCTTTTCTTCTCCACCTATAAAAGCCCGCTTTCCTTGGTCATCGTACTGATTATCCTGGGTGGGATGTTTTCGTACAGCAAGTTGCATACGTCGTTGTTTCCCGAAATCACCTTCCCCAAAATCAAGGTCATCGCCGATGCAGGTGAACTCCCTGTGGATCAGATGATGTTGACCGTTACCCGTCCTTTGGAACTGGCTATCAAAAAAGTCCCCAGCCTTAAAAATCTGAGAAGCTCCACCAGCAGAGGCAGTTGTGAGATTTCAGCACTGATGGACTGGAATTCAGACATTGACCTTGACTTGGAACGCATCGAATCCAAGATCACTGAAATTCGGAACAATCTACCGGCCAATACCGACATTCAGATCGAACGGATGAACCCGTCCATCCTGCCCGTCATCGGTTATACGCTCGAAAGCAAGACCCTCTCGCCCATCGACCTGAAGCATCTGGCCACCTTTACCATCAAGCCATTTCTCTCCCAGGTGGAAGGCGTTTCCGATATCAGAGTCATCGGAGGCAAGGAAAAGGAATTCCGCGTACTGCTCAGCCAATCCAGGATGTCGGCGCTCGGCGTTACTCCGGAAATGGTTCAGAAAGCCGTCTCAGAAACCGGCTTCATCCGTTCAAACGGCTATCTGGTGGATTATCGAAAACTCTACCTGAGCATCACCGACGCCAGCATCGACAACCGCGAGAAGCTCCTGAACATCGTGGTTTCAGCCAACGACAAGCGTACCGTCTGTTTGAAAGACATATCCGAAGTCGGCATTACCGAAGCCAAGGAATACGTCAAAGTGAACGCCAACGGCAAGGAAGGCATCCTGATTGCTGTCATCAAGCAACCCAATGCCAACCTCATCGACCTTTCAGACAAGATGTTGACACAGTTGAGCGAGTTAAGAAAGATACTGCCTAAGGACGTGAATATCCAACCGTACTACTCTCAGGCAGACTTCGTCGATGATACGGTGAAGGGAGTCACCGACAGCCTCTGGATCGGACTGCTGTTGGCCATGCTTGTGGCTGTTCTGTTTCTGCGTTCAGCCAAAGCCAGTGCCACCATTCTGATTACTATTCCCATCACCTTGCTGCTCACGTTGATAGTGCTTCATATCACCGGCCAGACACTCAACATTATGACCTTGGGCGCTCTGGCTGCAGCCATCGGGCTCATCATAGACGACGCCATCGTGGTGGTGGAGCAAATCCACCGAACGCACGAGGAGCATCCCTACGAATCTTCGGTCAATCTCATTCACAAATCCATCAAGTATTTGTTGCCGGCAATGATCGGTTCTTCGTTGAGCACCATTGTCATCTTCCTACCCTTCAGCCTGATGACGGGTGTGGCCGGAGCCTATTTCCAAGTCATGACCAACACAATGATCATCACGCTCTGCTGCTCATTCTTTGTTACTTGGATTGCGCTACCTGTCGTTTATTTGCTGCTGACCAACCATCAGAAAAAAACAGTCATCGTCCACGAAGTCCCGCAGCAGCCCTGGATCACGTTTTTTATAAAAAGGCCTGTCATTAGTTTGATTTATGTGCTTGTGCTCATCGCTTCGGTCATTTTCATTTTACCCAGACTGGAAACCGGCTTCCTACCCGAAATGGACGAAGGCAGCATCGTGCTCGATTACACCTCACCAGGTGGCACCTCCCTGGAGGAAACCGATCTCATCCTGAGACAGGTGGAAAAGATCATCCTGAAAATCCCGGAAGTGGAAACCTATTCCAGGCGCACAGGTACCGAAATGGGTTTTTTCATAACGGAACCCAATTATGGTGATTACTTGATTCAGCTGAAGAAAAAGAGAAAACGCAGCACGGAAGAAGTCATTGACGACATTCGTAAACGCGTGGAAGCCTCTCAGCCTGCCCTGCAAATCGACTTTGGCCAAGTCATCGGCGATATGCTGGGCGACCTGATGGAGTCGGTTCAACCTGTTGAAGTGAAAATTTACGGACCAGACCGAAAAGAACTGGAAATCCTTTCAGAAAAGGTAGCCGGCATTGTTGAAAGCATTCCAGGTACTGCCGATGTCTTTGATGGAAAAACCATGACAGGTCCCTATCTGAATGTGGAACCCAACGCCAAACGACTCGCGCAGTACGGCATTACCCCGGCCAATTTCCAAAGCCAGGTTCAGTTGCTGTTGGAAGGAACCGTTTCAGGAGTCGTAACGGACAAAGACAGGCTGACCGACATCAGGCTCCTGTACCCCGGAAACGATTTTGTCAGTGTTGCAGACATCGGGAAAATGAATCTATTTCTGCCCGATGCCAAGCTCCTGCCTGTCAGTAGCCTGGCTAATATTCAACTGATACCGGGCGATGCGGAAATCATGCGGGAAAACCTCCAGAACATCGGACTCGTCACCGCTCGTTTGAACGGACGTGACCTTGGAAGTGTCATGACAGAAATCAAAAGCAAAATCAGCCACCAAATTGCGCTGAAACAAGGATACAGTATCACGTATGGCGGAGCCTATCAAGAACAGCAAAAATCGTTCAGCGAATTGATGATGATATTGATTTCAGCCATATTGCTTGTTTTTTGCGTGATTATGGCCCTGTTCAGAGAGTATCGCATTGCATTCATCATTATGTCCGTCGCCATTCTTGGCATTGCAGGGAGTTTCATTGCCCTTTTTGTCACGGGTACACCTCTCAATGTGGGTAGCTACACAGGCCTGATCATGATCGTAGGCATCATCGGTGAAAATGCCATCTTCACGTTCCTTCAATTCAGGGAACAATTGGAGAAATCCGATTTGGACGAAGCCATCGTCTATGCCATTTCTACACGCCTGAGACCCAAGCTGATGACAGCGCTTGGAGCGATTATCGCTTTGATGCCCATGGCCTTGGCACTTGGCACAGGCACTGAAATGCATCAACCACTGGCCATCTCCATTGTCGGTGGATTCTTGGTGGCTTTGCCCTTACTGTTGGTGGTCTTGCCCACCCTCATTCGCCTGATGTACAGGAAAAAAGCGTAAACTACTCGTCGATCGAACTAATTTCCACCAGCAATTCGTCTTTCATGACCGATTGCCCCGGTTGAACCTTGATTTTACGGATGACACCGTTGCAAGTCGCTGCAATCTCATTCTGCATTTTCATGGCTTCGAGGCTGAGTATCGATTCTCCTTTATTGACCAAATCGCCCTCAGCTAAGAAAATGTCCGTTATTTTGCCAGGTATCGGAGCAATAATGTTGTTCTCATTGATTTTGTTAGAATCGGAGTTGATCATTCCCCGACGGATGTACGAGAACAGCGAATCGATGCTGAACCGATATTCCACACCATTTACTTTTACAACAACTTTGTTTTGGTCGTGCGAGACCAGTTCGCAGTGAAAGCGCTTGCCTTTCCAGTCGAATGCATAATGAAAATCTTCCAGTTCCACAAAGTCGATGTCTTGTTCCTGACTGTCAATAATTGGCTTTGTTTCCTTAGGAATGTAGATTTTATACCGTTTGCCGTTTTCGCGTAAGGCAATGAACAAACGTGAAGCGTCGCGATTATATTTGTAGGTGGTTCCCATCTTAGTTGGTTTAGTAATTCAGTCGTTTGTTCAAAACCCAAACATTCAGCGAATCGTTTTTGTAGGATGGCAGATCCGAAGACAATTGCAGGTATTCTGAAGCATACAGAATGGTCGCAGCCAATGCACCGATCAGTTCATCATCCGCGTTTTCCAGCATTTCCGGTTTAAAAACCGAATCCACCCAACGAGTTGTATAGCTGGCATCTATGAATTCTGGATGCTGCAAAACGGTACGACAGAACGGAACGGTAGTTTTCAAACCAATCAGGCTGAAATCGTATAATGCTTTCAATGTTTTTTCAATGACGGCTTCCCGTGTATCGGCATGCACAATGATTTTAGCAATCATCGAGTCGAAATACGGCGTGATGACCGAACCGCTTTGTACACCGGCTTCGATGCGAATGGATGGATCTTGCGGGAATTGGATGTGGTCGATAAAACCTGTTTGCGGGGCGAAGCGATTTTGTGGATCCTCAGCGTTGATACGGCATTCAATAGCCCAACCATCAATCTTGATATCCTCTTGCTTCAAGGTAAGCGTTTCACCCAAAGCCACACGAATCTGCCAGTCAACCAAATCCACACCTGTTACCATTTCGGTCACAGGGTGTTCAACCTGAATGCGCGTGTTCATTTCCATAAAGTAAAACGAGCCGTCTTCGTCCAGGATAAATTCGATGGTGCCGGCTGAATAGTACCCGATGGCCTTTGCAAATCTCACCGCCATATCGCCCATTTCGGCGCGAGCTTCTGCACTGATACTGGCAGATGGAGCTTCTTCAACTAGTTTCTGATGTTTGCGTTGCAAGGAACATTCCCTTTCGCCCAAGTGGATAACATTGCCATGCTTGTCGCCCATAATCTGAAACTCGAGGTGTTTCGGATTCTGCAGGTATTTTTCAATAAACATGTCACCATTACCGAAAGCTCCCAATGCTTCTTGCGAAGCCGATTTGAAATTTCGTTCCATCGTCTCCGGTTTTGAAACGATACGCATTCCACGTCCGCCACCTCCGGCCGATGCTTTTAGGATGACCGGATAGCCAACGCGATCGGCATATTCTTTAGCTGCAGCTGCATCACAAACAGGGCCATCACTTCCAGGAACGAGTGGTAAGCCGGCTTTGATGGCCATGCTTTTTGCTACGGTTTTCAATCCCATATCTCGAATCAATTGAGGTGACGGACCAATGAAGTTGATACCGTTGTCGACACACAATTGTGCAAAATCAGGGTTTTCAGATAAAAAGCCGTATCCAGGGTGAATCAAGTCGATGTGGTGTTCGAGTGCTAAATGCACAATGCGTTCTTGATCCAGAAAAATCGGTTTCTCGTTTTTTGCATCGCCTGCCGGAATGAGTTCGTCGGCATATTTCAGATACAACGCATCCGGCTCCCGGTCACTTTGAAAAACTACAGCCAACATACCCAATTTATGGGCTGAACGGATGATGCGGATGGCAATTTCGCCCCGGTTGGTTATTAAAAGTCGCTTTTTCATCATAATGGTATATTTCCATGCTTACGAGCCGGTTTGTAATACTGTTTGTTCGAAAGAATGTCAAACGTTGTGATCAAAATTTGACGCGTTGCCGATGGTTGAATAACTTCATCAATCAGTGCCAATTCTTCGGCCTTATACGGATTTGCAACCTCATCCTTGTACTTCTCAGACAAGACTTTCTCAAGCTCAGCTCTATTTTCGGCTTTCGATAATTCGTGTTTGTTGACAATTTTGATAGCACCAGCCGGGCCCATCACCGCAATTTCTGCCGTTGGCCATGCAAAATTGAAGTCTCCACCGGTATTTAAGCTGCTCATCACAATATAGGCTCCGCCGTAGGCTTTACGGGTGATGATGGTGATTTTTGGGACTGTCGCTTCGCAAAAGGCGTAAAGCAACTTGGCTCCATTGCGAATGATGCCGTTGTGTTCTTGTTCCACGCCAGGAAGGAATCCAGGTACGTCTTCCAAGATAAGCAACGGAATGTTGAATGCGTCACAGAAACGTACGAAACGAGCGCCTTTCACGCTGGCATTTATATCCAATGTGCCGGCCATCACTTTAGGTTGATTTGCCACAATACCAATGGTTTTTCCGTCGAGACGGGCAAAACCCACCAGCATGTTTTGAGCAAATTTTTCATGAACTTCGAAGAACGTGTCTTTATCAACCAAGATGTTGATGATGTCCTTCATATCGTAAGGTCGATTTGGGTCGTCGGGAATGATTTTGTCGAGATATTCCTGACGCGACTGGTAACTGCTTACCAGATTCGAAACCGGATGTGGTTCGTAATTGTTCGAAGGGATATACGATAATAATTTACGAATCAACATGATGGTATGTTCCTCATCATCCGAAACAAAATGAGCCACACCACTTTTGCTGGCATGAATGGTACCTCCACCCAAACCTTCCATATCCACTTCTTCATTGAGCACTTCTTTAACCACATCGGGTCCGGTGACGAACATATAAGACGTTTGGCTGGTCATGAAAATGAAGTCGGTAAGTGCTGGAGAATAGACAGCTCCACCGGCTGCCGGCCCAAGAATGGCCGAAATTTGCGGGATGATACCCGACGAACGAACGTTGTTGCGAAAGATGGTTGCATACGCTGAAAGACTCTTGACGCCTTCCTGAATGCGGGCACCTCCCGAATCCATCATCCCAACAACAGGTGCGCCTAGTTTGAGTGCCATTTCCTGCACCTTGGCAATTTTCATTCCGTGCGCGTAACCCAACGATCCACCCAGAACGGTAAAGTCCTGTGCATAAGCAAATACGCTGCGACCTTGCACCAGTCCGCGACCGACCACAACGCCATCGCCAAAGTTCGTCTGCTTGCTGCTCATGGGTGTTTGTGCTGGCATCACAAAAGCATCAAATTCGAAAAATGTACCTTCGTCAAACAACACGTTTAATCGTTCACGGGCAGTCAGTTTGCCTTTTATGTGTTGCCGGGTGGCTGCATTGTCCTCCATTTCTTGCAACGCTTTTAGGCGTTGCTCAAAAACTTCGTTTTTATTCATTGATTGTATTTCTGTTTCTATGATGATAATTGCACAAAAGTAGCAAAAATGTGCAACTTTTTAGTTAAAATTTATGAAATAGTTCATAAACGAAACTAAAATGCCTCCAAAACGTACGAATACGTTAGGAGGCATTATTTGTTCAGAAAAATAAAAAATCAATATTCTATTGCTTCCAAACCTTTTTAAAATACTGCTCAAAAAGCGCTTTTACTTCAAGTATTCGTTCAGGTGAATCCTCTTTAACGTCTTTCAGTAAATACGTTTGTCCAATCGCTTCATATTTATGAACTCCGAAAGAATGGTATGGAAGGATTTCCACACGATCTATGTTTTCGTAGTCTTTGAAATGCTGACCGAATGCGTGCAGATCTTCTTCAAAGTCCGAGTAACCCGGCACCAGAACATAGCGTAAACGCATCGGTTTGCCGATTTCACGCAGCCAGGCAGCCGTCTGCAAGGTTTGGGTATTGGGATGACCGGTTAAAATTTGATGGCGTTCCGAATTTATTTCTTTCACATCCAGCAAAGCCAAGTCGATGTATTGATACAATTCCCTTGTTCTGTCGTTGAAATTGTTCCCGTTGGTGTCAAGGCAGATGTGTATCCCCTCCTCTTTCAGGCGTTTACAAAGTGGAATCAATTCCAATGCCTGAATGGAAGGTTCGCCACCACTTAACGTAACACCGCCTTTTTTTCCGAAAAAGGCTTTCTGACTCACCGCCATTCGAACGATTTCCTCCGGATCGGTCAAGATGCCACCGACGCTGGGTATGGTATCCGGATTCGCACAATACAAACAACGAAACCGACAACCCTGAAGGAATACGACAAGCCGGATGCCAGGCCCGTCAAATATCCCCAAGGATTCATAAGAGTGAACCCGTATCATATTAATTCATTCTATCGTGGAAACTCCTCGAAATCACTTCCATCTGATGTTCGCGGCTAAGCTGTACAAAGTTTACGGCATAACCGGAAACACGAATGGTCAGCTGCGGATAGTTTTCGGGATGCTCCATGGCATCTTCCAGCATTTCACGGTTCAACACGTTCACATTCAAGTGGTGAGCGCCTTTGGAGAAATACCCGTCCATCATGCAGACCAGGTTTTCTACCTGTTCCAACATGTCGGATCCCAATGATTTTGGGATGATGGAGAACGTGTTGCTTACACCATCCTGCGCGTCTTCATATTGAATTTTAGCGACTGAAGTCAGCGAAGCGATGGCTCCCTTGACATCACGACCGTGCATCGGGTTGGCACCCGGCGCAAAAGCAATACCTTTTTCACGACCGTCAGGCGTAGCACCCGTCTTTTTACCATACATCACATTGGAAGTGATGGTCAGGATGGAAAGCGTAGGCTGCGCATTTTTGTAAACAGGATACGTGGCCAGCAAATCGCTGAAATAACGGGTCACTTCCTTAGCCAGCAAATCCACACGGTCGTCATCGTTGCCGTAGCAAGGGAAAACACCGTCGATGTTGAAGCCTACGGTCAAACCGATATCGTTGCGATTCGTAGTTACACGGGCATGTTTGATGGCAGAAAGCGAATCAGCCACGATGGACAGCCCAGCTGCACCATAGGCCAGATTAATGGCGGGATTCGTATCGATCAGCGCCATCTGAGCCTTTTCATAATAATATTTATCGTGCATGAAGTGGATAATGTTCATTGCTTCATTGTATACGCGCGTAATTTCCTTCAGCACCAATTTGAAATTAGCCATCACTTCATCGTAATCCAGCACGACGTTTTTAATAGCCGGAATGCCTTTCACCACTTGCTTGCCGGTGAATTCGCAACGACCTTCGTTCAGTGCCAATAACAACGCCTTGGCAATGTTGGTACGTGCACCGAAGAACTGTATCTGCTTGCCAATTTCCTGATACGAAACGCAGCAGGCAATCCCGTAGTCGTCGCTGCAACGAACCGAACGCATCAGGTCGTCGTTTTCGTATTGAACGGATGATGTATCGATGGAAACCTGTGCGCAGAAGTCCTTGAAGCCCTGTGGCAAGGTCTGTGACCAAAGAACGGTCATGTTGGGTTCAGGCGAAGGGCCGAGGTTGTAAAGTGTCTGTAAGAAGCGGAAAGAAGTCTTGGTAACCTTGCTGCGGCCATCGAACATCGTTCCACCGATGGATTCGGTCACCCAAGTCGGGTCACCTGCAAAAATTTCGTTGTAGGAAGCCATGCGCAAATGGCGAACCATGCGGAGTTTGATAGAT
>Ga0209430_1001188_pt1 | contig 20365 bp, 15 predicted proteins | sample BarGraIncub1133A_FD_184504 | JGI IMG/M metagenome (GOLD analysis project Ga0209430, IMG submission 184504) | Arctic peat soil microbial communities from Barrow, Alaska - Barrow Graham LP Incubations 11-33A (SPAdes) (version 2) | ecosystem: Environmental > Terrestrial > Soil > Wetlands > Peat... | reverse complement strand
CCGGACAGTGTGCAGCAGTAATTATAAGTATATTACCTACGCTTGTGATTTACCTGCTTCTCCAGGAAAATATTATAAAAGGAATGACTGCCGGAGCTGTTAAGGGTTAGCTGCGGCATGAGGTCGCGTTTAGATAAACCTAACTAAGTAAGGTGCTTAGAAAGAAGAGGAGAAAATAAAATGAGAGAAGAAAATAAAATGAGAGAATTACCGTTTAGACAAATACATCTTGATTTTCATACATCACCATTGATTCCTGACGTGGGAGTAGATTTTAATGCTGATGAATTTGTGGAAACCTTGGTGAAAGCCCATGTAGAGTCAATAAATATTTTTGCAAAATGCCATCATGGAATGAGCTATTATCCTTCAAAGGTGGGACCAGCTCATCCTGCAATGAAACAGGATATTTTAGGTGAAATGATAAGTGCGCTTCATAAAAAAAATATAAAATGTCCAATATATACGACTGTTGTATGGGATGAATATGCCGCAAATGAGCATCCAGAATGGTTGCAGATTGATAGCCATGGTAAGATAGTAGGTAGGGAACCCTACGGAAATGAATATACAGGTTGGAAATGGTTGTGCTTAAATAATGGGTATATGGACTATCTATGTGCACAGGTACAGGAAATAATGGACAACTATGATGCTGACGGTCTCTGGTTTGATATAGTTATGTACAGTGAAGATGGATGTTCCTGCAACAATTGTATAAGAGATACGATAAAAAAAGGCCTTGATCCAACTAATATAGAGGATAGAAGAACACATACATTACAGGTTTTAAGAGAAGCCATGAAAAGACTTTATAATCTTGTTAAAAAGAATAAACCAGATGCGCTTGTGGTTTTTAATGGAAGGCAAAGGATAGAGGCAAACCCGGAGAGAAGTCTTAGAGGTGAACTTGATTATTGCACACAAATTGATATTGAGTCTCTGCCATCTGGTATGTGGGGATATAATCATTTTCCTATGTTTATTCGTTATAATCAGATTTTTGGGAAAGAAATAGTAGGAATGAATGGTAAGTTTCATAAGTCATGGGCTGATTTTGGTGGTTTCAAGAACAAAGCTGCGCTGGAATATGAATGCTTTAGCATGATTGCAAACGGCGCAAAGGTAGGTGTAGGCGATCAGCTACATCCAAGAGGAAGACTGGAAAAAGCAACATATGATTTGATAGGTTCTGTATTTGAGCAAATTGAGAAAAAGGAACCTTGGTGTAAGTTTGCAACCCCAGTAGATAATATAGCACTTTTCATAGTTAATGATGGTGAATATGGAAGAGCTAACAGACCATTAATTAAGAACCTTGAAGCTGCAATGCAGACTCTTTTAGAGGATCAAAGACAATTTCAGATAATTGACAGGGAAGTTGATTTTAATAAATATGAATTAATTGTATTTCCTGACAAGGTAAGATTTGATGAGGAATTGACCCAAAAGGTAACTGACTATTTAAGCCATGGGGGAAAAATATTATTAACGGGAGAGTCTGGATTAAAGGCTAATGATGAGAGTTTTGCGATAGATCTTGGTGTAGATTATGATGGGGATTCTGAATATAGTGATACCTATCTGCGGATAGGTGATAAAATAGACAAGGATTTATATAAGACAGACTATGTAATGTATGAAAGAGGTAAAAAAATAACTGCCTCTAATTGCCAGGTGTTGGCAAAGGTTGTACACCCATATTTTGACAGGGCATGGAATCATTTTATGAGCCATCAGCATGCTGCTCCTGATAAGGAGAGCCAGTATGCCGCAGTTGTTAAAAAGGATAACATAATTTATATTGCTTACCCTATTTTTAGAGCATATAAGAAGCATGGCAATTTAGTTTTTAAAAAAATAGTTTCCAACTGCCTGGATTTACTGTTAGGGAAAAGAATGGTATCTTCAAATCTTCCTTCTACTGCTCAGGTATCTATTATGGATCAAAAAGAGGAAGGAAGAAGGGTTGTGCATATTTTGCATTATCCAATTATCAAAAGATGCGAGATTGAAATAATTGAGGATGTAATACCATTATATAATATAGATATGTCTGTAGATGTTCCCTTCGAAGTAAAAAAGGTATACCTGGCACCTGATATTGAAGAGTTGGAATTCAAAGATGAAAATGGTTTTATCAGTTTTAACATTCCGAAAATCAATGGGCATGCTATGATTGTACTTGAAAAATAGTACTATAAATAGTATTATAAATTTATAGGATTGTATAAAATATTACCAAATGAAGGAGGAATAATGAACAATAAAGAGCGTTTTATCGCAGTTATTAATGGCATGGAAAGTGACAAGGTACCAGTGTTTCCTTTGTTAATGTCCTTTTCAGCAAAAAGATATGGTGTTAGCTACCGCCAATTTGCATCGAATGGGCATATTCTTGCAGAATCACAATTGAAGGTAAAGGAAATGTTTAAAATTGATGCGATAACGGCTTGCTCAGATGCTTTCAGAGTTTCAGCTGATCTTGGTGGCGATATAGTGTTTCCTGAAGATAAACCTCCCTACATTGCAAGACATCTCGTTAAAGATGAAAATGATTTTAAGCATTTAAAAAAACCAGATGTTACTAATCCCAAGGGACGAATGGCTGATCGGATTATGGGAACATCTGAGATGGTAAAAGCAATTGGGGATAAATGCATGGTCCTCGGTTGGGTAGATATGCCATTCGCTGAAGCATGCTCAGTCTGTGGTGTTTCAGAATTTATGATGATGCTATATGATGAGCCAGAACTGGCTCATAAACTTTTGGATTTTTTAACGGATATAGTTATCGAGTTTGCAGTAGCTCAGGTAGAAGTGGGATCACCAATGATTGGAGCTGGTGATGCGACTGCATCCCTTATTTCACCAGAATTGTACCGTGAATTTGCCCTTCCTTATGAGAAAAGGGTGTGCGAAGCAGTTCACAAAGCGGGTGGTCTTGTCAAGCTCCATATATGTGGAAATACAGTTAACCTCCTGGAGAGTTTGGTTTTATCCGGAGCAGATCTTTTTAACGTGGACCACCTTGTAGACCTTTCACTAGCTATCAATAATTATGGAAAGGCTGGAAAAGCATTTAAGGGAAATATTAACCCTGTAGAAGATATGCTCTTTGCAACACCAGCAGAATGCCAAAGTAAAGCACTAAAATGTATTCAAAGGGCAAAAGGCACACGGTATATACTCAGCGCAGGCTGTGAAGTACCTGCTGATGTAACTGATGAGGTGTTTAGAGCATTTTGTGAGGCACCTGATCTAATATTATGATTGTTAAGAGGAGTAAAACTAATGAATAGCATTGAAGATAGAATATTACTTCATAATGCGTACTGGAACAGGGAATATTTAAAATTCCCAATAGTTTCGTTCAGAATAGGAGATTACTTTTTTAGCAGTCAATTTAAAGCAGCACGTAGCCTTTTGGTTAATGGTAAAGAGATAAAACCAGATATGATTAATGTAGATTCTTTTCTTGAAGATTATGAACGCATGTATCAGGAAGTTACATCAACTGGACAGGATGCATTTTGGACAGCAGAGCCTTTTACTGGGATTCCCTGGATGGAGGCAATAATCGGCTGTGAGATATATGGGACTGAAAACAGCTTTATAAGCCATCCGTGTGCTAAATCAATGCAAGATCTGGATAAAATAAAATTTGATCAGGAAAATCCATGGTTTAAGAAATATATGGAGTTTGTAGAAAAGCTACACAAGCTGTCCGAGGGCAGATTTCCCATTGGACAGCCTATTACAAGGGGTTCATCAGATATGTTGGGTGCTGTAATAGGACAATCACAGCTTGTATATGCAATGTTTGAGGAACCAGAAAAGATGAAGGAAGCTTTTTATAAAGTAACAGATGTTTTCCTAAATGTAATTAGAAGCCAGTATAATGCTATATCCGATTTTCAAGGCGGATATTCTATGGGATTTTATCACTTGTGGTCACCTGGAAAGTGCATTTGGTTCCAGGAGGATCTGTCAGCGATATTGTCACCTTCATATTATAATGATTTTTTAAAAGGGCCAAATGAAAAGATCTGTGAAGGTTATGATTATACATCAGTACACTTACATCCTGCATCATTCTTTATTCTTGACAAACTTATGAAAATTGAGAGATTGAAGGTTATTGAGGTAAATAAAGATGTAGGAGGTCCTAAAATAAAACAAATGATACCGGTTTTCCAAAGAATTCTCTCAAAAAAGAATCTTATTATATGGGGGGATTTAGATCATGAAGATATTGATTGCATAATGTATGAGCTTCCCCATAAAGGCGTATTTTTAAATATAGTTTCAGAAACAGTAGAGAAAGCAAGGGATTTAATGGAATATATTAAGTTGTGGAAGTAAATGAGATGTATTTGCATTGGGAAAATGTATAGTTTTGAACATAATATCGACTATAATAATTAGACATAAAACTACATTATTAGTCTTTTCAATTAGCTTATATTTTGATACAATTACCATAAGGGTTTTAGTGAGACGTCTCTGGTGTTGATACTAGCAACATTTTTATAGGGACGCATTTTTCTTTCAATATATTGTGGTAATTATATCGGTCTATTGTTGGACAGGCTATCCTGTCAGCTTTCAGACATTTTAGATTAGCTTAAACAGGGAGGCTAAAATGCAAACGATAAGCAAAGGGCATGTAATTAGAAAGTATAGAAAGGTCATAAATAGTCATATAGATAGTTTTATTATAAAGCACAGTAAGTTTTGTATTATCTCGGTTTATAATATTGTAAATCTCATTACTGCTGCAGCACTATATTTTCTAATTCCGATTCTTATGGGTTACGGTGCAAATGTATGCGAAATCAGTAAAACTGTGGGGTCAAGCTATAATACACAGTTTATAATAGGATGTTTAATAGCAATAATTATCGGCACTATTGTTTTTGAAATACTTTTTAAAGATATTGATAATTGGAGCAAATTATTACTTACGAAAAAAGTTGATTTGGAGAAGGTAAAAGAGATAAGAAAAAAGAGTATCAATTTACCTTATCAAGTCTTTATTTATCAGATGATTATAATGACTTTTTCAACAGCTTTAGTAAGCATTGCAGTACGAATAATAATTAACTTTCCAATGATTCCTATTTTTAAGATTAATATTATAGTGGTCTCTTTTAGCTTCTTTTCAGCAGTGGTTTCGTATACATTTGCAAAAAAGATATTTTCAAGAATATTGTTCGACACATACCTTGATTCTTGTCTAGATGGTATAAGGGTTGTTCTTAAAACCAAGATGTGCTTACAAATTATACCGATGATAATTGCAACGAGTCTTCTTATGGCACTACTTGCATATTCACAAGTAATTGAGGAAAAAGGTGACGTGTTATTTGAATCGTATAAGCTACAACTTCAGGAGAAACTTACAGACTTAAATGATATTAAAGATTCTAAAATGCTTTTAAATACATTAACTTTCATAAAATTAAAGGGTATTAAAACTACATATTTTGTTGTTTCACCAGAGGGTAATATAATAACCTCAGATGATTCTGTGAATTCACCAACCTTCATTTACACTATAAATAATCCTGTAGATGGGAATAGAGTTTATGGGAATACCAATGAAATACAGGGCGTAATACAAAAGGTGGAAATAAATGATCAATACTTTGTGGCAGGTGTAAAATTTGAGGTAGTCTCTGAAAAAACAGTAAACGTTTTTTTAGTAGCTTTGATTTGCTTACTTTTAGTAAATGCTTTAGTAGTTTATTTCTTCTCAAAATCTATTTCTAATGATATATCACAAGTTGTAAATAGTCTCTTGGAAATTCCAGAGGGTGCAGTTAATAAAAGTAGAATGGAAATACCCGTTATATCGAATGATGAAATAGGAGACCTAGTAATCGCATTCAATAGATTGCAGCAATATGAAAAGAAATGTGACGGAATAAAAAATGATTTTTTTGCCAATGTATCTCATGAATTTAGAACTCCTTTAAATATAATTCTTGCATCTGTTCAGTTGTCAAACAATTTAGAGAAAAATGAAGATGTCTACTATAATAAAAACGATATAGATAAAAAATTAGAAATAATTAAGAAAAACAGTTATAGGTTATTAAGGATTATTAATAATCTTATTGATGTAAGCAAAATTACCACGTCATTCTATGATATAAATATGACAAATAATAATATAGTTAATATAGTTGAAGATATTTCATTATCAGTGATAGGCTATCTAAAGGAGAGAGAAATAAATATTTTATTTGATACAAGCATAGAGGAGAGGATTATAGCTTGTGACGTTGATATTATTGAAAGAATTATGTTGAATCTCCTTTCAAATTCAGTGAAGTTCACAAACCCTGGAGGAAGTATATTTATAAAAATGTATGAGGATGGTGAAAATGTTATAATCTCTGTGAAGGATACTGGAATAGGTATAGAGCCAGAAGACCATAAGATGATCTTTGAACATTTCAAACAGGTGGACAGTTCGATTAATAGAAAAAGCGAGGGAAGTGGAATTGGGTTATATCTTGCTAAATTGCTGGTTGAAATGCATAAAGGATCAATAGATGTAAAGTCAGAACTAGGCGTGGGAACAGAATTTGTTATTACTCTTCCTATCATAGTTTTAGATGGACAGCAGAATATCAGTTGCCTTGAGAAACAAATTACTTCTCAAAAGGTGGTAAATAGCATTGATAAAACAGAAATTGAGTTCTCAGATATATATTATTTTTAAAAAAAGCCAATAGTAATTCAAATTTTAAAAATAAAGTCGCTAAAATTATGGATTACACAAGTAATTCATTCATAGTAATCCTACTGATTAGTTTTGTATACTCTTAATCACTTTTCCGACCATATCAGTAAAACTAATTCCTGAATTATAGATAACCTGTTTAACTCCAGGAATTTCAAGGTTTGAAATCAGTTTATCAAAATCCTCATTATTGAACTTGTTTACTATTTTTCTGAAGGCTGAGATATTTTCGACATGGTCTTTAATTGGTTTAACTAAAGTATCATAATCTTCTCCACTTACTATAGCCTTGGCCGCCAAAGTACCACTGACTAATGCTTCAAAACCACCACACCCAAGCACTCTTTCTGTCAATCCAGCAGCTCTGCCTGACAGCAATACATTACCCACTTTAAATTTATTCACTTTACCGGTAGTAAAGGGCGGAGGTGAAAACCTAAAAACGTACTCACTCTTGTCTAAATTTTCTTTTCTTATGAAGTCTCTAAAACATTGTAGCAAATCTAATTCATTTTTCCCTATGGTACATAAGCTAACTATTGCTGATGAAGAGCTAAAAGGGGTGACTCTTCCATAACCAGTACCTGCATAATCTGTATTAAAGTATATTTCTGCTGTTCCAGGAGTAAATGAACCAACAACATTAGCCGATATTACATTAACAATACCCTCATCCTCCCAGACACCCAATTCTCGTGCCTCAGAGTCTTTACCTGTAGCGATAACAACATAATCAAATCTTTCAGAGAGATTCTTGTAATCTTCTTTTGAATTAAAATATATTGCTGTTTGAGTAAGCTGCCTAATAAGTTGATTTGCCAAAGAATTATCACGTGTCCCTCTAGACATGAACCAACCTAGATTTCCTTTAATTTCAACCTTTCTGTTCGGTGACTTCATTGTCATTTTATTTATTACTCCCAATGGGAGTAAATCAATTTTATATTGCTCTAATAAATAATTGCGTGGTTCACCAAACACATTATAAAAAACATTAGGCCAAAACGAAACAGAAGGCCACATCCATCCAGGGTTGCAACTCCTTTCGAAAATTAAAGGTACAACTCCATTTTTTTCAAGCTCTATTGCACATGATAAACCGCAGATACCTGCACCAAGAATTGCTACCTTCAGAGACTTTCTTTCCATAATAAAAACCGCCTTTGCTGTGGGAAGCTTCGCTTTCCCTTTAAACTCTCATTCATTTGAATATTTCATAATATAGAGTTTAATATGGAATATTATTAATTTTATTATTATGTGTAATTATTCTGAATTTAATTCAAACATATTTTAATTAGCTGTAGAAATATGCCACCGATGGTTTTAATACTGAATCTATTAAATAAAGTAATATATTTTAATAATTCAGGCATAATAAAAATGTTGCCGTAGTTTTAAAGGAACTAATACTATTGAAATTAAACAGACGATAGTAATAAAAATATTGGAAATAGAGGAGAAAAAATATGTTTTTAAAGTTTTTTACAGAATACCCACATGTAGTTTACTCTATAATAGGCTGGGGTTATATTTTTGCATTTATTCGGCTTAAAGATATAAAAAGGTTGTTTCCAATTGGAATATTAAGTGGGCTTCTTCTTTTTGGTGCGACTTATTGGCTTGTTTCACTTAATTTATATAAATTTAACAATAGCTTTTTGCCTATACTCGGAATCCCATTCTTTTATGCGCTATGGGGCACAGGTAGTGGTATCATATTTGCATATTATTTTGGTGAGAAACCCTTACGTAGGTTTATTATAGTACTTGGTTTTGCAGGGCTTGTTGTCTTTATGGAATCTCTTGCTGAAAATGTTAAAAGTGTTGAACATGTAGGAAAATTTAATAATATTTATGAGTATGTATTTAATGTTATGATATTATCTGTTTTAGCCTTTGTAATGACAAATCTTTATGAAAGTAGATTGAGAAAAGTAAAAAATCATTAATTAGAGCAATTAAAGAGAAGAGGCAAAAAACACTTATACAATCTTTGCATAAGTGTTTTCTCAGCGCCCAAACTTCAATCGCAACATGTTTTTTATTATTCTAACACATAAGTTTTAGGCACTGGTGATGTGAAACAAACAAAATATATCTATTATGTCAACTCACACTGTAAAAAAGTAACATATGAAATCAATTAACTATTTTACACAGGTTGCAAATAATTTGTTATAATTAAGAAGAAAAATAGATGCGTGCTGTATCAATTAGTGAAAGGAGAGTTATGATGAAACAGAATAATCAGCTTAACACAAAAGGAGAAATTAAACTTTCTGAGAGTAATGCTCCTGAAACGGATGCAGCAAAATCAGGATTTACAATCGTTGGCATAGGCGCTTCTGCAGGAGGCTTGGATGCTCTGCTAACTTTCTTGGGAAATGTGCCTAAGAATAGCGGCTTGGCTTTTGTTATCGTTCAACATATGGAACAGATGCGTAAGAGTATTTTGGTCGAGCTACTTCAGAATGCTACTACTATGAAGGTCTTTCAGGTCACTGAGAACATATCTGCTCAGCCAAACTGCGTCTACGTGATTCCGCCAAACATGGATATGTCTATCCAATACGGAGTGCTACACCTTTTTGAATATATGGAACCCCACAATTTGCGTTTGCCCATAGATTTCTTTTTTAAGTCTTTGGCGGATGACCAAAAGGAGAACAGTATTGGCGTCATACTATCAGGCATGGGTTCCGACGGTACAGTGGGACTCAGAGCGATTAAGGAAAAAGGAGGAGGAGTTTTTATCCAAGAACTGTCCTCCGCTAAATTCGATGGCATGCCTCGCAGCGCCAGCAAGACAGGTTTAGTAGATGCTATATCTCCGGTGGAGACTTTGCCGTCAGAGATTATTTCCTATCTTGAGCACAAGTCGCTTACGGGAAAGCCTGATTCTGATCAGGATCAGGGAGACAAATTTACGAGTTATGTGGACAATATTATACTTATGCTACGATCACATACAGGCCATGATTTTTCTTCATATAAAAAAAACACAGTACAACGTAGAATTGAGCGGTGTATGGTTATACATAAAATTGACGACATAGCCACCTACGTCCATTTTTTGAATGAGAATCCTCAGGAACTGAAATTATTATTTAAGGAATTTTTAATCGGGGTTACCAGTTTCTTTCGCGAACCGATTGAGTGGGAATTGCTAAAGGACAAAGTTATACCGACACTCTTAGCTGATAGGTCACCCTCTGATACGCTTCGGGTTTGGGTATCTGGCTGTTCCACCGGCGAAGAGGCGTACTCCTTAGCGATTGTCTTCAAAGAGGTGCTGAGTCAATTAAAGCCTTCTCAAGATTTTTCCATGCAGATTTTTGCTACTGATCTGGACCGTGAAGCTATTGATAAAGCTCGGGAGGGGATTTTCTCGCTCAAAATAGCGGAAGATATGTCTCCAGAGCGCCTGAATCGGTATTTCGTCAAGGTGGATCGTGGCTATCAGGTTGTAAAGGCCATTCGAGATATGGTCATCTTTGCTCAGCAAAACATGATTAAGGATCCACCCTTTACAAAAATCGATATATTGACCTGCCGCAACCTGCTTATCTACCTGACACCAGAAATGCAGAAAAAGCTCATTCCTCTTTTTCACTACAGTCTTAATGTTGGTGGCTTTTTGTTTTTAGGAAGTGCGGAGTCAGTTGGGAACTTTACCGATCGCTTTAAACCACTTAATCGCAAATCGCGACTCCACCAGAGACTCCAACCACTACTTCAGACGGAGCCTGTGGAATTCCCTGACTCCTTTGCCCCCGCTCAGTCTGCAGTGAATCAGCCGAAGATTGAGGTTCAGAACATGCAATCGGTGGCGGATAAACTGATTTTGCAATATTATTCACCAGCCACTGTATTAGTCAACGGTAAAGGTGATATTCTTTACATTACTGGGCGAACGGGTAAGTATCTGGAACCGGCTGCCGGTAATGTCAATTGGAATATTTTAACGATGGCTCGTGAAGGGCTAAACGATAAACTGAGTAGCACCTTCTACAAGGCTCTTCGTCAAAAAGAGACGGTTACTTTCAAGAATGCTGTTGTGATAAACGAAGGTGGACCGCTGATGGTAGACATCTCAGTCAATCCGCTCAAAGAGCCGGAGTCGTTACGTGGAATGATGATAATTGTTTTTACTGACGTGGCCATCCCTACTGTCACCGAAACAATAAACAAAATCGGGCAGATTCCTAACAGTAACAAACGAGAGGTGGAACTGGAGCGAGAACTGATACAAACTCGCCAAATGTGGCAAGTTATCAGTACAGAAATGCAGATATCCCAGAAAGAATTTAAATCCAGTAATGAGGAATTGCAGTCAAGCAACGAAGAACTCCAGTCGACAAATGAGGAACTGACCACTACCAAGGAAGAAGTACAGTTCTTAAATGAAGAGCTAAAGACAGTAAATTTCGAACAACAGGTCAAGTTAGACGCCCTGTCCCTAGTCACTAATGATATGAAGAATTTAATGAACAGCACGAAGATTGCCACCTTATTTTTAGATAACACATTGTTAGTTAAACACTTCACCAACCAAATGTCTGTGGTCTCTAGATTGATTTCGAGTGATGTGGGTCGACCAATCACTGATATCTCAACTGATCTTATTTATCCTGAGCTGACAGAGGATGTTATGGAAGTGCAACGAACGCTAATTACTGTTGAAAAACAGATCAAGTCTTGCAATGGGAATTGGTTTAACGCACGCATTCTGCCTTACTACACGTTAGAGGACAAAATCGATGGTGTAGCCATCACTTTTGTAAATATTACTGAATCTAAAGTGTTAGAGGCAGAGCTCAGCAAAACGAAATTGGCTTTGGAACAACGCATTGTAGATCAAGACAAAGAGCTATTACTGGTACAACAAAGTCATAAGGAAGTAGCTGCTTCTAAAGATCCTGAGAATAGTTAGTTATAAATATTTCATCACTCAACGTATATGTAAAAGTTATTCTACACATAATAGTAAAAATATTTACTATTGAGGGGTGAAGATATTGGATCCAGTTTCAATATTTAAAAAAATTAAGAGAAGAGATGAGAGTGTAGATATCCAGGAGGCATTTAACATATATAATCTTCTAAGAGCAAGATATGTTAGCACTCAAACCGTTCAACTATTTAAAAACTTTGTTCATGACGCATCTTGGGATGTAATCCTAGATGGATTTCAGAAACATTTTGAAAATCAAATAAAAAATTTAGAGGCATTAGGCGAAAAATTTCGTATCATCATGCCAAACAGACCTCCGAGGGACGTCAAGTTTGCAACCCGTATTAATGATATAACAGATGATTATATTTATAAAAAGATATTCCATGACCTCGTAGCGCAGCTGATGTCTCTTATCCATGCAGTTCGTTCAACTAGTACGAATGATGATTTGAGAAGTATTATCATACAAGATTTAATAGTTCATTTTGAGGACTTTGATGCCCTTTATAGGTTTGGTAAAATAAAAGGCTGGGAAGAGACCTATCCTGTTTACAAGACTGCTATTAATCAGATAGAAGAACAGCTTGCCACTTCTGAAGCATTTCATATTTGGGATCATATTATTATGAGATATGAACAAATTGAACTCATATCTATATTCGCTGGTTTTGCTCATGATACTGAGTTTAAGGTAATACTTCAGCATGGGTTATATATTTATAACAAGCAGGTTGACAATCTTGAACAGTTAGCACTAAAGCTTAATGTACCGCTGCCTAACAGACCGACACAACCAGTATCCTCACCGATCGATCCTGAAACAATCACGGATAGGTTTATGTACCGAACTATTTTGAGCTGGCAATTAGCTTCGTTAGATACTCATGTCAGAGCAATCATTGAGACGATCAGGAACGACAAATTGCGTAAGTTATGGAGCGCGACCCTTACTTCAGAGTTAGAGTATTACGATAAATATCTGAAGTATGGAAAAATGAAAGGTTGGACAAGAGTAGTCCCAATTTATAGAGAGCCAGTGACATAAATTGAAGGAATATTAAAGTCGTATTATTTAGGAATGATACGACATTTTTACGTCACATTACAAAGATAACGTTTAAATATGGCTTTTTTTACAATTTACTTACAATTAATGCATTCTTTTCACACTTGTTTTAAAGATTATATAAAATTTAAGAGGATTTCAATGTAATTAGTAGAATATAATAACAATAAGCGATTTAATGACAAAAATTTCTTGTATTAAGTTATTTGAAGTAAGGAGACAGCATGAAAACGCAAATTGAGAACACCAAATATCTGTTACATCAATTACAGATTCATCAAATCGAATTAGAAATGCAAAACGAAGAATTAAAAAGAATTAATCAAGAATTAGAGGTTTCACTAAAAAAATACTCGGGGTTATATAATTTTGCACCAATAGGTTTTTTTATAATAAATGAAAAAGGTAGAATACTTAAAGACAACTCAGCAGGGAAAATACTACTTGGTACTGATGGACATCTTATGAGAAATTCACAATTTCTAAATTGTATTGATAAAGACTCTCTTTCAGTTTTTAATGCTTTTAGCAAGAAAGTATTCCTAAGTGAAACAAAACATAACTGTGAGCTGGTTCTATTAAGAATAGACGGAAGTCGAATACATACTTATGTAGATGGTGTTGCCATTCAAAATGAAGAAGGTAATGGTAAACAGATGTTGTTATCTATTACTGACGTCACAAACTTTAGGATGATTGAGAATGAATTAACAGAGTCACGGATGCTGGATAAAATTAAAACAGAATTCTTTTCAAACATATCCCATGAACTACGTACACCTTTGAATGTCATATTTGCATCATTGCAATTAATAGAGCTATATAAAGGAAGCGATTCCTCAGCTAAAAGTATTTTGAATCTTGATAAACATCATTATATAATTAAACAGAACAGCCGAAGACTGTTAAGGTTGGTTAACAATCTAATCGACTCAACTAGGATTGATTCAGGCTTTTATAAGCCATTATTCCTAAATAATGATATTGTGAGGGTAGTTAAAAGCATTACAACCTCAGTCATGCAATTTGTGGAAAGTAAAAGTATATCACTTGAACTCGTATCGGATATAGAAGAAAAGATAATACGATGCGATGTGGACTTGATTGAAAGGGTTGTTTTAAACATTTTGTCCAATGCAGTAAAATTTACTAAATCAGGTGGTAGGATTGCTGTAAATATTACTGAGAAAGATGAAAGCATAGTTATGTCAATTAAAGATAATGGGATAGGAATACCAAAAGATAAGCAGAAAGTGATTTTTCAAAGATTTAAACAGGTAGACAATGGATTAATCAGAGAGTATGAAGGAAGTGGTATCGGTTTGAATCTTGCCAAATCGATTGTAGAGATGCACGGTGGAACCATTTCTGTTGAAAGTGTATTTGGTGAAGGAAGTGAGTTTATAATAAAGCTACCTAATAGAGTTTTAAAGCAAGAAAACATTTCACTAGATAAAAAATATGAGGATCGAGAGAAAAGTCAAGTCGAGAGAATTAATATTGAATTTTCTGATATTTATATGTGATATTTTTAATTGTATAAAATAACCATACTTGAGAAAATTAGAATTCAGTCAGGGGGGCAGTAAATCGTGGGTAAAAATTTTGAAACAAAATTCAATACTAATGAACCTAGAAATGTTGAAGAAAAGGAAAATTACATATGCGGGACAGAAATCACTGAAGAATTGTTCCCAATTGTCGGCATTGGCGCGTCTGCAGGTGGATTTGAAGCATTAGAAATCTTTTTGAAAAATGTTCCTGCTGGCAGTGGCATGGCTTTCGTATTTATCCAACACCTTGATCCTATCAATAAAGGAATCATGTCGGAATTGCTTCAACGCTCAACAAGTATGGCTGTATTCCAAGTCATAGATGGATTGAAAGTCAAGCCTGATTGTGTATATGTCATACCTCCCAATAAAGATATGTCTATTTTTCATGGAATATTATACCTGCTTGAACCCATTGGTGTACATGGATTACCGCTACCTGTTGATTTTTTTTTTCGATCTTTGGCAGAGGATCAACAAGAGAGAAGTATAGGGGTAATATTATCAGGAATGGGTACCGATGGCACATTGGGAGTTAGAGCAATAAAGGGAAAGGCAGGACTTGTATTAGTACAGAATCCAAGCAATGCCAAGTACGATAGCATGCCAAACAGTGCCATTAATTCTGGAATGGCTGATATTGTAGCATCGGTTGAAGAACTACCAGGTAAAATTATAACCTCTTTTCAGCATTTTCCTATCGCGACAAAATCAAGGATGGCATTGGAATACAAATCATTTTGTGCTTTGGAAAAGATCGAGATTCTGCTTAGAACACATACAGGCAATGATTTCTCGCTTTATAAAAGCAGCACAATATATAGACGCATTGAACGACGTATGGGAATACACAGGATTGATAAAATAGATACATATATTAGTTTCCTTCAGGAAAACGACCAAGAATTAGAGATACTATTTAAAGAACTTTTAATCGGGGTAACAAGCTTTTTCCGTGATCCAGCTGTATGGGAGGAGATGAAAAAGAATTTAGTTTCCTATATGTCTGATGGGTTTCCTCCAAACCGCTTATTGCGTGCTTGGGTAGCTGGCTGTTCGACTGGTGAAGAGGCTTATTCACTGGCGATACTGTATAAAGAAACATTAGAACAACTTATGCCGCAAGCGGCGGTATCACTTCAGATTTTTGCCACTGATCTTGACAAGGACTCTATTGATAAAGCTAGGCAGGGATTCTATCCTGAAAATATTGTAACTGATGTTTCAGCTGAGCGTATTAGTAGATTCTTTATTAGAGAAGAAAACGGATTTCGGGTTTGTAAAGAGATTAGAGAAATGATTATTTTTGCACCGCAAAACGTTATTACTGATCCTCCTTTCACAAGGCTTGATATACTGACTTGCAGAAACTTGTTGATTTATCTGAATGCAGGACTTCAGAAAAGGCTGATGTCACTTTTTCACTTTAGTCTTAATACAAAAGGGATCCTTTTACTTGGCAAGGCTGAAACAATAGGTAATAATAATGACCTGTTTGCAATATTAGATGGGAAAAACAGGCTATTTAAACGGTTAGAGATGACATCCAAGTATTATACGTTGAACTTTCCAGCGTCATTTTTCCCTAATGCTTCAGGGATTGATAACGGCCCCAAAGCTCACAAATCTGAAGCAAGCCTCCAATTAATTACGGAACAGATAATTCTTAATAATTATTCACCTTCTGTCGTTCTGGTTAACGACAAGGGGGATATTTTGTATATAAATGGAAAGACAGGTAGGTATCTTGAACCCGCTACAGGAAAAGTCGACTGGAACATATTTGCGATGGCTCGTGAAGAATTTCAGTCTGAGTTGACTGGAGCTTTCTCGAAAGCAATGCGAGAAAAAAGTTCTGTTACAATTAAGAATGTTAATCTAAACACTAATAAAGAAATACAGGTAATCAAACTAACGGTACAATATATCAAAGAGCCGGAAATGCTCCAAGGAATGCTTATGGTAATATTCTTGGATCAGGAAAAGAATTCTTTAGTTAAAACTCGGAGTAAAAGCTTGAAAAATGAAAACCGAAGTACAAACGAGATTTTGTTAGAACATGAACTCCAACAAGCACATGGAGAATTGCAGTTAACCCAAGAAGAGATGCAGACTTCACAGGAAGAACTTAAGTCTGCTAATGAGGAACTGCAGTCTGCAAATGAGGAATTGCAGTCTACAATTGAAGAATTAACAACCTCCAAAGAGGAAAGTCAATCAATTAATGAAGAGCTATATACTGTTAACGCTGAACTTCATTCCAAACTGGGAAACTATTCAAATATAAACAATGATATGAAAAATATGCTGAACAGTACAGAAATAGCCACTATGTTTTTAGACGGCGACCTCAATATTCTAAGGTTTACCGATAAGGTTACAAAGATCATCAAACTTATTCCAAGGGATGTAGGGAGGTCAATTACTGACATTACATCCTATTTAATCTATGATAATATGGAGGCAGATTTTCGTGAAGTAATAAAAACGAATGGGTTCATTGAAAAACAGTTGACCACTTATGGCGGGTGTTGGTTTTTAGTACGAATCATGCCCTATAAGACTATAGACAGCATTGTTGATGGAATTGTAATAACCTTTTTGGACATATCAGTTTCAAAGTCATTAGAAATGGAACTGCGGGAAAAAGGAGAAAGATACGCTGACCTTTATCAAGAAGCTAAAAATAACAGACGTGAATTGTATGCAAGCATCATTGAAAATATAGAAACACTTGTATTTTCAATAGATAGTCATTACTCTTATACCGGCTTTAATAAGAATTATGCTGCTTTAATGAAAAACTTATATGGAGCAGAAATTGAAATAGGCAAAAAACTTATGTCTTTCAGTTCAGATTCTGATTACAGTAGTATGAAAAAGAATATAGACATGGCACTTAAGGGTGAAGCACAAATTGATTATTTATACTTGAATAATGATTTAGTGGATCAAAAATATTTTAAAATATTCTACAACCCTATTTGGGGCAAGGAAAGTAGTATACTAGGTGTGATGATGTTTTCTGTGGATGCGGGAAAAGAAAAACTTTCACTGGAGAATGCCTAATGAAAACTAAAGTAGATACTATTAATACAAATAGTAATTCTTATTTGATTTTTATTTCCCAAATAGTAACCGACATAGGCTATGGCCTTCTTGAACTTACAGGATATTCTAAGGATGAGATTGTAAATAAGGATATAACTGAAGTGCTTACAAAGCTATTAAGATTTCATCAAGAATCATCTGAATAAATTGAAGACCAGATAAAAGTATCTGTTAAAAAGGGTATGGGCAATCTAAATATTAATATTACTTCATACCCTTACTAACAAATATTATTGCCCTCGAAAATAGTATACCCCAAATCCCCTCAAATTACCAAATATTTCCTAGAGTTTTTTAAAAAGTTATATAATGGCTCTATTTTGAATATAATGGTAATGATTTTAGTGGGTGAAAAAAAAGAGTCTTACTGATTAATAGTAAGACTCTTTTGAACGTTAATTTATATTACTTTTTGCCAGTGTAAGATTCAAATACTTTTTGTGTTATTCTTCCACCGATTTTACCAGCATCTCTTGAAGTAAGATCTCCATTGTAACCCTGTTTCAAGTTTACGCCTACTTCATTAGCAACTTCATACTTCATTGTTTCAAAAGCTTTCTTGTTAGCCATAATAATTTCACCTCATAATGATATATTTTATTTCACTAGTAGTTTAAACATTAATTAATAAGTTATACATTAATATTTTATGAAATTTCTGGTATACGTCATTAATAAGAATTAAACTTTAAGAATATTTACTAATATTTTCTTATACATTTTTTTTATGTACTAGCACCGAATATGTACCTATACTCATAAATATATAAGATAGCCTATTTTAGGAGGAAACTTATATGTTGATAGCTGTATGTCTATTTATTTTTGAAATTTTGAAATTTGTACCTTTCCTATTCGTCGGCTATGTTTCAAATTTAAATTCTTTTCCCCAGCCCCTTTCTTCAGATGAAGAGTCAATAATCATTGACTCCTATAAAAAGGGCGACGAAGAGGCGAGAAATATACTCATAGAAAGAAATTTGAGACTTGTTGCACATATTGTTAAAAAGTACAGCTCAAATGGTAACGATAGCGACGATCTGATTTCAATCGGAACCATAGGACTCATTAAGGGAATTTCAAGCTATGATCCCTTAAAGGGCACAAAGCTTGCGACGTATGCTGCAAGGTGCATTGAAAATGAGATTTTAATGTCGATTCGTTCAAACAAAAAAACACAAAGTGAAGTGTCATTGCAAGACCCCATTGGGGTGGACGGAGAGGGTAATGAAATGACATTGATTGATATCCTGGTCAATGATGCCGACTCAATCGTTGAAGAGGTGGAGCTCAAAATGGAGGTCAAAAGGCTCTACAATAAAATGAAAGAGGTATTGAAAAACCGTGAAAAAATGATCCTTGAGCTTCGCTATGGGCTTTTAAATGGCAACAGCCGAACCCAGCTGGAGATAGGAAGAATGTTGGGAATTTCAAGATCCTATGTATCAAGGATTGAGAAGAAGGCGATTAAAAAATTGAGTATGGAGTTTAAGTCAGAGGGTTAAAACTCTGACTGGAGAATGGTGCTTCATTTTGTTTTCTAGGGACCCATATTACCCGAATTTCAATTCTAGTCTTAACTTATTAGCTATCATTGAAATAAATTCGGAATTGGTGGGCTTCCCCTTACCTCTGTTTACTGTATTTCCAAGAATAGAATTTATTTTATCAGCGTCACCCTTACTCCATGCCACCTCAATGGCGTGTCTTATAGATCTTTCTACCCTGCTAGGGGTAGTTTTATGATCACGAGCAATGCTAGGATAAAGTATCTTTGTTACTGAGTGAATTACATCATTATCCTTCACTACCATCATAACTGCATCCCGTATGTAACGATAACCATTTATATGTGGGGGGATACCAATTTCGTGTATAATGCTTGTGACTGTTGCTTCAAGATTTTTTAACGAGGATGTATTCTGAGACAGATTAGCATCCTTTGAATGGTTTGATTGAATTACAGGACTGGGATTTGATCCCGCAATTTGCCTGATTCTAGAAACCAAGACTTCTAAATCAAAGGGTTTTACTATGTAATATTCAGAACCTAAAGTTAGGGCTTTCTGAGTTATTTTATCCTGCCAAACTGCTGAAAGAATTATAAATTGTGGTCTTTTATTCATGTGGGAGGATTTAATCTTCTCAAGTACGCCCAGACCGTCAAGATATGGCATAATTATATCTAGAAGTACAACGTCAGGTTCTTTTGCAAGTATCATGTCAACTGCAGCTAGTCCATCTGTCACTACTTCAACAATCTCAATATCACTCTGGTAATTAAGATACTCTTTTAAAATATAACCCAATTCTCTATTATCATCTGCTATTAAAATTTGTATCTTTTTTGATTGCATAAGTAAATTCTCCTATTAATTAATATATGTTAGGGCTACTATATGTTAATGTGAAATAAAATACAAGATAAATATTCCAAATGTTACAATTCATTATTTGTATTTATAGACTACGGTTAATAGAAAAACATAAGAGCTTTTATTTTCAGTATATAATGATTTTCATTGCGCTAATAATTATTTTACTAATAGTTGGGTATAATAATAGTATTAAAAATAAAGAATAATAATTCTATATTATGAAAGATAAGGTGATTAAATTGAAATTACAGGAAATAGTAGAATTGCGTGAGATACTCAAGGCAGATGATGAAATTAATGTAGTTGACAACCTATCTAAAAGAAAAAAGAACAGGGAGCGAGCTGGAAAAATTATTTCAGTGAATGAGAGATTCATAACTGTAAATTTTGGGAAATATAAGGAAAGCCTAGACGTTTTTAAAATAAACCACGGGTTTATAAAAGTAGTAAAAGCATAAAATACAGCAAAGTGAAGATATGCAGCAAGCATTTACAAATAAATATAAGGATGGTGCTAATTTGGAAATTTATTCTTCAGGTATG
>Ga0209430_1001185_pt1 | contig 20397 bp, 16 predicted proteins | sample BarGraIncub1133A_FD_184504 | JGI IMG/M metagenome (GOLD analysis project Ga0209430, IMG submission 184504) | Arctic peat soil microbial communities from Barrow, Alaska - Barrow Graham LP Incubations 11-33A (SPAdes) (version 2) | ecosystem: Environmental > Terrestrial > Soil > Wetlands > Peat... | reverse complement strand
GGTTTAACGATCGTAAGGGTTCCATCATCGTCAAGAATATAAAATTTATTGTCTGCGATCATGTAGGGACCTAAACCGAAACGTGCGGTCTGTCCACTAGTCCAAACCATTTTTTTTGCATCTGCAGGATCAACACATACAAACTGATTTCGTAATGAACCGGCATCCTTAGGCAAGATTCCAAAAAGATGTCCCTGCCAGTAAACCGGTGTTTGTTGCTCACACGCAAGTCCGAAACGTGGAAGATATTCCTGCAAAACATCGATGGTAAAATTACCACCATTTTCTTTTAGTTGAAGCATCATGGCACCAGCTCCGTAACCTGCTGTCATAAAAATCTTTCCATCGGGCATACAAACTGGTGAAGGCGCTACTACAGAATGGTTCCAGGCCGGCGTTTTCCAAAGGACCTTTCCAACATCAGCTCCATCAGCTGCAACACCTATTAATCCTCCTATTGCACTATAAACATACATCTTGCGACCGCCAAAGGTAAAAGGCATAATTGATGAATGCGACATTTTCCAACCATCAGGGTTCGGCACCTCCCATAATTTTTCGCCGGTTTCGCAGCTGACACCAATCATTAGTGCTTTTCCTCCGGTAGCAATAATGGCTACATCGTTGTCAATCATCGGGCATTGACCGGTGTACCAGAAGGGGATTTCGGTAATATAATCTTTGGCAACATCAATTCCCCACCGGAAATTGCCGGTTAAGCGATCGAGACACATCACCTGGCAACGAGGTCCCATTGTCAGGATATATTTTTCGGTGATCGCGGGTATCGTCCGTGACATCCCGTGATTTCGTTTAATGTTCACATTATAACCTCTTTTCCACAACTCTTTTCCATCTGCCAACGAAAAGCAGCGCAATAAATCGGCCTTTTCCTTTTCGTTGTAATCGAGCAGATAAACCAATCCTTTGTAAATTGTTGCACCTGAATGCCCTTCACCTAATTCAAGTGACCAACGAATATCGGCACCAGCGGGACCAAATTTCTCCTTCAATTTTACCGGTGACTTTGAGATATTGTCAAAATCATTTCCACGAAAGCGTGGCCATGTTTCGGTCATTTCTTTATAATCCGTAGAAAAAGTTTCGAATATTTTGCCAATCTCAACATTCTCAGATACCGTATCGGCAGCAGCCCGCTTATCAAGTCCGGGTAAACTTTCGGTATATTTAGAAGTTGGGTCTGCCATCAGCCACCAGACGATAACGATCCCAGCGACTAAACAGAGCAGATAAAAAGCAATATTCAGGATTTTCTTTTGATTCATGCGAGAATAATTTGTTTTTTAAAGGTCACATGGAACCCTCATAGATTTTCATGTTCATTGGCGAGCATCGGCACATGAGGGTTTCATTTTAAGCTTTAATATTATAAATCAGCAGCATGTTGCCATGTCGCAGGTATAATTTGCCGTCATAAATTGCGGGATGTGCCCAGTAAGCCCCCTCGCCCGCTTCAACTTTAAAAGTACTTATTATTTTAAAATCAGAAACATCGGGTTGAACCAAAGCAACATTGCCCCCTTTTTCCTCGTAACAATAGAGTAAGCCATCCGCTTCGATAACTGAACCTTTATTAAACCAATCTTTTACCCAATTTGTCTTGCCTGTTTTCCAGTCTATTGAAACCCACTGACCTTTGGAATTACTTTGCCAGTTGGATCCATAGAGATTACCGTCAACCAACACAACACCGCCATGATGTGTATCCAGATCTTCATTTTTCCATTTCAGGCTTACAGAGTGGCCATCTTCAGAAAGTGAGAACATCGTTGCAGGATGATCGTAACCACTGGTCACAAAAATTTCGCCATTGTGATAAATTGGGGTATTTGTATTAACCCCTTTACCCGATTCACCCAAATGAAACTGAATCAGATTAAAACTCCAGAGGATATCACCGTTGATGGCATTAATTCCAATCAGATCGTTACCCGTTTGAGAAAGAATAATCTGCAGACCATTTCTTTCAATTAGTAATGATGAAGCATAGGCTCTTAGTCCTCCAAGACTTTTTGTTTTCCAAAGAAGTTTTCCGGTTATCTTGTCGAAGGCAACAACAGAAGTTGTTTCACCACCGGTAACATAAATTGCAGCCTGATCAGTAAGTAGCACAGATTCGGCGATACCCCATTTATGGTATTCACCTTGAAATTGATTTTGAGCATCTTGCGTCCAAAGCATCTTTCCGTCTTTAGCATCAAGGCAACAAACGATTCCCATTCCACCGACAAGGTAAATTTTGTCATTCTGAATCGTCGGAGTACTGCGTGTATCTGGAAATGAATTGGGCCATGCTTTGCCATAGGCTTTTTCCCAAAGCAATTTACCTTTTAAATCATAGGCAGAGATCACATCCATCGTATCGTGCTTAATCCCTGTCGTATAAATTATCCCCTTATAAACAATTGGCTGAGAATACCCCTTTCCTATGCCCGCTATCTGAAGCTCAAGTTTCGGTCCAGTTGCAGGCCACTTTGTCAGCAGCCCTTTTTCAGGATAGGCGCCATCGCGTAATGGACCACGAAATTGCGAAGTCTCCTGTCCGAAAACCGGTGAAAGCAGTAAAGATAAAAGACAAAAAAATAATATTCTCATAATTAATGCACTAAGCTTTTATATTGTAAACCATTAAAACATCACCATGACGTAAATAAAGTTTACCGTCGCTAATAAATGGGTGTGCCCAATGAGGACCGGTTCCGTCAGTAACCTTAAAAGTGCTGATCACATCCCACTTTTCGGGATTAGGTTTGATCAATCCAACTGTTCCTGTTTTCTCTTCGTAAGCATAGAAAAGATCATCTGCTCCGATAAGAGAACCCTTATTGATCCAGTCGGTTTCATATTGTAATTCTCCGGTATCCCATTTCAGACATACCCATTTCCCTTTGCCGTTGCTGATCCAGTTGGAGCCATAAATATAATCACCAGAGACCATAACTCCATGATGGTGATTATCAAGTACATTATTCGTCCACTTTTCCGAAACGGAAGTTCCGGAAGGATCCATTTTCAACATCACTGCCGGATAATCGTAACCCATCGATAGAAAGATCTCATCGTTTTTGAAAACCGGCGTGTTGGTCCAGATCAGACCAGGCTGATCTTTCCACAATTCATTCTTGTAGTATTTATAATTCCAGGCGACTTTGCCGTCTTTTGGATTTAGTGCAATCAAATGGGTCGCAGTTACAGCCAGAATAAATCTGAAATTCTTGTATTCGTAGATAGTTGGCGAAGCATAAGCACGCTGTCCGCCAACACTTTCACTCTTCCAGACTAGCTTTCCAGTCATCTTGTCAAAAGCAACTACTGAAGTCTCCTGGCCACCAGGTGTGCAAATGACCTTATCATCAACAATCAAGGGTGATTCTGAAACTCCCCACATGTGCCACTCGGCTTTATAATCCTTATCCACATCGACAGCCCAATTCTCTTTTCCGGTATTGGCATTGATACAGACCAACCGGCCTATACCTCCAACTACATAAACCCGGTCTCCTTCGACTGTGGGAGTTGATCTTGTTTCGGGAAATGATTTCGACCATGAACGACCGTAAGGAACCTGCCATTTTATTTTTCCCTGAAAATCAATAGCTGTCAGATAATCAAGCGTATCAATCATTCCGGTGACGTAAATAGTTTGATTTGCTACTACTGGTGAAGAATAGCCCTTCCCGAGTTTTTCGACTTTAAGGATCATCTGAGGGCCTTCAGCAGGCCACGATTTCATTAAACCCGACTCTTTAAAATAACCATCACGCTTCTCGCCTCTCCACTGAATAACCTGACTGAAAGCTGAAAATGTGAACGAAATAACAAGTGATAACAAAATAACCTTCTTCATAAATAACTGTGTATTAATATTTAAAAACGAGAGAAGTGGCATTATCACCTTTTCTCCCGTTCCGGAAAATCTATAATAAATTGTATCTTTTCAATCAACTATTTTATTTTATAAGCAATCAACGACTTACCATGCCGTACGAAAAGACGGCTATTATTGATGACCAGATGAGCCCAATGCTGCGCACTTCCCAGCTCAACTTTAACCTTCGAAGCAACATTAAATCCAGCGGGAGTAGCAGGTACAAGTGCAAGTTCGCCTCGCTCGCTGTAGATATATAACATACCGTCCGCATAAATAACATTTCCTTTTGCAATTGCCTAAGAAGCGTATTTTTGTTCGCCGGTTTTCCAATCGGTACATTGCCAGTCTCTGGTATTGTCTCCTGAACCATAGATATATCCATTTACTACAACTGCTCCGCCAATGCGGCTGTCGAGTTTTTTACTGAACCATGCTTTGGTTACCTGACTTCCATCGGCATTTAAATCGAGTTTGACACCTCCTTGTCCATAACCACTGAAACAGAATAGGCTGTTGTTGTAAAAAAGAGGGGTATTGGCATGAACAGCCCATTCATTTGTCTGTTCGTAAGACCAAAATAACGCACCAGTTTCGGCATCAATACCGATAATATGCTTTTCTGTCATTGTAACCAACAACTTGCGTGATGCTAATTTTACAAGTAATGGAGTGCAATAAGCAGGTTTTTCGCCTACGCCTTTACTGCTCCAGATCAATTTTCCATCTAAACGATTCAATGCAATAACGTTGTTGGTAGTGCCGCCTGCAGTTACAAATAATTTATTGCCATCAATCACCAAAGTTTCGGCCACACCCCATGTGATATTCTGACCACTATAGACTTTCATCACATCAACTGTCCAGTTAATCTTACCATTCATGGCATTCATACAGGTAACAATTCCCTTTCCGGAATACATGTAAAGCAGCTCGCCATCAACTGAAGGCGTTGCACGTGAACCGGAATAGTTTTCAGTCCATTCTTCGCCATAAGATGCTTTCCATTCAAGCTTTCCATCCTGGTTTAAAGCATAAATATATCCAACATTATCGACAGCTCCAGAAACGTAAATTTTTCCATTTGCAAATACTGGTGACGAAAAACCTTCTCCCAATTCATCATAATGCCAGATAATTTCAGGACCATTTGCCGGCCATACTTTCAATAAACCAGTTTCAGGATAAATACCAGTTGATCCCGGACCTCGCCATGTAGTGGGTTCCTGCGCTTTCGCTGTCGAAATGGCCAGAAAACCAGCTATCAATAAAGGAAAAAATATCTTGTTCATACTTGAAATCGTTCAAACTTTTGCCTAAAAATAGAACCATTCAACTGAACATGCAAGAAGAGAATGGTATTTAGTATAAATCTAAATTAATAGCTCAGGCAGCAGAATGTTGGTAACTGGCAGTCTGCAGTCGATTGTCCCTTATTTTTTTGAATTAGGTTATAAATATTATAACAAGATGTTCAGTAAATATCCAACTATGATAATTCCAATTCCAATGATTCCAACAAAAGTGAGGATGAATTGTAATTTCAAAACCTTATTCAAAATAATCAATTCAGGGAGTGATATTGCAATAACTGACATCATAAAAGCGAGAGCGGTTCCAAGAGGAACACCCTTTTCAATTAAAGCATAGGCAATAGGAACAGCTCCGGGTGAACAGGCATAAAGCGGAACACCGAACAATACTGCCAAAGGCACTGAATACCATGTAGATTTATTGATGAGGGATGCCAGGGAATCATTAGGTACATAGCCGTGCACCAACGCACCAATTGCAATTCCAAGGATTACATAAGGCCAGATTTTAACGAAGATCTCCTTCACTGCTAACTTACCGGCCTGAATCCTGTCATCAAATGTAAGTGGTTTATTATCATTAGAAACTACTTCAAATTTTAAATTCTGAACCCAATCCTGCAGCCACTTCTCAAGTTTAAGCCTTCCGATGATCCAACCTGAAACGATTGCAATCAGCAAACCAAGTAGAATATAGATCATGCCAACTTCCCATCCGAATAAGCTAAAAAGCATGATTACAGCTACTTCATTTATCATGGGTGCTGCGATTAAAAATGAAAATGTAATGCCGAGCGGGATTCCTGTTTCGATAAAACCAAGGAACAGTGGAATTGCTGAGCACGAACAAAAAGGTGTTACTATTCCAAGTAAGGCAGCCATTACGTTACCGGCAAATAACGATTTACCCTCCAGAAATTTTCGGGTTTTTTCGGGCGAGAACCATGATCGAAGGATACCTGCCAAAAAAACAACAAGTACCAGGAGCAGAAATATTTTTTGCAATGTGCTGATGAAGAACCAAATTGTGTTTGACAAATTTGATTCATAAGGCATAGATAACCAATTATATACAATAAAGTTGGTAGATGCTTCCTTGTAAACGTAAAGGAAAATCCACATGGGCAAAATTGGAATATAAATAATTGATTTATTGCGCATTAAAATTCTCATTTCAGATATCTCCTAAGTGCTTCGACATAGTAGACCAATGGATACATTTTTTCGTCGTACCATAGCATTGCGAAATAAAGGCCAATCGGACTCGACAACAAACCATGATCAATAAATTCATTTTCAAGCCATTCGAATCCTTTCAGCAGTGCATCCTGTTCCGTCCCGATTAAAGCTGAAATTGCGAGCGAACTCTCCTCTATCGTACCTGGAATGTCCCGTTCTCCTCCCCAACTGCCATTCTTATTTTGCTGTTTCAACAAAAAATCCTGTGCATCTGCCACCATCCGGCCAATATTCTTTTTCATATTATCATCGAGACTATTGCACAATAAACTATCTTTTAAATAGATAGTGACTTTAGCAGTTCCGTAAACGGGATTTTTCTGATCGGACGTAGACTGATTACCAAACCACAACGGATACCAGCAACCGTTGTCATTCTGAGCCTTCCACAGAAATCCAAAAGATCGGGCAATACATTTTTTTATAGTAGCTTGTAATTCAATCGACATCTTATCATTCAAAATTTCAAGTGATTTGGTCAAAGCCAACAGCGCATGACCTGTCAGGTCGGCACAACTACTATCGAAAGGTAGCTTTCCCCATCCTTTGCAAAAAGTTGGAAATCCTCCATCTTTGTTTTGAAGCGTGGTCAACCACCGACAGCCATTTATAATTGCTTCAGCATCTTCATTATCAGAAGTATATAATTCGAGCAGTGCCAGGATTGCCCCTGAAGTGTCATCAACATCTGGTACCGAACCCGAAAAGTTAGTCCATCCCCAGCCACCAGGTTGAGCAAGATTAAAAGGGTGAACGTCTTTATACTGAATTGCTTTTATATGATTTACAATCAATTCAGTTTCATTCTTTGAAAATTCCAGTGGCATTTGCGATCCGAGCGCCTTCACACTTGATGTGGTGACCCAGGTTGATAAATCGGTATCAATCGGCCAGCTTCCATCCGATCGTTGCTGATTACGCAAAAATACAAGTCCTTTTTTTACAACCAGATTATCGCTTAATCCGGAAGATATCAGGCACATGGCAACGAAAGCAGTCAAAGGAATCGCCTCGAGAAAACCGCCACTCTCGGGCGCAATCTTTTCGAGTTTTCGCAAGGCAGGTTGAATAGATTTGTTTCTGATCCAACGCATTATCGGATTGTGACGCGACCTTGCTTTAAAAATAAATACACCGACACCAATCAGTGCGGGAATTGCATAGCTCACAACGTGCAAGTTAAACGAGCCATACCATGATGCTGGTAACAAAGTGAACTCAAAAGGCAACTGGGGAATTTTCGCAGATGTTTTTTTGTCGAGCACACCACAAATTATCAACAATGAAAGAATCGGCACCGAAAAAGTGTAGTCCTTGCCGTAAAATGCCAACACAGCAGAAGTTATATCTCCTTTTGTAATATCAATCTTCTGCGTAGAAAGGTAAACTTCAATGCTTAGAAGGGCTTTACCTGATCGTTCACTACCCTCTCCGCAATAACTGATAGCCGCAAAGCAAAGCAGCGAAGTGCTGACATTACTTTTGCTTTCCGGAGTATCTCCAAATCCGCCTTCACTGTTAAGATGATCCAATAGCCAATCTAAACCATTAACAATTAATTGACGATCAGATTTATTGTCATTTATTTTCAACGCAACAATTGCCACTGCTGTTCCTAATGCACTTGAAGAGAGTTTGCCGCTCCAGAAACCAGCGTCATTTCGCTCCGATTTGAGCAAACCGATCAAATTATTATACTGATTTTCAAGACTTTTTCGTTCCATAATCAGATTTACGCAATAAATTGCAATATTTTATTAACTCATTGATCCTAATGCCAATAATCCATAAAATGTATATTCTACATCAGTAATTGAATCATATGAAGTGGCCCGAAATCCGCCGTTATCGTACAAATCATCAACAAAGGTAAGGCAATCAGGCTTGATCAACCGAAGGTCCGCATCCAGAAAATGAAGTGCATACAAAGCAACTCCTGTCGAAAGCAAGTCTTCCGAAGGCGCTTTTAGAAGCGCAGCAAATCCTCCATTCTCCCGATAAAAAGTTTTCAGTATATCCACAGTTTCGGGCTTTTTATTACCAGTCGTTCCAAGCAACACGGCGGTTGCAGCGACCACAGGACATGGATTACCTGTCAGCGTAATTGATCTTTTATATTGATTTACAATCCGGTATATATTTAAGTAATCTCCAAGATAATAAAGTGCCAACACGCCAAGAAATACTGAATACTCGGGCTGTTTCGAATTTATTAATGTCAGATCGGCTACAATTTGCTGCCGTAATTTTTCAGTTACGGCGTCGAGACCAATTAATTTTGCATACAATATAGCACCGCAATATCTATAAACCCCTGACAAATTATTTGTTTTAACCGTTTTTGCCACATAATCTTTCAACGGCTCCATTACCTCATTAACAGAAAATGATTCAGCTATATAATATCCGAATAGCGTGTAATACAAATCGCAATTACCTCCCCTGTCCGAAAATCCGCCCAGGACAGTCTGTTTGCTTAAAATAAATGTCCGGACATCATCGATCATCTCTGAATCTAGCATCAAAGTTGATTTGGCTAGAACCGACTCAATTAATTTAGGATGTAATTTTTTTAACTTCGGTTGGGCTGCCAGCTTAAATATACTCCTTGAAAATTTTCCCCAAAATTTCATGTAAAGCCAGTTTTAGACCTAAATTAGAAATACTTTCAAGACATTTTTTCGCTTCATTAATCGAACTGATTAACAATTCTTTGGTAGCATCCTGAATATGATAACGGTCAATCAAATTATAGATTGCTTCATAATCATCCAACTTATATGCAACCAACAGATGATCATTTTCGGATTTCAGAAGTTGCTCTTTCAACACTGAAAGTAATATTGAAAACTTCCTGATCGCAATATCTCCTTTTTCGCCCTGATAATCGGACAAATCATCTTTAATCTGATATGCAATACCAATGAAATGACTAAAGCGTTCCAAACTTTCGATGGTTCCATTTGTAGCACCTCCAACAGCGGCACCCAGTAAAAGTGAAACTTTAAAAGCGGCAGCTGTTTTATTATCAAACAGATCCAACATCTCATTCAATGAAAGGATCTCTTTTGAGTGGATAGATATCAGTTCCGAACCTTGCCCGATTGTCAGACTTCGGTGTCCCCGTGAAACTATTTTGATCCCTTCGCGAATCATCGCTGGCGGCAAAGTGCTTTCAGAAATCAACCGGTAACCTTCACCTATCAGGTAATCACCTGTATTAATAGCAACAGGTATCCCGTAACGCGCATGTATCGTTTCTTTTCCGTAACGCACATCATCGTTATCCTCGATATCATCATGTATTAACGAGGCTTTATGAAAACACTCCACAGATAAGGCAAGCATATTAAGAACAGCAGGATCAGGCTCATCTACAAATGCTTCGTAGGCTAAAACCGCCAGAAACGGCCGCAAACGCTGTCCTCCGGAGAGCAATGATTCAAAGGCAATGGTCTCCGTTTTACTTTTAGGAGTACCTAGTATCCGAATCAATTGTTCTTCTCCAAAAATTGAGGAAGTCTTATTCCTTAAATAATTAAGATTGAGCAATTTGATAGACGGATCCTCACGGAAATTGTAAATCTCCTGTTTGATCCAGTCGGCATCTGCTGTTGTATCAACGCAACCACATGTAATTAACGGAATGCCGATACTTGGAATGGAGTATTTACTGACTGCAGCAAACATCTTTTGCAACACCTCCATACACCCAACTCCGATTACTGCATCAACTTTACCACTTTCAATTAAACGAGTTGTTATCGTTGTACCTTCTGTTACCAAAGCGACATAACCCAGGTTCTCCGCTTCACGCAAAAAACCAGAAATGCTGCAATTACCACATTCACTGCACAAAAGTCCCATTTCATCCTGTTGTGCCTGACAAAGCGAAGTATTTCGGAGGCACTGTGGTAATAAAAATATACGACGATTAAAAGGAGTCGCTCCAACCACAGGTCGCCAAATTGCATTTCCGCAACACACCATTACAAAAGCACGATAACGCTCTTCCCACTTTTCAGATTCGATAAGTAAGCTTGCAAAATCGTTTAAGGCCTCGTAACTAACAGGTGGCATTACCTGATTTTCAATAAAATAGGATTCAACCGCAGTTCTTATTTGACCCCGTCTCGATTTCTCTGTCGGAACATCAAGAACAAATAATGATTGAAATATTTTTGACTCCATAGTTTTAAATTTATCCATAAGCACCCAATCCAAAGAAAGCCCGTCGCTTTGCAAGTCGGTAGATCCAGCTTTTTTCAGGGATTTTCGGGCAGCTACCATGGCTGCAAACGACACACCCTTTGGCCAATTGGTCTGGTAAACTGGGTCGGTTCGACGTATTAATTGCTTGATGATCTGCCACAAATGTAGCAAGCCATGCCGGATTCTCCATCAAAATACAACCTCTTGTCTGCTTATTTATCTCGGTTTTAAAATCCTTTATAAATGTAGAATTTTCGTAAACATCTTTTAAATCACCTTTTCCAACATTATCACAAGAGAACTGAATCACCGGACAAGGTTCAATATATCCCTCCGGATTGATATGGTGGCTTAGCCCTTCGGCTGCCGGACAAAATGGTTCACCATCAGCTCCCCAATACGAATCAATCAGAACAAGCGGATATTTGGTTCTCCCGTCGACTAAAAAGTTACGCAATCTTAAAATATCATCGGGCGAAAGTGCCAATTCATAATGCGGATTTTCACCTGTCGGGCGGTAAATATAATACCAAAGATAGATAACGCCATAATTGTGAAGCATTGCAATAAACTCTTCGGATAAAGCCATTTCGATATTTGATTTACAAACACTTATGGCAACACCAGTGATGAGCCTATTTGTAGTTGCGGTTTCAATGGCTTTCATCGTTCGGTTGTAAACATGATTACTTCCCCTACGGATATCTGCTATCTGTTCATTTCCTTCGAGACTAATCAGCGGCGTTACATTTGCAAGTTCTCTTAATTCAGCTGCAACCTTGTCAGTAAGCAAGGTTCCGTTTGTAAATAATTGAAAATAACAATCGGAATGTAGCCTGAAAAGATTAAATAACTCTTTATACATCAACGGCTCACCACCCAGAATCCCATAAAAATAACAACCATGCTTTTTGCTGTCAGTTATTATCTTGTTGATGGCCGCCAGGTCGAGACTTGCGCTCTTTTCGCCTTTCGTCACCCAGCAACCCTGGCAAGACAGATTGCAGTCGTTGGTGACCGAAATAAACTGAAAAGCGGGGAAATTCTCTCCGCGCTTCTTTCTTTCCTGAAACTTATTAAATCCCTTAATACCTTTCCATCCAAGATTATATGTAAATTTCCACAAACATTTACGATCCAATTTTAAAAAATTCCGCAGTAATGACATCGTCAGTTTTCTATTTAATAAAATTCTTTTCGGCAAGTGCCTTTTCTCTTTCAGCAATGGCCTGCTGCATGGCAGTTGAACGAATAATTGACTGACGTTTTGCTTTTCGCATTTCAAGCGCCTGATAAATATTACTTCCGAGAATTTTATCAATATCGAGTTGTTGCCGCTGCTGTTCCGCCATTTCATCGATCGTATCCGCACCCGCAATCGCTCCCGCGTGTTCGTATTTCGGAAAAACGATGGCTGTTTGCGGACATATACGGCCACATGCCGGACAATTATTTTTGCATCCCTTAGGATTTACAACAACTACTTTATTATCAATTTTCTCATAGACGCCAAAAAGACAAAAATCAGCGCACTGCCCACAAGTATTGCAACGCGAATAATCAATCATCGGAAACCAGGAGGGCCATTCGGCATTACTCTGAAGTTCAGAGAACTCCCCCTTTTCTGTATTCCCTTCAAAAAATAAATTGATTCCGGTAAATAGCTGATCATTGCTCAATTCCCTGAAATTCAGAAAATCAAATTTCAAGGATTGATGATCAATGCCGCAGTTCTCGAGTAAAAGTTTGACCGCACGCGGATAACACGCAATAATCAGCACCTCATTAGCTGCCAAAAATTGGTCCCGGGTTTCACTTTTTCGATCGACCGAACAACCGCACAAATCAGAAATCGCAGCAAATGGATGTCCTGATTGCTTCAAATACTCAGAAATAGCTATCATCCGATCATCGCTGATCAGTTTCGCACCACAATTACAAAAAAATACTTTCTTACTCATATCAGATTAAACACGCCAATTGTCTACTGGTTCAAACTGAAGCAAAGATATGTTATCGGGTGAGAAAAACAACAAACCTTTATTAAACTGACAAATTCAATGTTACAGGCGTTCCTGTTTTGAAAAAATCATATCTAAACTTGATTAATTTATTTTAAAATTTTTAGATATAAAAAAACTAAGCCATATGCATCGTCAGATTCGAAAACCAATCGTGATATTGACGGCTATCTTATTTCATCTTTTACTGATTTTCAACCTGTTGTTTTCTCCTGTAAGCATCGTAGCAGACGCATAGAAAGGGGTTATAACTACTAACCACCGTCTTTATCGTGCTGTTTTTATCATCACTTTACGTTGGAAGAGCCTATTGATTATGACTTTGCCCCGGATGCTGCGTACAGAAAATTATGGATTTATAAGTTAAATGGGGATCAAAGAATTCAAAAAATCAAAGCAACAATATTGACTACTTTACTGATTATAATGCTTATAATCAACTCACGCTTACCAAAGAAGTGAAAAATGCCACTTGCTTGAGTGAAGTCTCCTGACACTAAAACCCAAACCGATACCCTATCCCCGATTCAGTATTCAACAATTTTGGTTTTGAGGGTTCGTCTTCGACTTTTTTGCGTAACTGCGCCATAAAAACCCGAAGGTATTGGGTTTGTTCGACGTAACCCATACCCCAAACTTCCTTTAAAATATATTGGTGGGTTAAAACACGTCCTTCGTTTTTGGCAAGTAGCGCCAACAGCGAAAATTCGGTGGAGGTTAGTTTGAGCAACTCATTATTCTTACGAGCGGCATGGTTGGCTAAATCAACAGTTAATGTACCAAATACGAGGATCGGATTGTCAAAATTGCCCTGGCTCTGCCGGATCGCAACGCGGATGCGCGCGAGCAATTCACCTGTCCGGAAGGGTTTTGCAAGGTAATCGTTGGCGCCGTTATCAAGCGCTTTAATGATATCGTCCTCCGAACTGCGAACAGAAAGGATCAGGATGGGTTTCTCATACCATTCACGAAGTTTCTTGAGTATTTCGAGGCCATCGGCATCGGGCAGACCCAAATCGAGGATAATTAAAGCCGGCTGACGCGTAGCGGCCAATATCATACCCTCTTTTCCGGTTGATGCTTCCGAAATCTTATAACCACTAGCCGAAAGAGTTATTTCGAGTAAACGCCGGATCTGGACTTCATCATCAATGATCAAAATTGTTTCCTGCATACATTTAATAATTACCACATAGTCACATAAAGAACATAGAAAGAAAAAGGATGATATTGTTCAAATTATCACAAGATAGTTTTTATACTGCATTGTCACTTTGTTGGATATGTTTTTATTCTTCTATAGTTTACTATGTGTCTATGTGGTTTAAAACTTTTACCGGGATTTTAATTGTAAATATTGCACCCCCATTCTGCCGGTTTTCAGCAATTACCGTGCCTTGATGCGCCTCGATAAATCCTTTCACAATTGAAAGACCTAAGCCAGTTCCGCCGGTTTTGGCATCCTTCCCGCGATAGAACTTATTAAATACCAACTGCAGATCATCATTTGGAAATCCGGCTCCCCGATCCATTACCTGAATGGTCAGAAACCCGTTGTCGTGAAAGAACTTGAGCCTGATTGATGTCCCGGCCGGGGTATTTTGGGTGGCATTTAAAACAAGATTATGAAGCACCTGTTCTATAAGACCAAAATCGAGCTGCACCAAAGGCATACTCGGGGGAATTACAATGTGAAACTTGAAAGGGTGTAATTCCTGTTTAAGGTTATCCGCCACTTTATTTGCCAGATCAGTTACATCGCACCAGTCGAGACGCGGTGATATACGTCCCGATTCGAGCCTCGACATATTCAGCAGATTTTCGATGAGTTGATTCAACCTGATTGATGCCGTATTAATCTCTGAATATAGTTTCACTTTTGTCTCCTCTGGATAACTCTGCGATAAGAGGGTATCCGACGCTCCAATAATCGTGGCTACCGGAATTCGCAACTCGTGCGAAATGGAATTGAAAAGCGTTTTGTAAAGTTTATCCGATTCATTCAAAACATAGGCTTTTTTGGCAGCATTACGCAAAAACTCTCGTTCGTATTTGCTGGATATTTGCGCCAGAAATGCTTCCCAAAATTGTCCTTCACCTTGTGTAAACACTGTTCCATGTTCGACTGCGATTACCCCCATATTTTCATTGATTCCGGTTAAAGGATAAAATGTATAATCGGTGGATGGCAAAGTATCAGTATGTTTCCCTGCCTTCGCCGAATGTTTAAATACCCAGTTGACAATGCTTAACTCGTTTTCGGAAAGTTTAATTTTAGTTTCGTGATTTAATTGGTTTTCAAGTTTATTCGCATCATTTCTGAGAATAATTGCACAATCTAACCTAAAATATTTTTGAATATACCTGATCGCAATATTCGTAACTTCATCGATTGCCGGAGCCATTGTTAAATCGCGTGTAAGTTGGTAAAGTGCGTGCGTACGCTCTTCGCGAATCCTGATTTTCTTCTCCTGATGGCGCACCCTTGATGTTAATATGCCATTTAACAGCGCAATAATAAAGAACATAACAAGCATCAGAATATCTTCTGCCTTTTCAATATGCATTGTAAATTGCGGAGGGATGAAAAAATAGTCCCAGATGAGGGCACTCAGTGTCGCAGCAAGCAAAATAGGTCCCGTTCCATAAAATAGGGCAAGTACCGATAATATAATCAACAGTCCAAAAGACACAACCTGGTACCCTGCGTAATCTTTTATAAGATAGAAACCTATAGATGACAGTGTGACAAAAAAGGAAACAAACAGGTACTGTTGGAGATTTGAAGTAAAAGACGGGGCTGATATTTTTTCCCTGTATTTATCTTTTGTCTCACTGTCCGAACCAAGAATGTAAACATCGATATTACCACTATACCGGATAAGCCTGTTTACAAAATTGCCAAGCCTTAACATTGATAAAATGTTAATAGTACGGGGCTTGCCAACAATAATATGCGTTACATTCTCTTTTTGGGCAAAATCGACAATCGCTTTTACAACGTCATAGTTGGTAATAATTCTGAATTTAATTCCAAGCTGACCCGCCAGGCTAATATTCTTATCCAGTTGCTCACGTTCTTTTGATGTCAGGTCGTGTTTATTTTCAACATAGATTGCCTGAATGGAGGCGCCCATTGAATATGAAAGGTTCTTTGCCCAGCGAAGCAATTTTGTTGATTGCTCTGTAAAACCGATCGCCACTAAAAGGTGTAACCCCGATTTCCACGGACCTTTGATCCGTTTGAGTTGCATATACTCGTGCAATTGCTTATCAACACGATCAGCAACAATTCGCAAAGCCATTTCACGCAGTGCTGTAATATTTCCTTTGCGAAAGAAATTCTCAATTGCCTGTCTCGAACGTTCAGGCGTATAAACCTTTCCTTCGGATAGACGTTGCAATAATTCATCTGGTGTCAGGTCAACCAATTCAATTTCATCCGCATTCTCGAAAATTTCGTCAGGCAGCGTTTCCCTGACAATAATACCCGTAATTTGGGCAACAGTTTCTGAACGACTTTCAAGATGCTGCACATTTAGTGATGTGTAAACATTGATGCCATTTTCGAGAATCTCCTGAACATCCTGATACCTTTTGGTATGACGGCTTCCGGGTGAATTGGTATGTGCAAGTTCATCGACCAGAACAATCTGCGGTTTGCGGGCAATGATTGCGTCCAAATCCATTTCCTGGACAGGTCTGGATTTGTAATCATAGATTTTACGGGGAATCATTTCAAAACCCTCAACTAATTTTGCTGTATCAATTCGGTTATGCGTTTCGACATAACCAACGATAATCTCGTTTCCTTTGAGCTTTTCGGCCTGGGCAGTTTGCAGCATCGTATAGGTTTTACCAACGCCGGCACACATACCGAAAAATATTTTCAGCTTGCCCCGTTTTCTTTTTTCTTCTTCATTGACAAGAGAAGCTAAAAGTTCATCGGGATCGGGACGGTTGTCGTTTAAGTCGTTCATTCTCTTTTATATTTACCACATAGTCACATAGAACACATAGTTTTTTTGTTTGTTTTCCCTTCTATGTTTACTATGTGCCCATGTGGTTCATTCTTTCGGAAGTTTCGCATAAAACTCATTCACAAATGTTTTCTGCCCGTCATGAAAAAGATTCCTGCAATTGAAGTTAAATAAAATCCCCTTCGGTTTTAAAAGGAGTTTCATATATGTCATCAATACAGCTTCAAAAATTGGATGCATCATTACAACTGATTTTAATTCCACGACTACAAGGTCATTCACCAAAACATCAAAACGCAAGTTGCAGTCCATATCTATTCCTTTATAAAACAAAGGTATAGACATTTGGTTCTTTACCTCGAAACCATTTAGTTTTAATTCATGAATAAGGCATTTCTCATAGATACTCTCGAGTAATCCTGGTCCAAGTTCTTTATGGACTTCGATGGCACAGCCTATGATTTTGTAAGTCAACTGGTCAAGGTAGTTTTGGGTTATCATGATATATAGTTTTTACCACATAGTTTTTTCGAATTAATTTACCACATAGTCACATAGAACACATAGTTTTTTCTGTAGGACTTTCTGTTTTTTCCTTCTATGTTTACTATGTGCCTATGTTGTTCATACTTATTTCATCCAACTTCAAATTTAGCAATAATACATTAATCCTTTCGCCACCAAGAACCATAAAAGTCGGCTTCTCTGACATTTCATTTAGAAGCTCTAAAAGTCGTTGTTTTTGATTACTGTCTAAATTCCTGGCTTTCACAATACGTTCTACCTGCAATAAAGCTGCCCGAGGCGAAATATGCGGATCGAGACCGCTGGCAGAAGCAAAAAGCATTTCTGATGGAATTACAGTAAGACTATCCAATTGATTAAATGCAATGAATTGATGTTTGCGTTCGGTAACCAGATTCTTCAGCTTTACACTGGTTAAGCCGTAATTTGAACCTCCGGAAGGTAATGGATTGTACGCAACTGCCGATGGACGCGATGTAAAATATATTGCACGATCGAATTGCTGACCAATCAATTCACTTCCTATTGTTTTGTTGTCTTTTACAATTAAACTGCCATTTGCCTTTGAAGGAAATGCAAGTTGCGCAACTCCTGTTACAAAAAGAGGATAAACAATCCCGGTTAAGGCGGTGAAGAACAGGAAGATTTTAAACGATATAAAGAGAGTTTTCATTCTTCCAATGATTTTGTATGTTTCTGATAAATAAGCATTTCTCTAAGGTTTTGAATTATGCTATCCAGCTCCAGAATTTTCCCGGATGAGATAAGAATTAAGTCCTGAATATCATACTGTTTATACTTCTCAATATTTTCAATTTCCATGTTTCTTTTATTGATTAGGAGCTCAATAAGGTTTTTAATTAAGTATTCCATAACGAATGATTTAAAGATTTATCAGCATATCAATCAGTTTAATTCCAATAAAAGGGGCTAAAACACCTCCTAAACCAAAGATTAACAGGTTACGGGTTAAAGCGGTATTTGCTGAAACAGGCCTGTAACGAACCCCTTTCAAAGCCAGGGGAATCAGCATCACAATAATAATAGCATTGAAAATCACGGCACTCAGTATCGCACTTTGGGGCGATCCAAGGTTCATAACATTCAAAGCAGACAGGGGGCCAATACCACTTTTACCCGAATAGAGTGAAATAGCGATGGCCGGAATAATAGCAAAATACTTTGCCACATCATTTGCAATACTAAAGGTCGTAAGCGAGCCGCGCGTCATTAATAATTGTTTTCCAACCTCCACAACTTCAATTAATTTGGTCGGATTACTATCGAGGTCGACCATGTTACCCGCTTCGCGTGCTGCCTGGGTGCCCGTATTCATCGCAATGCCAATATCGGCCTGGGCAAGTGCCGGAGCATCGTTTGTTCCATCACCGATCATACCGACCAAATGCCCGTTTGCCTGTTCTTCGCGGATACGACGTAATTTATCTTCGGGAGTAGCCTCTGCCATAAAATCGTCTACACCAGCTTCTGCAGCAATGGCAGCGGCAGTCAGCGAATTGTCACCTGTAATCATCACCGTACGAATTCCCATCTTGCGAAGTTCAGCAAAACGCTGTTTGATACCGCCTTTTACAATATCTTTAAGATGAACAATTCCCAGTACTCTGTTATCTTCTGCTACAACCAATGGAGTAGCACCCTGCCGTGCACATTCTGAAACGATGTCCTGTATTTTTTGAGTATAGAATCCATTGTTATTTTGCACAAACGTGCGAATCGCTGCTGACGAGCCCTTACGTATCCTATGAATTTTACCGTCGTCGGATTTAAAATCAACGCCACTCATCCGCGATTGTGCCGTAAATGGGATAAAAGTTGCATTGAGCTGTTGAACTTCGCGGCCCCAAATGTTGAATTGTTCCTTGGCAAGAACAACAATTGATCGCCCTTCGGGTGTCTCATCTGATAACGACGAAAGCTGGGCGGCATTGGCAAGCTCTTCAACAGTTACGTCCTCAGCAGGGATGAAATTGGTAGCCATACGGTTACCTAAAGTGATCGTACCAGTTTTATCAAGCAAAAGCACATCCACATCTCCGGCAGCCTCAATGGCACGACCACTTGTTGCAATCACATTGCGCTGCAAAAGCCTGTCCATTCCGCTAATACCGATGGCACTAAGCAAACCGCCAATCGTAGTTGGGATTAAGCAAACCAATAATGCAATCAAAACCGGAATTGTCAGGTTTAACGACATGGGCAAACCGGAAGCAGAGAGGCTGTATCCAAAGAAGGCCGGAAGTGTAGCCACTGCCAAAAGAAAAATGATTGACAAACCTGAAAGTAATATTGACAAAGCAATTTCATTGGGTGTTTTTTGGCGTTTTGCACCTTCAACCAGGGCAATCATCCGGTCGATAAACGTGTTACCAGGTTCCGTAGTAATACGAATAAGCACTTTGTCGCTGATGACTTTCGTTCCTCCTGTTACTGCCGAACGGTCGCCACCGCTTTCGCGGATAACAGGAGCCGATTCGCCTGTAATAGCCGATTCATCAACACTCGCAATTCCCTCAACCACTTCCCCATCTGACGGTATTATATCACCGGCTTCACAAATTACTACATCTCCCTTTTTGAGTTCAGTAGCATTCACTGCAACTTCCTGTTTTCCATCCATCTTCCTGGCAATGGTCTGGGTACGGTTTTTACGTAAACTTTCAGCCTGCGCCTTGCCCCTGCCTTCGGCAATTGCTTCAGAGAAATTGGCAAATAACACTGTAAACCAAAGCCAGATAGCGATCTGAAGGTTAAATGAAGAAAAATTGCCCTGCCAGATTCCGGCAACAACAATAATTGTAGTAAGGGCTGAACCTAATCCGACAATAAAAATGACCGGGTTTTTAATCAGCGATGCAGGATTCAATTTGATGATACTGTCTTTAGCTGCCTGCAGTGCCAGTTTTTTATTAAACAGACTAGTTTTATTTAGATTTTTCATATTTCTTTTTATTTACCACATAGTCACATAGAAACACATATTTTTTACCACATAGTCACATAGGAACACATAGTTTTAAAAAAGGACTTTTATCTAATTTTTGTTTCATCGTTGTTCTCTATGTAGTTCTTAGATTTTCTTCTATTGCTTACTAAGTATAGTGAATAAAATAATGTCGTATTTCTTGAATTGAGACGATGGATAAATCGACTTCCTACTTTGCGAACCCTGCGTCTTTGCGTGAACCTAAAGACAA
>Ga0209430_1001184_pt1 | contig 20426 bp, 9 predicted proteins | sample BarGraIncub1133A_FD_184504 | JGI IMG/M metagenome (GOLD analysis project Ga0209430, IMG submission 184504) | Arctic peat soil microbial communities from Barrow, Alaska - Barrow Graham LP Incubations 11-33A (SPAdes) (version 2) | ecosystem: Environmental > Terrestrial > Soil > Wetlands > Peat... | reverse complement strand
CCAAGCCTGTCCTCTCGACCACATGGAACTGTCGGAATAGCCCTGATGGGTCACTCCCTTTATGAAATGCCCATCGATGGTATCGTAAACTGCCACATGATAGGAGGAATAATCCTTACGGAAATGATGCTGCATCGTTTTGTCCGCATGCGAAACGGCGATGTCGTACAGGCGATGGTCACCACCATTGGCAGAAGCCCAGAACAAAAGCTCCAAATTGATCATATTGTCCATGATCGTATTGTGCGGCCAATCGTTTTTTTCCACTTCTCGCGGCCATGATAAAAGTGTACCGACTTTGGGATTGAACAGAGTAGCTAATGTATCGGCAGCCCGAAGCAAAACCTTTTTATATGCTGGATCTTTTGTCAAACGGTATCCGTTGCCATAACTGGTAAATAACAGGAATCCGAGATCATGATCATAAGCCGGCATCTCCGATAAAAATTGCAAAGAAGCAGTATACTTTTTTGCTACGTCAAGAATGGCGGTATCTTTTGTATTTTGATAGTCGTACCATAAAATGCCAGACCAAAAGCCTGAACACCACTCGCTCTTGACTACCTTCCGACAACTCCAGACAGAGGAATCAGCAGCAATATTGCGGGGCATCGTAGTATAATCCAAGGGCTCCAATTCCTTCAGCGTACGATTCACCTGAGTAGAACAATAACGCAGGGCTTTGTCCGTATCCAATCCGGGCGCATTGCTTTTGCAACCGCCAAGGAGCAACAGGAGAATACAAGGTAGGAACAGCTTTTTTAGTAAACGCATCGATTTTTCAACTTAATTCAATAGTATATACGGAGCAGGCTTTAAAAATCCCCATCGTACTTAAAAAAAACATTCATTTATTGAGTCTACCCATTATTCCTGACGAATCAGCACACAGGTCCAGGGCTTCAGTTTCTTTTCCCATACCAGCGTACCTTTTCGATCTGCACGAATTGATTCAGTTTGCAACGTATTGGCTGCTAGTTTCAGTTTCTGAATTTGTTCACGCGTTGGCGGTTCAGGGCTACCCATGGATTTCCAGGCCTGATACACATTCCCGTTGTTTTCATCCAACTGTTCTACCGTAAAATGCGCACCCGCCGTCAGATTCTTTAATGCAATTGAAAACGACTTGGGCGGAAAACCGTACGAAGCCTTGGGCTCCATGTCCCCTCGGTCGGGTATGTCATCATTCATCTCCTCCGGATAATTGTATAATAGAATGACAATTTTGCCGGTCTTGCTGTCTCTGGAAATGAATTTTCCGTTTTCACGGTACACTATTTCATCCCCGAGCGCATTCAGCATGCGATAAGCATGATATGAAGGTTTTACCAATCCCTGAAAGTTGATCATGCCAAACCCACCATGGAATATACTGGCTCCGGCGTTGTTTTTTTCTTCAAACACATCCGTGAACGTCCAGTATGACAAGGAGTTTGCCATGCCTATGCAATCTAAGTTCACTTTGATGATGTAGGCGGCAACATGAAGCATGTCGTGGTTCCGGTCCCTGGAATTGGGGCTGGAACTCCATTCCGTCAGATGAATTTCCGCTTTAGGATAAGCACTTTTCGCCACCGTATTGCGCAACCAATTCAAATCCTGATAGGTGGCAAAAACTTTGCGGGTACGCCCCTCTCCTTTTCCAGTATTGGGATTAAACGCATAATCGGTTGGGTACGGATGACAGGAAACAAAATCCACAGGAAGATTCTCCTTTTCGCAATATTTCAGAAAGTCATCCATCCAGACTGCTTGCCAGTTCAGGGTATTCAGATCGATGGTGTTGAACGTTTCCTTAAAACCGCTGCGATCTTCGCGTTCACCTTTAAAACGAGCATCGGGTACGAAATTACTGGTGGCCGGGCCTCCAACTCGTAACCGGTTGTCGACACTTCGCACTGCTTTGACGGAGACTTTATAAAGTTCGAAATACTGAGATTTGCCACCATCGAAAAACCCACGATCGAGGTTAGGTTCGTTCCATACCTCAAAGTACCAGTTCATTACCTCATCAATACCATATCGGTCCACGCAATGTTGGGTGAACGCTTTAACCAAACCGGCCCATTTATCAAAAGTTGATGGAGGTGTAATGGAGGCTTTCCACCAGAACTGAGTCTTAGAGGTTCCTGTTTCAGGATTCTTTCCAGCCATTTCTGAAGGGAAAAAACCGAGTTCCACGAATGGCCGTACATTCATAGCCAGCATTCGGTCAAACAGTTCATCAATGTACATCCAGGAATAAACAGGTTGACCATTCTTTTCGGTATAGACACACATGTCGTCGTTAAACAGACCATGCATTCGGACATATTGAAAACCACAATTCTGATGGACCTGATTTAATTGTTCCAACCAGCTGGCACGCAGGCCTTCGTTGGCTCGACCTGCACCGACGCAGACCGACCAATACTTCTTGTAAGGCTCTCCTTTCTGGTTGACATCCACAGCATCTTTGGGTACAGGGATGATAGCAGTGGAACAGGCGAACCAACAGGCAAGAATGGATAGGAGTATAATGGGAAATATCCAGATTTTTTTCATCGGATGGTGATATGGTGCTTTTATCTATATACGTACGAAAGCTGTTTATACCCATTAGCACCAACCAATTTTTTTTAAAATTGCAGCTTTTCTGATCTTCTTGACGAATTATTCTTCGGATAAAAACATCAAATGCCCTATCTTTGGCCCTTTATTGGAAACAAGTCGATTATTCCGGAAAAACGAAAACAATCAATCTATAATTTTTCATGAAGAAGTATTTCACTTTGCTCCTTTTGCTGAGCAGCTGCTTTCAGATTTTTGCCAACGAGCCCGATTCTGTCTATCTTTTTTCGTACGCCACCACCAAGAATGCCGGCCACAACGGTTTGCATTTTGCTTGGAGCATGGACGGAAAAGACTGGAAAACCATCGGACCTGAATTTGGTTTCGTAAGCTCCGATTTCGGTGCATGGGGTTCGCAGAAACGGATGTTGACGCCGTATCTGACCAAAGGTGGTGATGGGCTCTGGCATGCCGTTTGGAGTTTGAATGAAACGGAACCGGCAATTGCAATTACTGCCTCTGCCGACCTTGTTCATTGGAAACGGCAGTCGTATCCGGTGGTTTCGACTGGCAATTGTGTTAATCCGGAAATACGCTTTGATGCAAAGTCAGCATATTATATTTTAACGTGGGAAAACAGCGTGGATAAGAAACTATACGGCTGCGAAACCAAAGATTTCAAAAGTTATACTACTTCCCATTCCATCGACGCTGTCGGCCGCATGAACGACCGAAAGACACTGGAATTGTCCGAAGGCGCTTCAGTAGGATTGGTTCACAGAGTGTCCTGGTCGCAGGTCGATTTACTTAGAAAAAAGGTCGAATTGAAGCGCTATTGGGAAACATTGAACGGCGAACGAACCGCCGATGATGGTATTCGGTTTGCCAACTTGCAACCGCTGGAAGCAACCCTCCATATTCAGACAGCTAATTCGAAACCCATCAGCGACCTGCTTACTGGCATTTTCTTTGAGGACATCAATTATGCGGCAGACGGTGGTCTTTATGCTGAGCTTATCGAAAACAGGGATTTTGAATACACATTGAGCGACAAGGACGGACGTGATAAAAGTTGGAACAGCACCCATTCCTGGAGTTTGGAAGGCACAGGTAGCACGTTTACCATCGATACGGTTTCGCCCATCCATTCGAACAACCCGCATTTTGCAGTGCTGAATACGACGCAGATGGGTGCCAGTCTCCTCAACACTGGTTGGGAAGGCATTGTCCTGAAAAAGGGTGATAAATACGACTTTTCACTGTTTACCAAGCAATTGGAAGGCAAAAGCGCAGGCGTTTCGGTGAGCCTCATCGGTAAAAAGGGAGAAGTTTATGCTCAAACGTTGACCGGAGGTTTTACCACCGCTTGGAAGAAAAAGGACTTTGTTTTGACTTCAAATGCCGATGCCACCGATGCCAAACTGGAAATCAAACCATTGGCTGTAGGTAAAATTGCATTGGATATGATTTCTTTGTTCCCACAGAATACGTTCATGGGGCGTAAAAACGGTCTTCGCAAGGATCTGGCTCAAGTCGTTGCCGACATTCACCCCCGATTCATCCGTTTCCCGGGTGGTTGCGTGGCACATGGTGACGGTTTGGGCAACATTTACCGCTGGAAAAACACCATCGGACCCCTGGAAGCCCGCAAACCCATGCGCAACATCTGGAACTACCATCAGACCTTGGGGCTGGGTTACCATGAGTTCTTCCAATACTGCGAAGACATTGGCGCTCAACCGCTACCCGTCCTTGCAGCTGGCGTACCCTGCCAGAACTCCCATGTAGGTGGAGCTGGCCAACAAGGTGGCATTCCCTTATGTGAAATGGACCAATACGTTCAGGATATTCTAGACTTGGTCGAATGGGCCAACGGCGATGCCAAAACTACGAAATGGGGTAAAATCCGTGCCCAAAACGGTCACCCCAAACCTTTCAACCTGAAATACGTCGGTATCGGCAACGAAGACCTCATCACCGACATTTTCGAAGAACGTTTCACGATGATTTTCAAGGCCATGAAGGAAAAACACCCTGAAATAACAGTCATTGGCACGGTCGGACCTTTTTATGAAGGAACAGATTACGAGGAAGGTTGGGCACTGGCTACAAAGCTGCAGGTTCCCATGGTAGATGAACATTATTACGAATCTCCGGGCTGGTTCATCAACCATCAGGATTTCTACGATAACTACGACCGATCCAAATCCAAAGTATACCTGGGTGAATATGCTGCACATTTGCCTGGCCGGCCCAACAATCTGGAAACAGCCCTGGCTGAAGCCCTTTATATGACTACTCTGGAACGAAACGGTGACGTAGTGAGCATGGCTTCGTACGCCCCAATGCTTGCCAAGGACGGTCACACGCAATGGAATCCCGACCTTATTTATTTCAACAATTCGGAAGTGAAACCGACTACGGGCTATCAGGTGCAGAAACTGTACGGACAGAATTCAGGCGATCAGTATGTTTCCAATAACCTTTCGGTGTCAACCAGGGACGACAAGGCCCGCAAACGCATCGCGACCTCGGTGGTTCGTGACAGCAAGTCGGGTGATTTGATTGTTAAAATGGTCAATCTGCTGCCTGTCAAAGTTCAAACCAACGTGAAACTGGACAATGGAGCAACCCTGGCTGCACAGGCTCAACGATTTATTCTAACGGGAAAACCCGATGGACGAAACCTCAAACCAGTAGAAGACCTCATTCCGGTCAGTGCTGAATTCCCGTGTGAATTGCCAGCATACTCCTTTACTGTATTGCGAATCAAAGCTGATAGCAAATAACCTTATATAACCTATTTGGAAAACGGTTTCAGTTGAAGAATTGGAACCGTTTTTGTTTATAGGGACATCTGGCTTGTTTACGATATCATTTCCAACTCCAACAAACTGTTTTACAACATTTTTTATAGTATGCAGGTGGGGTTTTTTATTTAGTAATCGTACCTATTAATGTATAGCCCCAAAAAAGGCATGCTCAGCTAGAATTAAATAACACTTAAAAATACCTTACAAACAATGAAACAAAGAATCTTTACTCTTTATTTGGTGCTATTCTCGCTATTGGGAATAGGAAGCAATGCGTATGCTGGTACAGTTACAGCTATAGCAACAGGCAACTGGTCGGCAACTGGCACTTGGGATACAGGTGTAGTCCCAACATCTTCGGACGACGTTGTTATACCAAACACCTTCACCGTCACCATTGACGCAGTGGCAGCTGCTGCTTGTTCAACTTTGACTGTGCAAAATGGAGGTATTGTGAGTTTAAACAACACACTTTATGTGAGCAATATCAATATTAACTCCGGTGGGGTGTTTAAAGGATATAATGCAAATACGAGCAACAAGTCTGTTTATTGGGGATATTCTGCTGCAAATACACCTAAAACAGGTGATTTTTCAATTACAAACAATGGGCAATTTGGAGGATCAACATTAGGAGCAGAAGATGGTGTAGCCATATTTTTTAGTGATTTAGCTACCAATTTAACAATTGACGGTTCTTCAATAGGTACGTGTTACATTGGAAGGTTTATACCTGGAGGAACTACCGTTAATGCGGCATCAAACGATATGAATCTGAACATCAAACAAAATCTTTACATCTCTAATGGTAATTCAGGAACAGGTATTGGTTTCTCACTGCAAAACAACAAAGCTTTTACTACGACAACCACCCGTTACTGTACCATTTTTCCGGGTTATACCGTTACAATCAATCCAACTGCCAGATTCCACACGGCAGCTTCAGCCTGTCCGACTAACGCCGAAGGTAATTTTGTTTATAATATATATGGTACACTTGATTTAGCTACAAACAATACAACCTATTTTGATTTGTATACAACCAGTTCCGCAGGAAGTACGCATAGTATAACTGTTAATTTAGGAAATGGAACTGATTATGCAGTTTTGAAATTAGGTAGAAACATCAATCTTAAAAGATATTATGAAGCACAAGCCATTACATTGAATTGGAACAATCCGAATTCAAAGGTGGTTTTTGGGGGCAATGGAGGGATCACGTTAAATTGTTCAGGATACTATAATGGCACCGCCTATGTGGATGACGCCAGAGTTTTCCCATCTTCCATACGAAATATAAGCTTCGAAAATGCTTCTACAACAGCTAATTTATTTTTACCTGTAAAAGTTTCGGTGACCGAATCATTAGACATGTATGGATATGGACAAAAATTATATGTAGGAACCGTTTCTGATGGTAATGCAAAAACGGTGACAATGGGTAAATTATTCAATTTGAACAACAATGCCTATGTTGTTACCGCTGTTTCTACTCCATTGACAACAGAGTCTTCTACAACACTTGGTGCAGCTGGTACCTGGGTAAAAGGTGCGACATTGACCGATGCAAGCGGAAACAGTTATTACTGTGATGAATTTGGGCTTACTGCAGGTGCAGTTAATTATGTTGTGGGTTCTACCTTAGGATCCGAATTATCAGGTGCTCCAATTAATGTAACAGGAAATGTGAATTCTGCGCTAACAAGTGGACAAACTGCCCGATTTGCGCTTGCAACTATTGGAGGCAATGTTACCAACGGTGCCGGAACGTTAACTTTTGGCAAATCATCTACAGTTACAGGAAACCTTAACAACGCAGGTACCTTAACAAATGTTTCGGGAGCGAGCCTCGTTGTTAAAGGATCACTTACCAATAGTGGTACCGTTACACTAGCTTCCGGATTAACGACTGCTGCTCTTTCAAACAGTGGAACCATTGCGGTTGGTGCGAACCAACTTACAATCAGCGGTGCACTTTCCGGTGCCGGGACCATCAATGCCTCATTAGGAACCCTCGCATTTGGAGGAACAGCCGAACAAATCTTGTTGGCATCAAGTCTAACATCAGCAACAGTAAGCAACCTAACTGTCAATGCTGGTTCAAAGCTGACAACATCGGGTGATTTCACAGCATCAGCAATAAATATATTAAGTGATGCTACCAATGGTACCGGAACACTAATAAATGGCGGTACGGTGACCAATTCCAATGTAAATGTTCGTCAATACCTCACCGGTGCCGGCGGTACCACCCCGAGCACCCGCTTCTGGTACTTCTCAAGTCCCTTGACTGATGCCAGCAGCAATGCCATCGATGTCGTCACGGCCAACCCGCTGAATAAACTTTGGTCATTTTCTGAAACCGCCTATGGATATGCCCAAATTCTGGACAATGCCACACCATTGACTCGAGGACTTGGCTACGTTGTCAGATTGGGTGACAATAAAACCGTCCAGTTAGTTGGAACGACTTTGAACAACGGTGACATCAACATCACCGCCACTCGTACCGGAACCACCCTTGCCAAACGCGGTTACAACCTCCTTGGCAACCCGTATCCTTCTTATCTGAACATCAACGCAGCCTTCAACAGCGTCAGCACGACAGGATTGGAAAGCTCCATTTGGTATCGTTCATTCAACAGCACCAGCAACATCATGGCCTTCGACACCTACAATGCATTTACTGGAGAAGGCATCAGCCTTGGTTCAGACGGAGCCTCCCTGACCAACTACCTTTCACCGATGCAAGCCTTCTGGGTTAGAGCCTCCTTGGATGATGTAAGCGGCAATCTGGCTTTGACGAATGCAATGAGATCGCATCAAGCATCGACCATTAAATTGAGGGCTACCGAAGACAGTGTTTGCACACCTAAAATCCGTCTTCAGATCAGCAACGGTCGCGGCATTGACCAAACTTTGATCGGTATTTATCCGGAAGCGAAGGATGCCTTTGAAAAGCATGACTCTCACAAGATGTTCAACGACAACGATTCCATTCCAGAAATCTACACCTTTGCAGGCAACGAGCAGGTGGCAATCAATGGCTTGGCTCCTTTTGAAGGCAATAAAGAGATGGCACTTGGATTCAAGACCGGCAAACCTGGAATATTCACCATCAAGGCTATGGAAATGAACAACCTCGATGCAGGCACCAAAGTTATTCTGAAAGACATGCTACAAAGTGTTTCTCAGGACCTGACGTCGGCCCCCGAATACACCTTTACATCGGATGCTGCCTCTACTGCCGACCGTTTCACCTTGACGATTCAAAAAGTTGCCACTAAATTGGATGAAGTACAAAAAGCAACTTTTGAAATCCGGAACATCGGTCATCAACAGATGGAGATTGCTTTGCAAAACCTCAACGGAAAACAAGCTGAAATCAGTGTCTATTCAACATTGGGGCAGAAAGTAATGACGACAACTTCCAACAGCAGCCTCCTAACCTTGAACCGCAACTTCAAACCCGGTGTTTATGTTGTAAAAGTGAACGCTGATGGATATCAAGTTAGCAAGAAAATTATCATTAACCAGTAAACTACGTCAACAATGAATACTATAAAAAAGAACTATCTGTCGCCTGTTGTTGAACGGGTTGAACTGGATCATGAGATTTCCCTGACATTGGATTCTTCTATGGTGCCTTTTGGAGATCCTGAAATAATGGGCATTATGGACGTACCTGTAATGAGCAGCGATCCTCTGATTCTCTGAATAAACGTTGACCAATCACTTGAAATTGAAAGTCCCCGTCCCACAGGCGGGGACTTTCGTTCAAAAGATAGTATATGTGCACTTTTTATTTCCACAAAACGTTCCGGATTCTAACCGTGTTGCTGCTGCTTTCGACGGTCCATCCTTACCAGAATATACCCGACTTGAAAATACTCAGAACTTCATCGGCGCATTCTCCAAATAAATCCGATAATCCTTGACATTACCAACCGTGCTCTTGTCCGAACGCGGCAGAATGCGGAACCCAGTAATTTTGAACTGTTCACCCAGATCAATCACCACTTGGTGTGGATGACTTGGCTTTTCACCAGTCACCTGTGTTTGCCAGATGATGGATTCCTGCAAATCGTAGAGTTTGTCGGCAGCGTTGTTGGCCTTGGTTATTTCTTCGCTATCTGCGTAAAGTACGCGCCAATTCAACGTGGAAATCGCTTTGCCGTCCTCACCGGTGAGTTCCATTTCAGCCACCGAAGTCACTGGATCTTTGGCATTCTGGGCACTCAAAACTTCTAAGCAGAAATAACGGCCAATCACCGTTTTGCCAAAAGAAACAGACTTCCAACCGGGGCCTGCAGGCAAGGAATCCGTTAGAACCGGTTTGAGTCCAGTCAAGTCGAGTTTCTGACCCACCTTGCGATGGAGCTGGGATTCATCCTGTGCGGTCACATCCAAAATAGCATGATCCAAACCTGCAATACTCAGATCTGAAGGATTATCCAGGTCGAACACGATGATTTCATTGACACCTTTTTTAAGAAGACAACCCGGCAAAAACAAGGTTTGCGTGGGACCGATTTTCCAAAAACGCCCCATATTGAAACCGTTGACCCAAACCATGCCCTTGCCCCATTTGGTCATGTCCAGATAAGTATTGCCCGTTTCAGTCAGGTTGAAGGTGGCCTTGAACCAAGCGGGTCCAACAACAGGAGCCGTTTGGAATTTAGCTTTCGCCTGAAACGCATAGTCGACCGGAAGATTGTATACTTGCCAGTCTTTAAGATCAATATCGGTGGAACCCTCTGTCAGCACCACCTTACTGGTGATGCCCTTGCGGTCAATGATGGCCTGCCCGTAGTTGACGCGACCCATGCCTTCCACCAAAATGTCGAGGCGGGCTTCTTTAGCAGTGGCAGGCAAAAGGATTTGTTTGTCACCTCTCCGGCGATCCAGTTTGCCAACAGCCTTTCCATCGACAAAAACCGTTGCCCAATCGTGCACATCCGTGATGGTGAGCATGCGGCGTTGCATGGAAGCAGGAATATTCTTGCGGTATAAAATGCTTCCCCAACCCTGGTCGAAGAATTCCATCGGTTGGATGTCCTTGCTCAGCTTTGCCTTTGGTAGATTGGCAAACAAACCGGCTATTTGTTCAAATTTAACCGATGGAATGGTGATTGTTTTTTCCGGATTGGCTGGAATCTCACCCAATGTTTCGCCTTCCTGCAAATAGTTTTTGAGTAAATTCCGAACAGCAAAGAATTTCTCGGTCGTATTACCAGCCTCATCAATGGGCGCATTGTAATCGTACGAAGAAGTCGTTGGCGCATACGCCGGAGCATTCGCACCTGCCCATTGACCAAACGAAGTTCCACCATGTGCCATATAAAGGCTGAACGAAACCTTCCGGTCCATCATATCCTTGAGACTTCCGATAAAGGATTCCACCGAACGGGTTTCATGGGGACGACCCCACTGGTCGAACCAACCCGTCCAGTACTCGCTGCACATGAGCGGAGCATCCGGGTTCATTTCCTTGAACTTCTTAAACTCACCGTCAATGTTGGATCCGGCGCCAAAATTCAGCGTGCTGGCCACTCCGGGTAGTTGATATTTGTAGAAATTGGAAGACCAGTCACAACGGAACAGCTGAACTTTGTCAAAACCGGCTGCACGGATGTTGTCCCGCATGGTTTCCATATACTTCTGATCGTTGCCCCAAACACCGTATTCGTTTTCGACTTGCACCATGATGATGGGCCCGCCATTCTGTATTTGCAGCGAAGACAATTGCTTACCGGCTTCGTTCATAAACAATTTGGAACGGTTCATGAAGAGGCTGTCTGAAAGGGTACGCACCTTCAAATCTTTCTTTTTGAGCAACCACCAAGGCAATCCACCCATATCCCATTCAGCACAAACATAAGGGCCGGGTCGCACTATGCAGTTCATTCCATTTTTCTGAATGAGCCGAACAAATTCAGCCACGTCTTTTTGACCGCTGAAATCGTAAATACCTGGCGTTTGTTCGTGGTAATTCCAGAAAAGATAGATGCATACCGTGTTCATACCCATGGCTTTGGCCAGCTTGATGCGGTGATCCCAATACGGACGTGGAATGCGGGAATAATGTAGTTCGGCAGCGCGAATAATATAGGGTTTACCGTTCAGCATAAAGGCATTTTTTCCGGCTTCGAAGGTTCCGGGGGTGCTTGACTGCGCTTTCAAAAAATTAAGAGGAAGCAGAAGCAACAGCAGGAAAAGTAGTTTTTTCATAATGGGTTATTGTTGAAATATGGGCGTGTAAAGATAATGAATTTGCCGTATCTTCACAGTCGTTTTCAAGATTCATATACTATAGAAAACCCAAAAGCATGAGCCGTTCTTTTAAAAGATGCATCCTCCTCTTACCGTTTCTTTCACTCGTACTGCTTCCAATACAGGCACAAACCAACCGAAAACACCGCATATACGAAGCCTACATCAGTGGAAACCGGGCTCAATGGGTCCAAGTAGTTGGTGAAATGGAGCATTCAACCGAACCCAAAACCTTGCAATGGAAGCTGGAGCTATCTGAATATTATTATGGTTTGGCTGGATATTACATCGGAATCAAGAACAACACTTTGGCTGCTCCCATCATCAGCAAAGGGAATGCATTGATTGACGGCGCACTGAAGGATTATTCTGGCAATGCGACTTTCATGGCTTTAAAGGGCACCTTTACCGCTTTTAAAATCAACCTGAACCGGTATAAAGTCCTGATTTTGGGCAGGGAAAGCCTGAAATGGATGGATAAAGCCTTGGCTGCCGATCCTGAAAATGTACAGGCGCTGGCTGACATGGGCAACGCATTGATGCATGCACCGGCCCTATTCGGCGGCGATCCGGAAGAAGGCCTCCGGATGCTCCGTAAAGGCATATCCCTACTGGAAAAACGGAATCAGGTCTCTGGAAATTGGTTCTACCTGCAATTACTTATTACCACCGGAAAAGCCTATCAGAAAACCGGTCGACCTGAGAAAGCCAGGTACTATTATGAAAAAGCCCTACAGGTGGAACCTCGATTCCGATTGGTCAAAGAAGTTTTGTTGCCGGAATTGGACAAGAAGTCTTAACTATTTAGTGGTGATTTTTAACGTGAACGAAATCGGATTCGGCTTGGTTTCTGGCAGTTGAACAACCAGTCCTTCAGCCGTCCGGGTATATTTCGCCTTACCTGCTCCTAGAATTTCAACCGATTTGATGGTACCGTCAAAAACAGCGCTACCTTTTGCCAAGGATTTCACAGTCACTGTTTTCTCCGTCGGCCAGCCCAGCACGTGTGCGTAGAGCACTTTGCCTTTGGTCATGAATCGGATTTCCTTTTCCGTAAAATTCCGGTACATTCCTTCATTAAAACCTTGGCCATTAATGGGATTGGCCTGGTCAGCAAACGGTCCTTCACCAAAAATTTTCCAAGGTCTGGTTCCAAAGATACCTTCCTGATTCACTTTCATCCAATCAGCAATTTCGTTAACCACCATTTCTTCCAGCTCGTCGATGCTTCCATCTCCGCGAACCGGGATATTCAGCAACAAGTTGCCGTTCTTGCTCACCACATCTGCAAGCATTCGGATGACGGTAGTCGCTGATTTATACCCTTTATTGTCATAAATGGACCGCTTGTAATGCCATCCACCAATGCAAGTACACGTCTGCCACGGTTTTTCCTGAATTTTGTCCGGAGCCCCCATTTCAACGTCCCAAACCAAGGCTTTCTTTTGGTCGGCCGTGAGAATCTTACCGAAAATGACAGTGTTCACGATATTGTTGTTAGCATTGGCACTCGTATTGTAATAATGAGATGCAATCCGCAAACCGGCGTCACTGGCAGGCCATAATGGCAATGCCGTATCGTCGAAGTAAAGCAGGTCGGGTTTGTATTTATTGATCAGGTCGACGGTTCGGTCGTAAAAATTGTCACAATATGCCTTGTCCGGCATTACAACGCCTTCTTCAGGGTTCCAATGCCATTGCTTGTGAATGGTGTTTATATTTTCGCTGCCTCTGCTGAGCTCGTGGTTTTGGGCATATAGGGCTTGAGGATCCATGCCCTCCCACCAAGTGCCTTTGCCATCCGCTTTGGTCATTTTTCCATCGTACGGTATGCCTGCGTAAGGCCCGGTCTTGTCGGAACGCTGAGCGGTTTCGTACCACAACCAAGCATGGGCAGCATGCAAGCTGACACCAAAATACAGTCCGTTCTTCCTGGCCGCTTTTGCCCAACCTTCAATTAGGTCTTTCTTGGGCCCGATGTTGACAGAATTCCAGGGTTGGTATTTGCTGTCCCACAAGTCCATATTGTCGTGGTGATTGCCCATGGCGAAGAAATAATGCGCCCCTGCCTTTTTGTAAAGGCTCACCAAGCGTTCCGGATCCCACTTCTGAGCTTTCCAATCGTTGCAAATATCCTTGAAACCCAATTTGGATTGCGGGCCATAATGTTCCCTAAACCATTTGTATTCGGGGCTTCCTTCCACATACATGAACCGAGCGAACCAATCCCCTTGTTCCGGCTGGCATTGCGGTCCCCAATGTGCCCAGATGCCGAATTTGGCATCCCGGAACCATTCCGGAACTTTATATTGTGAAAGCGACTCCCAGGTCGGCTGGAATTTGCCGGTGGCCATGGGTTCATTTTGCGCGTGCAGCGTACTGGAAATTAAAAGGCATGTGACCACAGCGGTCATCCATTTTTTTGTGCTCATAGATTTAGGATATTTGACGAATGCAAAGAAACAGAAATCTATTGAAACACTACCTTTTTGCCAGTATGATTTTAACCGGATGGTCCGATGAATGGCTCCAGACTCCGTTCGTACAACGTAGTTCGGCTGTAACGGGCTCATCGACAGCTTTAATGACATAGCCTTTGTATTTCAATATTTTCCCTTTGGCCAAATACAAGTATTGGACTCCAGAGGCATCCTCTGAAGCGACTGCTAATCTACCGGAAAATTTCAGCCCTTTTACGGGTTTTCTGTAGACATCGTTGGTGGAGAAAGCTATGATTTCGCTTCGCTGGTTCAAACCGGCACTTTCAACCTGAAGAACTGTACAGGTCGAATCATTGTACCAGGTTTTCACGCCCGTCACTGAAGCAGCCCCTTCATTAAATACTTCAAAAACTCCCGCAAACGGATGCTTTTTGGCATTGTTGTTTTCCTGATGAACAATCAGAGCAGGCGTCGGTTGTGGCGAACGGCAGACACCACTCGGGGTAACTTGCGCATTCAATGTAGTGGAAGGAGCATCCATGGTAAACAAAGTACGACCGTTTGAACCAGACATCCAAAGTTGGGTGCAAAGAGCAGGTTTCACCTCAGAAATGGTCCACAATGCCCGAAAATCAGCGTTACAGGCAACTTGACGCCACTGCTTAAAATAGCTGTATTCTTTAACGGGTGGATTTTCGAATGAATCAGAAACAGTCATCTGCAAGGGTTTACCAGATGCATCTGACAACAGCATGCTATTCCCCAGATTGTGATGCAGATAGTCGTTGGTTTCGAGGTCGGAACGGAACAAATCCACGTAATAACCGCTAGAAGGAGACGTCCTTACCATCACGATTGTACGCCGCTTTTCTGCTGCAGAGACATCGGCAAATGAAACAAAAGCGGAAGTCGCCTTATTGTTGATCAGACTATTGGCAGCAGGTGCCGGATCCATGGCTTCGATGCGAATCGGACCTTCCGAATATCCGGGTATCACCGTATTTACTCCACAAATTCCCTGATGGTAGGCATGGTCAGGTGTCCAATACGATTCATAGGCTGAACCGTCCGGAGCAATCGCCCATCCTTTGCCATAAAATTGCCAGGCCAGGCCATTGGCAGAAAGGTGCTGTCCTTTGCTTCCTCCGTACAAGGTGAACATCATGCCATTTTCAGGATCGTTGAGGTTGCGTTGGATCAAGTGTCGGTGTGCCGGAGAATAGGCGGCTCTGGCATAGTCCACTGCATCAGCTTCCGGCAATTCAGGGACATAAAGACAAAGACCTTCCCATCCGGTCGTACTGCGGGAATAACTACCGAGTTCAAGCCCTTGTCTGATTACCGAAGCAACTTTTCGGGCTCGAACAGTATCTCCTGTCCAAGTGTAATAAGTCAACAGGTTCTCAAATATTCCATAGTCGATGGTACCTCCCCGGGTGTCACCGAAAATAACCTGATTACCGCGGGCATCCAACCATTCCAAGACAGCCAGTGCCGCTTTTTCCATCATAATGTTGCCAGCAATGGTATTGACTCCGTTTCTATAGATGGGCATAGCCATATCCAGTAAACACTGAATGGTGCCAGTGGAATAACCGGGTGATTCATTCCACAGACCAGTAACCGAATCAAAATCTTTCAGAATTGCGGGTAAGGCATCGTGGTATTTGGTGGATTCAGTCGTATAATTGTTTAGAAAAAACGATCGGCCCTTTCCGTCCAGGTAAAAGCCATTATCTTCCAATACCAGCAATGCACGCATGCACACATTAAAACCGTTGGTGTTCCAGTTGCCCTTTCTCCCACCACGGATACGGTTTATTTCCACAAAACGGCGAAAAACATCACCGGCAATAATATCCAGTGATTTTCCGGTTGCCAGCATGTTTTTGTCTGGATGTTGTTGAAGCCAATCGTATAAAAAGTCGTAGGTGGTGGCCGTCAGATAAGAAAGATCGTCGTGAATGACCTCATAATCGTAATAGCCAAAAATGCCGCCAGGCTGCCAGCCATCCTTCATGAACGTTGGGTCGTAAGGAGGCTTCATATAATACGTCCCGATGAGCCACTGATTGAAAATATCGCCGGCAAAACGCGCATATTTTTCTTCTCCTGTGAGGTACCAGGCAAATGCGGCCTTTTCGGCCAATCCAAGAATCTCTTTATTGTTGCCCCGAATGAGGTGGCCACTTTCTTTATACGGCACCAGAACCGGAGGCTTGGACGGATCTTTGGAGCTGGTGGCCAGCATATCGCCCGTTTCATTATAAGGCTTTCGTTCTGTCAGCGGCACATTCTTATAGTCGTTCCAAATCCGCATACCAGGCAAACGTACCGTCGGAACCGGAGCATTTCCTTCACCCGAATCCCAGCATTCTTTTTTAATATAGCATTGTGTAAAATGCTCACCATTTTTCCAGTACATCGCCATCCGGGAAAGGATCCATTGCGGATCGGTCTGATGGCGTTCCACCAAAGGATCGATTTGCTTGAGAATGTTCGCCCAACTTTCGGCCCCCCAAGCGGTTTTTTTAATCTTGGCCCAAATGGCAGGACGATCGGCCTGGGATGCAAACAGTCGTGGGTGAACCGGATTTGAAGAAGTTTGCGCATGTGTGTTTGAACACACATTTAAAACTAAAAACAAGCAAAAAGCTCGGATGAAATCGTGTTTTTTCATTCTTTTAAATTCCAATAAATGACATACCGCTCCCGATGTATTCGGCTGATGGGTTCCAACAGCAATCCACCGTCTTTGGTTTTAAATTTCAGACCTTCTCCCGGAACACGTTGCAAGCTGTTTTCCAGTTTAGATCTGTCCAAACTCAAGCGATTGCTTAGACTTGCCGGTACATGGTAATCGTACGTATAATAATCGTTGTACTTTGAAGGATCGGAATACGGTTCTGTACCAGTGAAACCTTCCGTACCCATTCGACCGGCCAAAACGATGGGCCCATACATGACGGCAGCCACATCGGGATTGTCGGTGGTAGTCGAAAGCCAAAGTTTCATCGGATAAGTCACTTCAATTCGATCACCTGCTTTCCAGTTGCGTGTCAAGGTAAAATAGGCTGATTTCGACGATTTCACCGAGGTTTTTTTACCATTTATCATGACCGTAATGGCTCCCGACCAATCCGGATGACGAAGGTACAGCGAACGTACCGAACCGTCTGTTGCCTCGATGGTGAGTGTCGTGGTTTCAGCATCCGGAAATTTGGTTTCTTGTTTCAACTTGAAACCCTTCCAAGTTAATACAGAAGGTATGAACAAGTTCACAAAAACGCCCTTTTCATCGTGGTAATAGATAGCTTCACCATATTTGGCCTGATTCTCAAAACCCGTTCCGACACAGCACCAAAAAGAATTTTCAGGCGTACTGTACACTTTGTGCGCACCCGGTAACATGGGCAAAAAATACGAAATCATTCCAGTGGCAGGATCCTGTTGACCCAGAATGTGATTGAATAACGCGCGTTCGTAAAAATCGGCGTATTCAGCCTTAGCTTCCCAGCAGAACAGGTGACGGGTCAGTTTCAGAAGGTTATAGACATTGCAGGATTCACCCGTATAACCGCTCAAATGTTCGGAAATATGATCCGGTTCAAAGAACTTCTCTTTGTCACTGTTGCTCCCAGTGGCAAACGAATGGTGATGCACCACGGTGTTCCAATAGAATTCAGCAATTCCGCGGTGAATGGCATCGCCATCCAGTTCGTAGGCCCGCGCCTCACCGATGATCTTTGGAATAAACGTATTGGCGTGCTTCTTGTCCAATTCATCCTTGTCTTCTTTCAGTGGATCGAGCGAAGCATGGTGGAAAAAGATTTCAGCCAGTTTTAAATGTTCCGGATTGCCCGTGATGGCATAGAGGTTGTAAAACACATCGTTCATGCCACCGAATTCGTTTCGCAGCATCACGGCTTGTTTTTCGGCTGAAAGCGGGGTCAACTTTGCGTAGGCCCAAGCTGCAGCCTGGTTCAAAATGTCCAGTGCAGTCTGGTTGTTGCAGTACAAATATTGGTCTATGAGTCCGGAGTAAATCTTATGCAAGGTGTACCAGGGTGCCCAAACGCGTTTGCCTTCTATGGCGCGGTCAATCAGGTTCTGTGGAAAGGCACTGATATAGCCCTGTTGCCCAAGCACTTTTTGGACTTCGGCCAAACCTTGCACCAAACTGTCCGTTTTCAGCCGGTAACGATCGTCTCCGGTCTGAGCATACAACATGGCCAACCCTGACAAAATATGCCCCGTCGTATGACCGCGCAAATCACAATCCAAAGATTCCCAGCCACCCAGCTTTTTCATAGTGAAATACCCACCTTCGTTTTCACTGAATGCACCGGCATTGTTCCGGAAACTATGCAACAAGCTTTTAGTATCGATCTGCAGAATCCAAGCCGATTCCCGTTGCATGTTATCACGAAAAGGGCTGTCCAGCAGGCGAATTTGCTGCATGGGGAAAGCGAAAGCCTTGAATGCAATTTTGTTGGGTCGATTCATTTTTTCGTCAAACTGACCCGGATACACCGATTGGGCAAGGCTGATTGTTGTGAAAAACAAACTGAACAAAAGATAGAAAGCGGATCTCTTCATAAACATGATCGAGCTTATTAAAATGGTCTTAGACACTTAAAATACGATGTAGAACGTGATTTTACCTACCTTGCTATGAAAAGATTCATTATTTCACACCAACATTGCGTCTTAAGACCGATTCAATCGTATTTGAATTAGACTTTAAACGACAAAACACTATGAAACAATTCTTTTTATTGGCAATGTTTGTCCTGTCTTTTGGGATGTTCGCTCAAACCCCCTGCAGCGATGTACTTTCATTTGGCCGAAACAGTGACGAATCCAAACATGCCTTGACTGAAACCTTTTCGCAAACCTACACAGGCGGCCTAAACCAGACCGCTCGAAAAATGCTACCCTATAAAGAACAGACGTTTGAAGGTGGTACGTTGAAGTTCAACATGAAGGTGAATCCAGCTCAGCAAAACTATTTTACCGTTCGTTGTTGGGGTGATGAAACCGATCTGAATTACGTCATGCTGTTCATTGAAGGCAAACAAGTCGGATACAGACACCTGGGTGACATCGACTTTCTGTGGATGGGCAATGGTGAAAAGCCTACCCCTGGCCGTTTCTTTTACATCACCCTGCCCCTGCCTTTAAAAAACACACAAGGCAAAAAAACGGTCCGCCTCGAGCTACGGTCCTACGGTCCTATTTGGGGTTACGGTGAAAATTTTAAACAATATCAGAAACCCATGACCCAGCCGACCATCGGCTTCTACAAGGCATTCACACACACCGAAACCTGTTTTGTCCCCGCCAAAAACGAAGTTCAGGGTTTCTCACCTATAGCCTCTAAGCGCAGCAGTCCAGGGCCTGAAGTCATGGATGAACTGAAAATGCGTGTCAACAGTGAACTGACCAAACTGATCGAAGCAAAACGACCGCTGAAACAACTAGAAATGTGGTTTCTGGGCGACGCCTGGCAAGTAGACTGGACCGTGGCCTACCATCAACAAGCCGTTGTTGAAAAAGTAGCAACCGGCATTGATAGTTTCTACCTCTCGTATTTGAAAAATCCAAAAATAATCTATTCAGATCCCAGCGTCTACAATTACGAATGGCTGGTGACAGGCCCCATTGCCAGGGCCATCCGCTATATGTGGAAACCGCTGAGCAGCAAACTGGATGAAACAATCTTGCTTCCGAACGGTAAAAAAGTGATTCGCCGCGAAGCTTGGTCCGAAATACTCCAGCAAAGCATTCAGTACGCTAAGACTCACCGCCGTCAATACACCAACCAGTCCATGATCATCGACATGTTTCTGTATAACTGCAACACTGCCCTTCAATTGGTGGATCCCCAACATTCTTTGCCTCAGTTCCAAACGCTCAAATATTTGTATGAATCCATGGGCATCGTTCCCTGGACGGGTATTGAAACCCCCAAAGGCCCTTCCATGAGCATGGGAGAAAACTATTACCAACTCACCACCAAGGGCTTGACCAAGGAACTCGGTTTCGTGGGCTATTATGGCGAAGTACTCGATTGGGTGGTGGATATTTACCGCAGCACCTGTGTTCCTGGTTTCCCTGAAACGGGTGATGCCCTGATTCGTCAGCAAATCATCAAGATAGCCAAAGCCAGAAGCTATTTCCGCTATCCAGCCATCGACAACGAAGGTTTCCAGGCCATGCGAGCCGAAGCAGTGGTAGGCTGGCGCGACGCCGGGCATTACCCTGGAAACGTCATTTATGGCGACCGTGGCACTGCTTGGGACGCCACACCGCTGATGACGGCATACAACATGCAAGATCCGTACAC
>Ga0209430_1001182_pt1 | contig 20442 bp, 15 predicted proteins | sample BarGraIncub1133A_FD_184504 | JGI IMG/M metagenome (GOLD analysis project Ga0209430, IMG submission 184504) | Arctic peat soil microbial communities from Barrow, Alaska - Barrow Graham LP Incubations 11-33A (SPAdes) (version 2) | ecosystem: Environmental > Terrestrial > Soil > Wetlands > Peat... | reverse complement strand
AAGCCACTCCAAACGATGGGTTTGTCTATCTCCTTTTTGGCCTCCTTGACGCCAAAAAACAGGACAAAAATGCCGAATATGGCCGGAATGCCAGCAAACAAAAAAATGATGCGGTAATTGTTTGGCAGAATGAGCAAGACTAGAAATGCCAGAATTGGACCCAGTATAGCACCCATATTGTCCATCGCCTTCTGCACTCCAAATGCCTTTCCAGTTTCTCTGTTTGTAACCGAACCGGCAATGAGACTGTCCCTTGGCGCGGTACGAATACCCTTCCCCACCCGCTCGGCAAAACGCAAGTAAAGTACCTGCACCGGACTGATGACCGTAGCATAAAAAGGCATGATGAGCGAAGAAAGTCCGTAACCTATAAGCATGAAAGGTTTGTTCTTGCCAATTTTATCGCTCCAGAAGCCAGAAAAAGTCTTAACCAGTGCCGCTGTACTTTCAGCAATACCTTCAATGAGGGCAAGGCTGGTTTTGGAAGCGCCAATGGACATCAAGAACATGGGCATGACCGAATACACCATTTTGACGGAGGTGTCGGTCAGAAAACTGGTCAGACCTGTGTACAGAATGTTCTTGCTGATGCCTTTCATCAATAACTGTTTTGAATAAAACGAAGTTGTTGCTCCAGCATCCTGACCTTGGGCATGTCATAACCTGCCTTTTCAGCCGCCTGAAGCGGTGCAGTGTAAATCGCATCGATTTCCAGCGGTCGCTTGAAGTCGAAATCCAGTTTCATGCTAGGTGCGTATGGTTTCATGTCGAGCGTATACTCCAACATGACTTGGGCGAATTTTTCACTGTTGGACACGCCGCAAGCGTTGGCTGCACCGATCACTTCCAGCATCAAGTCCTTACAAAGCTGATAGGTTGCCGGATTCGCCATCAGTTCTGAAGTCAGGGCGTTCATAACCACGCAAAGCCCGTTGTAGGGAACATTCCAAACCAATTTTTTCCAACGGGACATTAGCAAGTCATCCGAGATTTCAGCAGGAACACCTGCAACCACAAAATCAGCAATGACCTGCTCCAGAATGGGTTGGTTGTCTCCCTGATGCGACCCGATGGTTATCTTGCCATGTTCGGAATGAACAATATGCCCTGGCCCCACTTTACCGGAACAAATGAATCCAAGACCGCCAGCAATGGAAAGGTTAGGAAAATCTGCTGCCAGTCTGGCCTCGTTGCCCAAACCGTTTTGAATGAGGATGACCGTGGTATTTTTACCGATAAGTGGTGGTAACAACGTTTTTAGCAGGTGGTTGGTGGTAGTTTTCAGCCCGACCAACACGACATCGCAGACTGGCATATCTTCAGTGCGGTGATACGCATGAACGTTTTCCAGATGGAAATCGCCAAACACGGAGTCGACTCTCAAGCCGTGGTCCCGAACATATTCAAAATCGCTGTGAAAGAGAAAATGGACTTCCTGCCCGGAGTGGGCAAGCATGCCCCCGTAGAAACCTCCAATGCCACCAGTTCCGATGACACCGTATCGTACTTTTTTCATGAATTCGTTCATGTCAGTTTGTTTCAAAAACTAAAACTATGAAACAAAAAAGGTTGCCCTTATTAAGACAACCTTTATTGGAGGTACCTGGCGGATTCGAACCGCCGTAATCGGTTTTGCAGACCGGTGCCTAGCCACTCGGCCAAGGTACCCTTTAGGGTTTTGCGGGTGCAAAGATAGGGATATTTTCTAGTTGGACAAGAGCGTCCGGCACTTTTTTAGTGCTCAAATACGACCATTTCAGACAGACTACGCTTAAGAGGCATGATCTCTACATCCACTCCATGTTGAATGCCCTTGCTTTCAAAGTAATATTCAATTGTCTTTTTGGCCAATGCCGGATGGTTGTTGTCGTTGCTGAGGTGACAAAGGTAAATGTGCTTCAGTTTTGGATGCCAGTTTTCAGCCAAAAATGCACCGGCATCATGATTGCTGAGATGGCCGGTATCACTGAGAATTCGTTCCTTCAAATAGTATGGATAACGACCACCCTGCAACATTTCATGGTCGTAGTTGGCCTCCACGATGGCAATATTGGCTTCAGCGATGTAGTGTCGAAGCGAATCGTTTACGAAACCCAAGTCGGTGGCCACCAGGATGCCATGCTCCCTGTAACGGATGAAAAAGCCTGCATTGTCGGTACCGTCGTGCGAAACAGGGAACGAAAGGATTTTGAATTCACCGATTTCGAATTCCACATTGTTTTCCAGGTATTTTCTGCTGGTAATCAGCTTCTGTGTCATGCCGTAACTATGATCCATCCCGTTGTGCGTCTTGGCTGTTGCATAGACCGGAATGTTGTACTTCTCGCCAAGCGTTCCGACGGATTTGATATGGTCGTGGTGGTCGTGTGTGATAAAAATGCCGAGAATCTGGCTGAAATCTACGCCTACCTGCCTGAGCTCTTTGCGAAGGGTCCGGGAGCCAATGCCGGCATCTATGAGAATGCCTTGCATGATGTTGCCGAAGTAGTAGCAATTGCCGCTGCTTCCGCTGCCAAGGCTCAAAAATCGTAATCTGTCCATGAAATGAATTATGGATGCAAAGGTAGTCTTTTTCGTGGCACCCCCAACCACCTTTTTTATCAGAAAGTAGTTTTAATGAACTTGACTGATTCACGGTAGGAATCCGATTGTATCTGACCAAGGATTATGCCTTGTGGTAGCCCGGACATATCCAGTGAGTTATTGCCGCTATTCAAATGCCAGCTACCCAGACGAGTACCGCTGCAGGTATAAAGTATCAATTCAGCATTCATTGATTCATCAGGCACATTGACATTCAACACAGTACTGACCATAGTCGGGTATAAAGTGCATTTGCGAAGGGTTACTTGGTGAATTGCAACCGGTATGACAGGTTCAAGCAGAAAAGGCTGACCGACCATATATGTTGTTGCAGCACCGGTTATTACACCTGTTTTGGCGATGGACCAAAAATAAGTGCCTGAACTGCCTGCTCGCTGTATGGCGTAACTGTTGTCATCCATCCGGCGAATCAGGTTGAAAGTGGAATAGAGCGGAGAATATCCGGTCTTTGAGATGCTGCCACTCGAATTCAGATACATGGAATCAACGTTGTAATAGCTGATTTTGAACCTGTTGGTCGTATCCCTATTGATTTTCCAATACTGCGTGTTCAACACCTCCGGTGTCTGCCCCAGCGCCTTGAATTTGGGAGTAACCGTTCCGTCATACGTCAAAACCGTATTGTTTACCGCATTGCGAATGAGGTAAGAACCATCGGTCAAATCGTTGAACACATAATTGCTAGTCTGAATGGAGTCCACGACAGCCTGATCCAAATTCATGTCGGTATCGGTATTGAAACGATCGTAGGGTTTGTTGATGTCGTAATTGGGATTACTTGCAAGTGTGCTGATGGAATTGTTGAGCACGCTGAAGCGGGTCCGGAGCATGTTCCAATTCTCACGCAGGTTAGTGAGTTGGACAACCGTCAAATTACCTAATTTATCCTTTCGGGCACGCTTGTTATTGGCATTTTCAGGCCATTGCAGAAACGTTCCAGCCACTTCAGGACCAGTCACTGCATCCCCTGTCACCAAATAGCCCATGTATTCCGCATCGCCGCCAGCTACACAAGTTCCACCGATTTCATGCGTGTTGTCACGTTGCCATAGGTTCCCACAAGCAATGGCATCCCCGTAAATCTTCGTAGTCACGATGTATGCATTGTCAGTGACGAAGGCATTTCCATAGACTTGCGAATTATTGAGAACACGGGCCGAACCTGCAACAATACCGTTCTGAGAGACCGTGGCATTGCTAAAAACCATGGCATTCTCACGAACCCTCGCGTTACCGGAAATCTTTGCTGAACCCTTTACAATGGCATAGTCCTCAATACGGGCTGAATCGGAAACTGTTGCCGTTCCCAGAACCTTGGCATTCGGGCCCACATAAGCCGTAGTCGCAACTTTGGCAGTACTGGCCACCCAGCCCCCACCGTTTGGATGAGCCGCACCAGTTGCCTTTGCCCCTTCAAAACCTTCGTTGTAGCCCATGGGCAAGGCATTCTCGAAACGAACCTCGTACGGATAGCGGTAGTATTTCGGGAAGCCTGCTTCCCAAGTGTAATTGTGCGTAGCATTATGTTCGGTAGGAGCACCGGTCACTACCAACCAGACCTCCTTATCGGTCGGCAACATCTTGAAAGAAACCGTGGCATCCGCTTCAGCATGAAGGGCACCATATCGGGGCAATCCATTTGCCTGTACGGTTACGAAACCCCAGCGCCAACCAGATTTCTTATTTACATCATCCACTTCATTGTGTCCCTTGAAATGCATTTTAAAGGTAGATGAACCGTCAGCATCTGCAACCTTCGGAAATAGTTGAATCGCATTATAACCATAATCCTGAGGTGCCTGACAGTCCTGAACGGCAAAATGCAGCTTGCTAATATCAATTGCCTGCAGGATGGTCCGGTGTTTTTTCATCACCGTATTCCAAGGTTCCACATTGGAAGTCGCATCGGTGTTGTAAGTGAGGCCGTTCACGAACGTCTTGTAAAAAAGAGCGTTCGTCCCGATCTTGTAATCCCAGTTGATGTTTTTCATGGCAGTTTGTCCCATGAAATCATTCAGCTGTGCCTGGTTGTTATTGAAGAACATGCGTCTGGTCGTAACCATCGGATGCTCGGATTGCAGATTGTTGCTCCACAGGGTACCGAGGACCAATTGGCCCTTGGTCTGCGTCAGATTTTCCAGAAAAAACGACGTGGTATAATGCTTTCGGGTATTCAAAAAATGGGAATTCGTGGCATACATATACCGGGCAAAGTCATTATTGACATTGGGATACATCTGGCAAGCCGCAAAATTGGCTGAACGCTCCCAAAAGGGCCCGTTGGCAGGATCTTGGAACGCCCGAAAGGTCGTATTTAGCCGATCGCTATATGCCTGATAGGACATGGAATGGAACAGTTCGTGCGCCAATACAAAATACGGATACTCAGCGGCAGACCCCACTCCCATGGGTGCAGGGTTCAGCCACATGGCACCGATGGTATAGTCGTAACCTCCGCCATAAGCCATCCAGTTGGTGGTATAACTGAGCATGAACATAAACTTATACTTGTTCAGCTTTGCACCGTTTGCAGGTGTCGCCTTCAACGTGTTCACGTGAAAATCCCAGATTGTTTCACAAACGGCCAGATAGTTTATCAAATTAAAGGTCTGAGCGGTATTGGCAGGATTGACCATCTTTGTCGGATCTGTTCCGAACCCTGCTTCCCAGAAACAAACAATGTTATCGGTCTGATAAGAACGAAGTTTGCACCAGCGTTCAGTGGGTTCTATCATCTTATCAATGCTGGTGATGGTGCCGTTCTTGCCGGTTTTGTTGCTATAATCATCCGCACCAACTTGATTGAAGGCGGTAGGGATGTAAACTACTTTCTGGGCATTCAGCAGCGTCGCGCTCAACAGGAGGCAAACAAGCGTATAGAATTTTATTTTTTTCATAGATGCAAATTAACCGATTTCCTGAAAATTATACATTCCATCGCGTTCAATTAAATGTCACAAGCGTCCAAAAGTCTTTCAAAGATTTCTACCTTTGTCCCAAAAGCAAATACCATGAGCATCCAAATTCAGGAAAGCAAACTCAAACAAGCAGCCGGTCAAGACACGGACGCCTTTCTGGCCGTATTTACAGACGCATACCTCGAAACAACAGGGGGTCAGTTAAATGAAAAAACCATGCCCCTACTGAATGGCATGCAACACAGCCTGCTGGCCTATCATTACTTTAGGTCTGAAGTGATGCAGGGCGGTTTTATCTCCTTGATTCAAAACGGTTACGGTAGCTACATTTTCCGAAATCCTTTTGCCAAAGCACTGAAGACATTTGGTGCCGATGAATTGTCCAAAATAATCTACAAAGCCAGGGAAGTCTATGACAGACATCAGGAAGAACTGGAACGAGAAACTACGGAAGAAGAGTTCACGGCCATGTACGAAGAATTTGAAGTCTTTGATGAACTGGAGGAACGTTTTTTTGAAATAGAGGAAGTTTGTACCGAAGCCATCGCCCGTTATGTCGATGAGCATCTGGAAGCATTCGGAGAAATCAAATAAGCCTACTTTTTCCGAACAATAATGCTGATTTCCGGAAACGTAGCCATCAAATCCGCTTTTTTACCTTCTGCCTGATCAGGTGTAAGAAAGGAGGCGACAATGATACGATACAATTGATCCTGATTTTGAACAAGCAGCGCCGGATACTTTTCTTCTTTCACCTGTTCGTAGTATCCGCGGGCATTGGTCCTGTTGATGAACGTTTTAGCAACTAGGTTGAAATCCAAAAAATTCTTTTCATTGCCTAAAAGCAAAGTCAGATTTTCTGTACGATAAACCGCTGTAGAATCCTTGGATAGACTGTCCAATTGAACACTCATGGTGGTTTTGGCTCTGGAATTCACCTGTGCCTCTTCCCTTTCCTTCAATTTCTGGTAAGCCATGTTGTACGCTTCCAGATTGGATTTGCAGGCTGAAAGAACCATCAACCCTAAAAGAATAAAAACGACATTCTTTTTCATAATATTGGGTTTTATTATAGCAAAAACAACATCAGCACACCGCCCACCGATACAAAAGCGCCCATCAATTCGAGCAGGGCAAGCTTTCTGCCTTTGATTAGGGCAGGTACGATAAGAACGATAGGGGTCAGTGACATCAAAGCAGATGCGATGCCCGTTTCGGTCATGGTAATGGCCATCATGGATAAGCCGACACCCAAACCGGGGCCAAAAAAGGAACCTACCGTAATGTACTTCATGGATTCACCGTCTTTTGTGGCTTTTATCAAGGATGGCCAACGTCTCAGGACAGTAATCAACAGAGCGAAGAAGACAAAACCGGTGATAATTCTTATTTGGGTGGCTGCAAAAGGATCGTAATCACCCATTCCTTTTTTGCTGAAAACAAGACCGCAAGCTTGTCCCAAGGCTCCACCCAATGCAAGCAACAAACCTTTTACGGAAAGTTTCATCCCTGTCTTTCCACGATGATGACTGAGAAACGCCATCAAAATACCACTAATGATAATCATGATGCCAAAAACATGCGTCAATTTAAGCTTTTCTCCTAAAAGGGCAAAACCTATTATTGCAGTCAGGGCTGGCGAAAAGGTCATGACCAACATGGATAAGCGCGCCCCTATGACCGTCAGAGACTTGAACAGCATCAAATCTCCAATGAAAAAACCGATAAGACCTGAAACCGACAGCCAGATCCATTGTTGGGGACCTGCACCGGTGGGGAAAAATGACCCCCGGGCAATCAGTCCGTATATGCCAAGCATGCCGAAAGCAATCATCAGGCGGAGAATATTCACTTCCACCGAACCAACTTTACGGCTGGCAGCTTCAAACGAGGAGGAGCTGGCAGCCCAGCAAACAGAAACAGATAGGGCGACTGCTTCGCCGAGAAATGGTAGTTGCATAGCGGTTTTTAGAAGCCTCAAAAGTACAGTTTTTTTCCGTTTTTATGTATCTTTGTTAGACGTTTATCGTTTAAACCACTTATGACCTACTCCGAAACCCTGGATTTTCTCTTCAATCAGATCCCATTTTTTCAACAAACAGGCTCATCTGCCTACAAACCGGGCCTTCAAAACATCGAAGAATTGGATGTCTGGTCTGGTTCCCCGCACAAACTGTATGCCACCATCCATGTAGGAGGGACCAACGGCAAAGGCTCGGTTTCGAACCTGATTGCCTCCATATTGCAGGAAGCCGGTTACAAAACAGGTTTATACACATCACCACATCTCAAGGATTTTAGGGAACGAATTCGTGTTGACGGGGTAATGATACCTGAACAACGAGTGATTGAATTCGTAGATCATTTCCGACTAGAATGTTCAGTGGTGGAACCATCCTTCTTTGAATTGACGACTGAACTGGCATTCCAATGGTTTGCCGAGCAACATGTAGACGTGGCCGTCATTGAGGTTGGTTTGGGTGGCAGATTGGACAGTACGAACATTATTCAACCGGACGTATCCGTCATTACGAACATCAGCTTTGACCATATCGCTTTGCTGGGTGACACATTGGAAAAGATTGCTTTTGAGAAGGCCGGGATCATGAAAAACGGCATTCCGGTGGTGATCGGCAAGGCTGAAGGGGTGGTTAGAGCGGTCTTTGAAACGCAATCCGAAGCGGTTCAGGCTCCCATTTTTTGGGCCTTCGAAGAATTTCCGACAAAACTTGGTAAAGACTTATATAACAATGTATTGATTAATTGCGAAGGAGGTACTCATTTATATAATGATATCCCCTGCGCACTAAGTGGAATCTATCAAATGGAGAATGCGGCGACTACACTATCTTTGGTGGAGCGACTGCGTGAAAAAAACTACACCATCAAGGATGATGCCGTTTATAAAGGCTTCAGCAACGTCCTTTTAAACACCGGATTAAGGGGACGTTGGGAAACCCTGAGCACACAACCGCATGTACTCTGCGACACAGGACACAATGTTGCCGGCATTCAATTCGTCACGGAACAATTGAGACAAACACCACATGATAATCTACATTTCGTGTTGGGCATGGTGAATGACAAGGATGTGAGCGGGGTATTGAAACTTTTGCCCAAAGACGCCGTCTATTACTTCACAAAGGCCAGCATTCCAAGAGCATTGCCTGAATCTGAGCTTGCCACTAAAGCCGCACTGTACGGCTTAAAGGGTTCAGCCTACCCCACCGTGGCTAAAGCACTGGCAGCAGCCAAAAAAGAATGCCGCCCGAACGATCTGGTGTTCGTGGGCGGCAGTACTTTCGTAGTGGCCGAAGCGCTTTAAAGATTATTCTTCAACGTCCGGAGCCGGCGTCATGTTGTGATAAACGTTGGAAACATCTTCATCATCTTCCAGCTTTTCAATGAGTTTGTCTAAAGTTGCACGCTGTTCATCGGTCACATCCTTGATATCGTTCGGGAAACGTTCGAATTCAGCAGAAACAATTTCATAACCGTTTTCTTCAAGGTAGTTCTGAATGCGGGAGAAATCTTCGGGCTGGCCGTAAATCACGATTTCGTTTTCGTCCATTTCAAGCTCTTCAGCGCCATAATCGATGATATCGAGTTCCAGTTCTTCCACATCGATGCCTTCTTTCGGAACAACTTTAAAAACGGATTTGCGATCGAAGATGAAGGAAAGGCTGCCGGAAGTGCCCAACGAGCCGCCGTGACGGTTCAGGTAACTGCGTACATTGGCAACGGTACGGGTAGTGTTATCCGTCTGAGTTTCAATCAGGATTGCGATACCAAAAGGTCCATAGCCCTCATAAACCATGTCTTTATAATCGCCGAAATCTTTGGATATGGCTTTCTTGATGGCTCTGTCTACATTTTCCTTAGGCATGTTGGCTGCCTTTGCATTCTGCATCAGAACACGAAGTCGCGGATTAGAATCCGGATCGGGACCAGAGGCTTTTACACTGATGGATATTTCTTTACCAATTTTTGTGAATGTGCGGGCCATGTTGCCCCAACGCTTCATTTTACGTGCTTTGCGATATTCAAACGCTCTTCCCATATCAAATCTTATAATTAGAAATTTTTATTTAACGCAAACTGGCTCCCAGTTGTGTTTCAAAGTTCTTGATCAGTTTGTTCATGATGCCTTCAATGAGCTTTTCGTTCATTGTTTGCGTTTCATCTTGAAGTGTAAAGCTCACAGCATAAGACTTCTTACCCTGCGGCAGGTTTTTGCCTTCGTAGACATCGAAAAGGACCACATTTTTCAGAAGTTTCTTTTCGGTGGCTAAGGCAATCTTTTCAATGTCTGCGAAACGGACGGTTTTGTCAATTAGGAGCGCTAAGTCACGACGTACTTCGGGATACTTGGAAAGCTCTGAATAGCTTACCTTCGCTTTCTTGGTCTGATCCAACAATGTTTTCCAGAGGATGTCTGCATAAAACACATCCGTGTCGATGTCAAATTTTTTCAGCAATCCGGCTTGAATGCTGCCGAGTTTGGCGAGCAACTTGCCACCACGAGTGCTAAAGACCAGATTCTTAGCAAAAACATCATCCATGCTTTCTTCAACGATCACAGCATTGCGTTCTACTCCCAATCGTGCGAGGACATTTTCAACATACGCTTTCAATTCGTAGAAGGAAGTCTTTTCTTCGGCATGAATCCAGGTCTGAGCTGTCTTGTTTCCAGTAATCCAGATACCCAAATGATATTCTTCACTGTAGGGTGACAAGCGGCTATCTTCGGTGCGGTTATCAGCGTTGAAATGGTAACAATTGCCGTATTCGTAAAACTTGAGGTCCTGCTTGCGACGATTGCGATTGTAAGCGATGCTTTCCAGACCACCGAAAAGAAGCGTCTGGCGCATGCCATTCAAATCCGAACTCAACGGATTGAGCATCATTACTGTTTCTTCAGCCGGAAAGCTTTTCAAATCGGTATAATAAGCGGATGAAGTCAGGGAGTTGTTGAGTATTTCATTGAAACACGAGGCTGTCAGTTGTTCGGCAATCAGGTTCTGAAGTTTGTGGCTGTCCGGTTTATTGGAATAGGAAATGTTTGATTTCAGAGAATCGCTGATTTCAACATTGTTGTATCCGTAAATGCGGAGAATATCTTCAATCACGTCCACATCTCGTTGTACATCAACACGATAGGCTGGAACTTTCAATTCCAACAAGTCTCCTTCTTCGGAAAGAATCTCGATATCCAGCGCCTTTAGGATGTATTTGACCAATTCCGGTGCCAAAACTTTACCAATCAGGGCATTCGTTTTTTGAAGACTCAACGAAACGCGGAAATCTTCCATCGGTTTTGGATAAATGTCCACTACTTCGCTGGAAATCGTTCCACCACACAGTTCCTTAACCATCATGGCAGCACGTTTTAGTACATAAACCGTATTGTTGGGGTCTACGCCGCGTTCAAAGCGGAAAGAAGCGTCCGTGTTCATGCCGTGACGGCGAGCGGTCTTCCGGATCCAAACTGGTTGGAAATAAGCGCTTTCGATAAATATTCTGGTGGTTTTTTCTGATACTCCTGAATCTACACCTCCAAAAACACCACCGATGCACATGGGCTTTTCGGCATCGCATATCATCAGGTCATTGTCTGATAGTTTACGATCCACTTCGTCCAACGTTCTAAAGGTAGTTCCTTCCGGAGTAGTGCGAACGCGGACGGTATTGCCTTTGATTTTGTCACCGTCGAAAGCATGTAAAGGCTGTCCGGTTTCGTGGAGCAAGTAGTTAGTGATGTCGACCACATTGTTGATGGGGCGCACACCAATCAGGCGTAAACGGTCCTGCAACCACTTTGGTGATTCGGCGACTTCGATGCCGGAAACAGTCACTCCACAGTAACGCGGGCAGGCTTCCGAATTCTCAACGATAACTTCAACTTCAAAGCCATTATTATCTGATTTAAAGCTTTCTACAGAAGGCTTTTTTAATTCAACAGTTGCATCCGTCTGTTTCAGGAATGCAGCCAAATCCCTAGCCACACCAAAGTGTGAAGAGGCATCTACCCGGTTTGGAGTGATATCAACTTCCAGTACAAATTCACTAGTAATACCGTAGTATTCCTTAGCAGGCATCCCTACCAGTGCATCCGAAGGCAATACAATTATTCCATCGTGGCTGGTACCGATACCGATTTCATCCTCGGCACAAATCATACCAAACGATTCCTGACCACGTATTTTTGATTTCTTGATGGTTAAAATTTCTTCGCCATCATACAGCTTGGTACCAACAACAGCAACCACTACCTTTTGGCCAGCAGCTACATTTGGAGCGCCACAGACGATTTTCAGCGGTTCCTCCTGCCCTATGTTCACCGTAGTCACATGCAAATGGTCCGAATCAGGATGTTCCACACAAGTAAGCACTTCTCCGATGAACAGGCCTTCCAGTCCGCCCTTGACGGTTTCTACCTCCTCGTAAGGACCATTTTCAAGACCAATGGAGGTCAATGCTTTCGCTGTTTCTTCAGGTGACAGATTGAAATTCAGAAACTCCTTGAGCCAGTTGTAGGAAATATTCATTATACTAGTCTTTAATACTTTACATTCAGATCCGCCATGACTTTGCGTATCTTTTCGTAGGTGGTGATGCGAGTTGGCACCAAAGGCAACCGCAATTTATTTTCAATGAAACCCATGGCATTCAGCATGCACTTGACACCAGCTGGATTACCGTCGACAAACAACAAATTAAACAGTTCGGTGAAACTGTGGTGAATTTCCAAGGCATTCTTGTAATCTCCTTGCAATGCCAGTCGAACCATACGGCTGAATTCTTTCGGAAAAGCATTGCCTATTACGGAAATGACACCAACCGCACCCAGCGTGATCAAGGGAAAAGTGATGCCGTCGTCACCGGAAATAACCATGAAATCCTTGGGTTTATTCTTGATAATTTCGTCCATCTGGGAAATGTTTCCGGAAGCTTCCTTTACAGCAACGATATTGGCGAAATCTTTTGCCAGACGCAGCGTAGTATCGGAAGTCATGTTCACTCCTGTACGACCTGGAACATTGTACAAAATAATGGGCAATTCCGTAGCTTCTGCAAGGGCTTTATAATGCTGATAAATGCCTTCCTGGGACGGTTTGTTGTAATAGGGTGTCACTGACAAAATAGCGTCAACACCTGTAAAATCTTTAGTATTGAGTTCCTCGACCAGCGCCCGTGTACAATTGCCGCCGACACCCAATACGATGGGCACCCGGCCTTTGACGCGATTGATGATGAAGGCGGTGACCTGTTTCTTTTCCTCTTCGGTCAGGGTAGCTGTTTCGGCCGTCGTTCCCAATACTACAAGGTAATCTATGCCATTCTTGATCTGGAAGTCTACCAGGCGTCCAAGAGCGGTATAATCGATACTTTCGTCTTCTTTGAAGGGGGTGATCAATGCCACTCCCATGCCAGTCAGTTTGTTATTTATCATCTGATCCTGCGATTAGGCGGGTTTTTACGTCGTTTCGTAGAGCTTGCAAAAGTACTCAAAATTCTACTTAGCACGAATACTCTTCATGTAAAAATGCAATTGGCTTGTCAAAAAAACAAAACCTTGCTCGTCATTGTATTCTATGAGCAGATCATCGAAGGTTTTTTCTTCCCGATGGAAACCTACCCGATAGCTTGCATCGGACTTTAGGGACAAGTATTGTAGGACGGGATGCGGCTGAACGGTCAAATCCAAGAGGGTGTCCGGCTTCAAGGCAGCGAACTCTGCAAGGACATGCTGATGGGGGAAACCCGTAAAATGGAGTAGTTTTTGGTTCAGCAGTGTAAAGTTTTTGGGCATCACAAGTCCTTCATTTTTAGTGTCAGGGTTAAACGAATAGGCAAACACCTCTTTTCCAGCGAAAGTAAGTGATTTAGCCAGATCTTTAACGTCTTCAGCATTTACAATATCAAATAGGATGAGTACCCGATGGATGTCGGAATACTCCCGAAAACATTTCTTCCGGGTAAATGATTTGGTCATTTTCCGGAGTTTGTTTTGTAAAAAATAGGTTATAATCATAATTTTCAGGAATTTATCATTTGAAGGAATTCCTCTTCAGAAAGTAGTTTAACACCCAGCTTAGCTGCTTTTTCCATCTTGGCAGGCCCCATATTTTCTCCCGCAAGGATATAATTGGTTTTTGCAGAAACCGATCCAACATTCTTACCTCCATTGTTTTCGATCATTTCTTTGTACTCATCCCGCGAATGTTTGGAAAAAGTTCCGCTGATAACCATATTTAGCCCTTGTAGAGCAGTCCCCTTTTCGGCCATTTGATCGGGTGAAATCGCCATATGGAGACCAGCTGCTTTCAAAGCTTCCACTTCAATACAATTTCTTTCTGAGGAAAAGAAGGAAACTACGCTTTCAGCAATTTTGATTCCGACTTCCTCCACTTGAATCAATTCATCGACGGTGGCCTTTTCCAGGACTTCCATTGAATGAAGCGAACGGGCCAGCTTTTTTGCCACCGTTTCACCGACAAAACGAATGCCAAGGGCAAAAAGAACCCGTTCAAAAGGCACATTCTTTGACTCACGAAGACTCTGCAAGATGTTTCTGGCGGATTTTTCCCCAAGTCTTTCCATATTTGCCAACGTGTGACCATCCAAGGTATACAAATCCGAAGGAAAATGCACCTTTCCGATTTGATAAAGTGCATCCACCGTTTCAGTTCCCAATCCATCAATGTTCATAGCCTTGCGATGGATAAAATGTTCCAACCTTGCTTTGATTTGCGGTGGGCAATCGTTCTGGTTCGGACAGTAATGGGCAGCTTCCCCTTCAAACCGCCTCAATTCAGTTCCACACTCCGGACAATTCCGGATGAAACGGACCTTATCGCCAACCAGAAAACGGGATGCGACGTCCACTCCAACAATTTTCGGTATGATTTCACCGCCCTTTTCGACAAACAGCATATCACCGATATGCAGATCCAGGGATTGGATCACATCGTCGTTGTGAAGGGACGCTCTTTTCACCACAGTTCCTGAAAGCTGGACAGGGTCAAGATTGGCTACTGGCGTGACTGCCCCGGTACGACCAACCTGAAAGGAAACTGAATTCAGACGTGTACAGGCTTGTTCCGCCTTGAATTTATAGGCAATGGCCCATCGTGGAGATTTCGCTGTGAAGCCCAAGTTTCTCTGTTGCCTGAGGGAATTGACCTTGATGACGATGCCATCTGTTGCAACTGGCAATTTTTTTCGTTCCTTGTCCCAAAACTTGATAAATTCAAAAACGTCTTGAATACTGGTGCAGAGCTTCGTGGATTCTGCAATGCGAAAACCCCAGACTGCTGCCTTCTGCAGATTTTCATAATGTCCGTCGGCAGGTAAATCGTCACCAAGCATGTGATACAGGTAGGCATCCAATTTCCGAGATGAAACCAAAGCTGAATTTTGAAGTTTCAACGTACCTGAGGCTGCATTTCTTGGATTGGCGAACAAAGGCTCCTCTTGTTCTTCACGTTCCCGGTTCAGTCCGTCAAAAACTTCCCAAGGCATTAGTATTTCACCCCTCATTTCGAATTCAACAGGAAAATCAAGACCAAAGAGCGTCAAAGGTATGCTTCGGATGGTCTTGACGTTTTCAGTCACATTATCACCGACCACTCCATCCCCGCGCGTCAATGCTTTGACCAACCGTCCGTTTACATACGTCAACGAAATGGATACTCCATCAAATTTAAGTTCGCAAACCAGCTGAAAGGGCTCATTCAAGGCTTTCTGTGTACGTTCGTAGAAATCACTCACCTCTTCCTCGGAATAGGTATTTCCCAACGACAGCATGGGATACTTGTGCGGTTCTTGTACAAAACCCTTGCTGATATCACTTCCAACCCGTTTCGTCGGTGAATGTTCATCCATCCATTCAGGGTGTTTCTCCTCCAGCTCCTGCAGTCGTCTAATCTTGATATCGAAGTCAAAATCCGTCATGGAGGGGGAAGCAAGCACATAATAATCGTGATTGGCACGATTCAATTCTGTTCGGAGTTGTTTGATTTCGGTTTCCGGTGACATGGAGCAGGGTTTATTTGTCAAAATTACGAAAAAAAAGGAGACACCGAAAAGATGCACTCGTAAGGATCCGGTTAATCCACCCAAAGATTGTATATTTGCAGTCAAAAGCGCCTGTTTCACATGCAAAATTTTCTGAAATCGCTCTTGTTTCTGTTATTTCTTGGCTTCGGACCAATGGCCGCTGGTCAGGAAGACATGGGTGCAAACAATCAATCCTCCGGCATGAATTCAGGTAATGACACCGGTAATAAGGGTAGCAGCGGAGAGGATTCCAAAAAGGCCGAAAAGATCTACGCCTCCCGAATACGAACTTCGCGGATTGATCCTTTGCTTGGCGATAAATCAATCGCATACATGGACACGGTTCCCCTCCATTTTCAAAACAGTACCTTCCCGGAAAAAAGCAATACTGTTGGTTCGGAATTCCTTGCAAACATCGGTTCTCCCTTTCAGTCGAAAATATTCTTGGACAGAACAGAAAAAACGCCTTACATATTTGGCAGGGTTTATGAAAACTGGCTGACCTCTCCGGCTGAACAAATCTACTACAATACAACCACTCCATATACCAACCTTCGCTATTTGACCACATTCGGGAACGAAACTGCTGCAGAAGAAAACTTCAAGTTTCTCTTTACGGTCAATGTGAACAAATACATGAACATCGGAGTGGATTACGAAATCCTTTATGCGAGAGGTTTTTACAACCACAATTCTAATCGTGACAAGTTGGCAAACATCTTTGGAAATTACCAGAGTCCACGTTACGAAGCATTCTGGAAAATATCTTTCAATTATTTGGAAAACTTTGAGAACGGTGGAATCAAGGACGATCGATTCATTACCGATCCAATGTTGATGAGTGGTGGACTTAGCCAATACGAAAGCATTAATATTCCCGTTTGGTTTACGGATGCAAAAAGCTTGTATCGTAACACGCATTTCTTTTTGAACCACAAATACCATCTTGGGTTTGAACGGATGGATATCACTAAAAAGGACACTATCACTGATAAAAAAGCCGTTGCCAGTGTTACTCCCGCCACTCCGGATACCATCATCACTTTTGTTCCGGTTTCGAGTTTCATTCACACCTTCTACATGGATCTTGGACAACGGAGTTACAGCTCTACTTCGGCCAACTTGGATTATTACGACAATGCTTATTTGAACAAAAGTTCTACTGCTGACACTTCAGCAATGCTTGAAGTTCGTAATACGCTTGGGCTAGCCTTGGTAGAGGGATTTCACAAATGGGTCAAATTCGGGCTGACAGCGTTTATCGAACACGATTTCAGAAAATACACCAGATTGCAGCCTTACGCCAGCATTGCCGGAAACGCTTCTTATTCAACGCCTTACATTAATCAGTTTGTCAATCATTACCAAAGTCTTATCTGGGCTGGAGGGGAACTTTCCAAGCGAAGCGGCGAGTTGCTCACCTTTTCAGCGTTGGCCAAAATATGCTTGTTGGGTGAAAAAATAGGTGATTTTGAATTGCGTGGCGACCTGAACACGACTTTCAGACTATGGAATCACCCTGTCAGTCTTTCGGCGGATGGATCCATTAAAAACGAGCATCCCGATTATTTTCTGGAAAACTATGTTTCCAACCATTTCATTTGGGGAAATCACTTTCAAAACGAAAACAAAACGCTGGTACGTGGAAACCTTGCCATTCCTGCCCTTGGCTTCGAAGCCCATGCTGGTGTGGAAAACATCATCAATCTGATTTATTTCAACACTGCAGCCGTTCCCGACCAATACTCCAGCAACATTCAAGTATTGTCACTTAACGTGAAGCAGCATCTCGGAGCTGGAATTTTGAATTGGGATAACGATGTGGTCTATCAATTGTCAAGCAATCAGAATGTATTGCCACTACCCGATTTATCCGTTTTAACCGATTTGTACCTCAAATTCACACTTTCCAAAGTGCTTCATACTCATATTGGTTTGGATTGCCGCTACAACTCTGCCTATTATGCTCAGGCATACATGCCAGCAACCGGCCAATTCTACAATCAAAAAGAATTGAAAATAGGTAATTATCCTTTTATGAATGCATACGCCAACTTTCATTTGAAAAGAATGCGATTCTTCATCATGTATTCCCATCTGAGTCGGTTCTTCGCTACTCCGCAGTATTTCTCTGCACCCCATTATCCACTCAATCCGGCCATCGTAAAAGTAGGCCTTTCATGGAACTTCTATGATTAAAAAAAGCCTGCATCCATCCCTGATCTTGCTCTATGCCTTCCTTGCTTTCTGGGTGGCATTTACCATCTGGCATGGCATTCAGCAAGCAATTAAAGTGGATGGTGACTACCCCACAATCAAAAAAGATGGCATTCTAAGGGTTTGTGGTGAAGAGGACCTTTTCAGTTTCTACAAACAAAAAGACAGCACCTTTGGTTTTTATTATGAAATGGCTAAGGCCTTTGCCGACAGGCACCATCTCAAATTGATCTACACAGGTGAACCCAGCTTAGAGAATCGTTTGAAAATGCTTGAGAATAATGAGTGTGATTTGCTGACTGGTCCGCTTTCAGTTGTAACCGATTTGAGGCGTCGAGTTGATTTCACCAATAGTATCTTTGAAAGTAAAATTGTTCTGATCCAACTTAAAAAAATCAAAAACGGTACAAATGAAGTAGTCCGCAATCAAGTGGACTTCAGCGGGAAAAAAGTCTATACCTGTGATAACAGTACTTACGTTGAACGACTCCTTCATCTGGAGGCTGAAATCAGCGATACTATTTATATCCGAACACTGCTGGGCTACAACAGTGAACAGATGATTGCGCAGGTTGCTGCCGGAAAAATTGACTATGCTGTTTGCGACAAACAGGTAGCAAAAGCATACTTGAAAAACTACCCTGCCATCGATGTGGAAACGCCTGTCGGATTTAATCAAATGCAAGCTTGGGCAGTAAAACCCGGGAAAAAAGCATTGTTGGACAGTTTGAATGTTTTCATCACCGAATACAAAAAAAGCCCGGCGTTCTCCAGACTTATTCAGAAATATATAACGAACTGATTACCAACGATACATCATACCGAAACTGAACAATTCCTGCATTTGAATGAGGGATTCTCCAGGTGCGCGGTCCAGTCTATCATCGGCTTTAAGATGAACATAAATGGATGTAGTGAAATTATTATTAAGTGACAGATCAAGAGTGTTTTCCCAATCTGTATCCACATAGGTAAAGTCGGTATAGTAATAAAATTTAGATGTCCATCTCATTTGTTCGGAAAATATCCAGCATAGGTTGGCTGAGATCTTGCTTCCTAACTCCTTGCCAAAATGTCGCCCTTCGTCTATACCGTACGAAGAAGGTTTGAAATTGTCAATATCGTACAGGTAATTCATCTTGACAGTCAAAGGAGATACCAATACGGAAAGATCATAACCCTTCTTTCGGTTGGATTTCTTGTAGTCGATACCAAGCCCTATAAAGAGTTTGGCTGGAGAAAAGAAAGAAGACTTCATTGTCCAGGTGTTGGTTTTGTAATTGTTCAGAAACTGCGTAGTGAATTCTCCTGAAACAGTATAATACCAATCGTTGTACATTCGAATACCCAGCTTGGACAACGCCCTAAGTTGGTCCGTACTTACATTCAGATTACGGAGAGTATCGGACGAAACTGTATTTAAACCAATTTTGATGTCAAGCGAATTGTCAAAGGCCACATTTTTGGAATCCCGATAGTTAGCTTCCATATAGATTTGACCCAGCCCAGCCATATTGCTTTCACCACCCTTGGACCAGTTCGGAGAAACATAGGTTTGAGTCAATTGAAATTTGGTATATCCGAATTTTCTCCAAGGATCGAACGGGGTTTTCGGTAAACTTTTGGTATCGGGTTTGGCAATTGTACCGGGCATGATCGGTTTTACCCATGTCGGCGGTCGCTTGCTGTCCAATTGATAAACCATTTTTTCAGGTAATGGTAAATTCTTCTGATCGTATTGAATTTGACCAATCTGGTCAATTTCAGCATTTTGAAGGATATTCTGAGCCAATCTTCGAATGTATCGGTCAGATTGAGATACTACGCGAAGCGAATCTAACGTTTTAACTTTCAGATTAATGTCTTGATCAGAATATTCTTTGAGATCAATATGATAGGTACGTCGTTGAGCATTGAAAACCAAGGGCATGAACAAGGTACTCATCCTCGGATAATCCAGAACTTCTTTGGATTTAAACACACGTGGTGGCCTAGGATGAACGAGATGCTTGCTGATGTCATAATTATTGATGAAAAAAAGCAAGTAATTGGTGTCAGAAACGGCAACAGCTGTATATTTGGGTGCAATGCTGATGGATATCGTGGAATCGTGTTCAGACAAATTTACCGGCACCATTGGTAAACCATCCCGATTGTCTTCATCAGCTACTTGTGGAGTAGAAACTGTTTTGATTTCTGTGTATTTTACCAAAGTATCCTGTACCGAAGCAAATACCGGCAAAACTGCAGCGGCAAACAGCATCAGGACAGAATAGCTTTTTTTCATATACACCTATTTTCGCACAAAGGTAAAACAATAATTCCAAAAGTTTTTTCGTACTTTTGACCCTTTAAATAAAATTAAAGTTCTCCATTATTTTTCAACCACCAAAATTAGTTTATTGTGGCAGAGACAAAATATATTTTCGTGACAGGGGGCGTTGTTTCCTCGCTCGGAAAAGGTATCCTCTCCTCTTCATTGGGGAAATTGTTGCAAGCCCGAGGATACAGGGTTACCATTCAGAAATTTGATCCCTACATTAATATTGATCCGGGAACGCTGAACCCATACGAACACGGCGAATGTTATGTCACCTACGATGGTCGCGAAACAGACCTGGACCTCGGTCACTATGAACGT